>Ga0098035_1001399_pt1 | contig 11742 bp, 12 predicted proteins | sample 3_EtaG_FD_75046 | JGI IMG/M metagenome (GOLD analysis project Ga0098035, IMG submission 75046) | Marine viral communities from the Subarctic Pacific Ocean - 3_ETSP_OMZ_AT15126 metaG | ecosystem: Environmental > Aquatic > Marine > Oceanic | place: Pacific Ocean | collected 2015-01-07
CGCCAATGGCATTCACGTCCATCGCTTCGCCGGCCCCTGGATCAAGCGCGCCTTCGATGACAGCGCACGCGCGCTGAAGGCCCGTGCAGAGGCCATGTTCGCCGCCGAAGAGGAAAGCTGAAACAATGGCATATACCCTGCAACAACTGAGTGACCTGGAAGCGATCAAGATCCTCAAGCATCGCTATTTCCGCGCCATCGATACGGCGGACATGGACCTTCTGGCAGGCATGTTCACCGAGGACATCACGGTCGAATATCGCGGCGGCACCTATAAGGTGGCGCTGGCCGGACGGGCGAACATGCTCGAATTCCTGGCGAACTCCTTCCACTCGGGGGCTCTCGCGATGCATCACGGGCATATGCCCGAGATCACCCTGACCGGCGACAACACCGCGAAGGGCATCTGGTACCTCGAGGACATCTTCATCGACATCGAGGCCGGTACCCACACTTACGGCAGTGCCATCTACCGCGACGAATACCTCTGCGAGGGCGGCGTGTGGAAACTCAGCCGGACCGAGTACGACCGTGTCATCGAAGTGGTTCAGCCCATCGACCCGGCCGCGAAGATCACCACCCATTATCTTGCCCGGACCGGTCGCAAGCCCGAAGCGCGCACCGACATCTCGCACCTGATTGAGTGGGATGAGACCGTCTGAACCCTGACGCGGAGACAATCTGACATGCTTTCAAGAACGCCCCTCGGCAGCACCGATCTCTCCGTCAGCGTACTTTGCTATGGCACCAACATGCTGGGATCGGCCATCGATCAGGAGAGCGCCAATGCCATTCTCGACCGGTTCGTCGAGCTTGGCGGCAATTTCCTCGATAGCGCACGCATTTACGGCGACTGGATTCCCGGCATTCCCGCCGGCGCCAGCGAAAGGGCCATCGGCGCATGGATGAAGAGCCGGGGCAACCGCTCCGATCTCGTCATCGCTACGAAGGGCGGCATGTTCGATGCACGCGCTGGCGATTACCGGATGCGCGTGAACCCACAGGACATTGCGAAGGATCTCGGCGAGAGCCTTGACCACCTCGGCACCGGGACGATCGACCTCTACTTCCTGCACATGGACGATCCCGATGTCCCGGTGCAGGAACTGATCGACGCGCTGGCCGAACATCAAGCGGCAGGCCGTATCCGTCACTATGCCGCGTCGAACTGGGCCGCCGATCGCATTGTCGAAGCCAATGCCTACGCCAAATCCGCAGGCAAGCCCGGCTTCGTCGCCTCCGAGACGTTCTGGGGCCTGGCCAAGCCCGACGTCGAGGCGGCGACCCGGCAGGGCTACCAGCACTACTACGAGGGCGAATACGAGGCACTCCACGAAACCATGCCGATGATCGCCTATGCCGCGACCAGTGGCGGCTACTTCGCCATGCGGGAAAAGGGCGCAGTCGCGGACATGCTGGCCGCGCGCTATGGCAATCAGGACAATGACCGGCGTTTCGCGGCGGCGCAGGAACTCGCGGCCGAACACAGCGTGTCGATCAACGAGATCGTGCTCGGCTACCTCGTCAATCAGCCTTTGCAGACGATCCCGGTCTTCGGCGCCTCCAGCCCCGAGCGCGTCGAGGAAGGCGTCAAGGCGGCGAAAGTCAAGCTCTCGGCCGGGGAACTCGCGCAGCTTCGCGGCTGATCGGTCACCGCGCGTCCGGGCTCAGGTCTTGGCCAAAGCCCCGCGAACGCTATCCACCGCGCGGCGCACGCGCTGCTCACGCGTTTCCCCTGCAAGGAGTGCATGATTGCGCGGAATTTCGACACTGATCGGACAGTCGGGCGGCAGGGCCCGAACGAAACCTGCAAGGTCGAACACGCCTTCGCCCGGGAGAAGCCTCGCGGAAGAGGCCTCCGCATCGAGGTCGCCGCAGTCACACTGCGCTGGCCCATCGCACAACTGGCCATAGAGAATGAACTGCTGCGGCGCTGCGGCAAGCTCCGCCACCGTCCCGCCAGAACGCATCAGGTGCAGGAGATCGACATTGACGCCCACCTGTCCCGGCCTGTCTATCGCCATTGCGAGGGCAAGCGCATCGGCGAGCAAGTGCACTTGCGACGGGGGATAGAATTCAATGCCTACCCGCAGGTCGTAGCGCGCCGCAAGGTCGCAAAAGGCGCCGAACTTGTCCGTGCGGCGCGCAGGTACTCGGTCGTAGCACAGCACATTGACCAGCCCCGCCCGGAGTTCCGCCGCACATTCGAGCGCAGGTGCGAAGGCCCCGACATCGCTGCGTCCTGCAAGCGTGAAGGGATAGGCAAGGTCGAGCGAAAGACCGAGGTCAGCCAGTCTGCGGGACAGATCCTTGCGCGCCGATCGGTCGCTGCAGAGATCGAACCGCGGCATCAGCGGCAGAACGTCCATCGACTGCATGAAGAGGCATATGCCCGCGCAGCCTGCAGCACTTGCCGTTTCGGCAAGCTGGACCGGGTCGGCGTCTACCGCCGTGATGTGATCGAGAGACAGGCGCATCATTGCCATCTAGCGCAATTGAAGGATTGGTGCATTTAATAATTACGCATATACTCCACAATATGGTTTAATAATCATCTATTGCGTCGATATGTGCGGAAAGGAATTCGCACAAATCGGCCCGAAGGGAGCATCATCTCATGCCGTGTTACGCTTTTCAGGGAATCGTTCCGGTCGTGGATACCGCAAGCTTCGTCCACCCGCTCGCCTCGCTCATCGGTGACGTGATCGTCGGACCCGGATGCTTCATTGGCCCCGGCGCGTCGCTGCGAGGCGATTTCGGACGCATCGTCATCGAGGGCGATACGAGCGTTCAAGATTCGACCACGATCCATGTCTCGTCGCTGCGCGATACCGTCATCGGTCGCGGCGCGACCCTGGCGCACGGCGCGATCATCCACGGCTGTATCATCGGGAGCAACGCGCTGATCGGCATGAACGCCGTCGTGCTCGACGGGGCGGAGATCGGCGAGGAAAGCCTTGTCGCCGCGCTTTCACTGGTCAAGTCGGATACGGTGATCCCGCCGCGCAGCCTTGTCGCGGGTAACCCGGCCAGAGTGGTCAGGACCTTCGAGGCGCATCAGGTCACCTGGAAGAACGACGGGAAGGGCGAATACCAGCGCCTTGCGCGCGAGGCGCTGACCGACATGTTGGAAGTCGAACCGCTCGCTGCGCCGGAACCTGATCGCAAGCGCGTGCAATCGAACGCCATTGCCGTGCGCCTGCTCGGCGAAGAAGCGGCCGAACGCGAACGGCGTGCCGCCCGGGACCGGAACTGAAGCGCAAAGCACAGACCAGCCCATAAGTGAGAGGAGCGCCAAAAATGCAGACGAGCACCGAAACCGACCGGAACAAGGCCGCGCCGGGCCGCACCATGGGACACATCGCCCTGCACTACGGCACGGAAGCAGACGGTCCTGTCGCAGCCAAATTGCTTGGCCTGCTGGGCCTTGAGGAAACGCAGGTCCTGCACCTGCCCGGCGGCAATTTCTACCGCTTCGTGATTGGTGCCGATCACTTCGCGCGGGCCGACGGCATCGTCTATCTCTCCTGCCTGCCGGAGCCCCAGCGCAAGCTGATCGAGGCCATTCACGAGACACTGGGCGTGGGCACGGCAGACGAACACCAGGCCGTCAAGGACATGCGCGCCATGATGGAGAGCGACTTCGAGGCGAGCTTTCACTTCGGCTTCCTGCTGGAATCTTTGGAAGACCTCGAACGCATCGTGCTTGACCTCAAGCAGCGCAGCGAAAGCGATCCCGACATCAAGGGCCGCCTGAAGTTCGGGCTCAACCGTGCCCGCCCCGGCAATCCGGAAGTCGATGCACGCCTCGATACCTCACCGCTCTACGGTGACTGCACGCGTTTCGCCTATGGCGCGAACGGCGTACAGGCCTTCATCGAAACCGACATCCTGCGCGCGGGCCAGCTCGGCGATTCCATGGTAATCGAACTCGATTACGTCTTCCCCGGATACGAGAACCACGTCCTGTCCGTCGTGGAGATGTGAGCATGAGCGGGCACCCCGATCGAGCCCAGCGCGACGCCCAGCCTTTTCAGAGCTTCACCACTTCCACCTGCGGGACCGGGAACTCACTGGCACCAATCCAGCGCCACAAGGCGGTTCCCGAACGATGCCCGGCAAGGTCGATCCAGTTGCCGAAGCCCGGATCCGCATCGGCGCAGACGACGACTACGCTGTCGTCGTCCTCGTATTTCGCCATGGTGTTGTTGAGCCATACACGCGGGTTGTTGACGTGATCGAGCGATTCCATCCACCAGTTGTCGAGCTGGAAGTTCCACATGCGGCATTCGGGCGGCATGGCCCGGATCACCAAAGCCTCGCCGGGAGCGAGGTTGAAGTAGAGGTGGCCGTACCAGATATTGGGATCGCCGCCAGCGCGGTAGAAGATCGACTGGTCGCCGTCGAAGATCCGGTTCGGCTGCGCCTTGAACCACTCGGACCAGTCGGCAAACGTGCTGGCCGTACCGCGTACCCACTGCGCCGCGCCCAGCAACTGCTTTTCGATGATCTCGGGAGACAGGATGCCCGGCACCGCCGGCCCTTGCCCGATCCGCTCGACCTGCACCTCGGCGGGAACCTGGGTCTTCTTGTCGTCGAAAGTCTGCCGCACGATCAACAGCGAGGTGTCGTCCGACATCGGCAGCCAGTTTCCAGGCTTCCGGTCCTTGCTGGCGACGATCTCGAATGTGCCGCCGGGGCCGAATTCCATGTCGGCGAACTCGATTTCGCCTGTGGAAACCATCGTCCCTTCAGTGGCATAGCGGTTGGCCTTGCTGCCGATCGAGAAATAGGGAACCGAGTTGCGCTTGCCGGTGATCCGGTACTCGCGGTCAGGGCTGACGACGCATTGCTGATAGAGGTTGTCGGGGTTGTCGGCACCGATCTTGATCTTGTCATCGCAGAGCAGGAACAGGCGCGGAAAATCGGGATCGGCACTGTCGACCAGCATGTTGAGCGCGGTTCGCGTCAGGCGCGAGAGGTAACGCAGCCCTTCGGCCTGGTCGATCGCCGTGGACGGCGCCGCGTCGCGCATCAGCACTTCGCCGGCATCTGCCAGGCGGTCGCAGAATTCGCGCCACACATGGCCCAGCTTGCCGTGCCCGGTCGGTATTTCATTCATCGTCGCTCTCCCGGTTTTTCAACTTTCTCATGCCGGCCCGAACCGGCACGAAGGGATTCATGACCCATTCGCTCGAATCCATCGCCGCACGCCTGCAACGCCTCGAAGACCTTGAGGCAATCCGCGCCCTGATCGCGAACTACGGCCCCCTCGCCGACAGCGGCAAGGCGCAGGCGCTTGCGCAATTGTGGAGCGAAGGCGGCGAATATGAAGTGGTCGGCTTCGCCTCGGCCAAGGGACATGAGGCGATTGCCGGAATGATCGACGGGCCGGTGCATCGCGGCCTCATGGCCGATGGCTGCGCGCATCTGCTTGGCCCGGTGGCGATCGATCTCGACGGCGACCGCGCGATCGCGCGCGGCCACAGCGTCGTCATGCGACATGTGGCTGGAAAAAGCGCAGGGCGATTCGAAGTCCATCGCGTCTCCGCCAACCGCTGGATGCTGGAGCGCAGGAGCGATGGCTGGCGCGTGGTTCACCGCGCCAACGCCCTGCTCGACGGACAGGAAGCTGCCCGCGTCCTGCTCACCCCGCCAGTTGCCCCCCGTCCACGGTAAACAGCGAGCCGGTGACCTTGCGCGCCTTGTCGCTGGCAAGAAAGGCGAACATCTCGGCGATGTCCTCAGGGGCGCACGAGCCGTTCTCCAGCTTGGGCGAATTGCGCATGACGAGCGTCCAGTCCACGTCGCCCGCCGGCGGCGGGGTCTGCGTCATCGGCGTCTCGACGTGGCCGGGACAGATCGCGTTGACGCGAACGCCGCGCGATCCGTATTCGATCGCCAACCCCTTGGTTATGGCGGCCACGGCATGCTTCGAAGCCGAGTAGGCAATCGTATAGGCGATCCCCTGAAGCGCAGCGGTCGAAGCCGTGTTGACGATATTGCCCTTCGACTTGACCAGATACGGCAGCGCCGCCTGGCACAGGACGAATACGCTCGTCGCATTGATCGTCATGAGCTGCTCGAAATCCTCAAGTGCAAACGTATCCGACGGTCCCCACTTGAGCAGGCCGGAGATATTGCAAAGGATGTCGAGCCCATCCTTCGCGGCGACTTCGACAAGCCGCCGCGAAGAAGCGTGGTCCATGGCATCGTAATGCTGGACGACAGGCCTGGTCGCCATCATCGCCGCCGTCTCCTCCAGCCCCGCAAGATTGCGATCACCGATGGTGACTTGCGCGCCTTCTTCGGCAAAGCGGATCGCGGTTGCCCGGCCGATCCCCGATGCCGCGCCGGTTATGAGCGCCTTCTTGCCTGCGAACAGCATTACGATCCTCTCCTCTTTCTTGTCTTACCTCAGAACTTTACGCCTGCGGTCACCCCGTAAGTACGCGGTTCGGGGAAGTAGCCCAAAGTCATACCGCCGAAGCCGGCACCGAAGTCGATGAAATTGCTGGGGCTGTCTTCCTTGGTTAGGTTGCGCACGAAGCCCGAAAGCGATGCCTCGACGCCGCCCAGCCTGATCTCCGAAACCGTGGCGCGCAGGTTCACGATAGTGCGGCCCGGCGAGCGCGTGTTGTGCGCGTTCAGGTCGGAATCCGTCGCGCCGTCGAGCGGATAGGGGAAGGTGTAGTATTTCGAGACGTAGCTGACGTCCCCGTAGAGGTTCAGCTTGCCCCAATCGCCTTCCACCACGCGCCAGTCGATCCCGGCTGCCGCCGTCGTCTTCGGGGCATGCGGGAAAGCGCGGTTGTCGGCCACATTTACGCCGCCGTCGATGAAGGTCTTGTACTTGGGGTCGAGGAAAGCGAGCGATCCGTTGATCGTCACGCCAGCGACCGGACGGGCCACGAGTTCGAACTCAAGGCCCTGGATGCGCGCGGCACCGGCATTACGCACGACAGAAGCCGCGCCAAGACCGGCGGTGAAGACCGCAAGCTGCATGTCCTTGTGCTCGTCCCGGAAGGCCGCGACGTTGAAGACCAGATCGTTGCCGATCAGCTTGGTCTTGACGCCAAGTTCGTAGCTGTCGACCTTTTCGGGGCGATAGGGCTGGCACAGTTCGGTCGCGCCGGCCGGGCACCCGGCTGGAGCCGCCGGATCGAAGAACACGTTGGTCTCGCCATTGAAGCCGCCCGACTTGAAGCCGCGCGCGAAGCGGGCGTAGACGTTCACGTCCGGGTTCACTTCATAACTGAGCGTCGCTGCGGGCGAGAAGTTGTTGTACTTCGCATCCGGGAACGTGCCGTAAGGCAGGTCGGCGATGACGGTCGGTGCCGTGATGCCCTGCGACGCATCGTAATTGATGCGGAAGAAGCGCGCGATGTCCTTCTTCTCGTGCGTGTAGCGGGCACCCAGCGTCAGCTTGAGGGCATGGGTCAGCTTGTAGTCGAGCTGCGCATAGAGCGCGAACGCCTTGGTGTGCGAGCCATAGTCCGAGGTCAGGTCGGTCGCGCCGCCAAAATAGGACTGCGGATTCTGCGTCTCGGCCTTCTCCGAGAAGTAGAACGCGCCGACGACGTACTTCAGCTTGTCCGACATAGCCTCGCCGGTCACCTGAAGCTCCTGGCTGAAGGCGTGGTAGTCGGTCAGGCGCTGGGTGAAGGCCACCGGCAACGGCGAGCCGTCGAGGTCAAGCCCGTCCTTCCACGCAAGATCGCGGTAGGCGGTGATCGACTTCAGTTCGGCCGCTCCAAGGTTCGCCGTCACCGTCAGCGCGTGGCCGTAGCTGCGCGAATCCTCATAGACGTCGCCGTCGATCGAGGCCGTGCTGACGCGATCCGGGTTGGTATAGAGGTTGAGCGGGAAAAACGCGCCGCCGAAAGCGTAGCCTGCCGAATTCGGGTCGAAGATGTCGCGCGGATCGCCATTACGGTTGACGCGCAGGAGCTGCGAGAACGGCGGGGTCTGCTTGTTCTTCGAATAGTCGAATGTGTAATCGGCGGTAATGTCGTCCGAAATCTCGGCGCGGACCTGCACCATGAAGCTGCCCGACTTGATCGAGTCGGTCTTGCTGCGTTTGGGCAACGAGGAGCCGGGGGTATCGAAGGGATCGGCGACGAGGTCGATCACGCCGTTGCGCTTGCGGTACTGACCCGAAATCTTCGCCGAGAAGATGCCCGTGCGCGGCAGGTCGAGCACTCCGCGGAACTTCCACTCGTCGAAGCTGCCGTAGGTCACATCGGCAGAGCCACCGGCTATGCCGCTGGGCTTCTTGGTGACGAGGTTGACCGCGCCGGCCAGCGCGTTGCGACCGTAGAGCGTTCCCTGCGGGCCACGCAGGACTTCGACGCGCTCGAGGTCGGCGATGTCGAAGATCGAGCCTTGCGCCTTGGCGATGTAGACGCCGTCAAGATAGAGGCCGACCGCAGGTTCCCAGGTGATCGCCGGGTTGATCGTGACCGAGCCGCGGATCGAAATCTGCGAGATGGTCTTCGACGACGGCGCGCGCTCGATCTTCACGTTGGGGGCGATGGTGCCCAGCTTGTCGATCGAATCGACGCCGCGGCTTTCAAGATACTGCTCGCTAACCGCCGAAATCGCGATAGGCACATCCTGGATATTCTCGGACCGCTTCTGGGCGGTAACGACGATGGCGCCGATTCCATAATCTTCATCGGCGCCTCCCTGCTGGGCGGCGACATCCTGCGCAAAGGCTGGAACGGCGGCGGCAAGCACGCCCGTCAACAGCGCAGTGGTGCCAAGAAACTTCCTCATTACATCCTCCTCCAGGCAACGGCCACTTCGGCCATCGCGTAACATTCATGCCAGCCTAATTATGTTTTCTTGACAGAATGGGCAAGCTGATTGTCTAACACGGAGAATATGTCAGCATTATGCTACGCAAAATGCGATTTTGAACGAGAGGATAATCGCGTGACCGCACGCACCATCGAAGCACGACTCGACCGGCTCGAATCTCTGGACGCGATTCGCCAGCTTCCCGCCAAGTATGCCCTCGCACTCGACATGCGCGACATGGACGCGATGGTCTCGCTGTTCCCCACCGATGTACGGGTCGGGCGCGAGACGAGCGGCCGTCTTGCCCTGCGCGAATACATGGACGGAACGCTACGCTCGCCCTTCACCGGAACGTCGCATCACATCGGCGGGCACATCATCGAGTTCGATGACGCCGACCACGCCCACGGCATCGTCTATTCCAAGAACGAGCACGAGACCGGCGACGAATGGGTCATCATGCAGATGATGTACGTCGACGACTACGTGCGTCAGGATGACCGCTGGTACTTCGCGCGACGCCTGCCGCTCTACTGGTACGCCACCGACCTCAACAGGCCGCCCATCGGCGACAGCAAGATGCGCTGGCCCGATACCGAATGGGCCGAGGGCAACTTTCACAAGCTGTTCCCCAGCTATGAGGAGTTCTGGGCGCGCTCGGGCGATCATGGCGGCCCGGTGGCCGAGCCAGCCCCGCTCGACAAGTTCATCGAGACGATGCGGCGCGGCAAGGGCGCGCCCAAGGTCAAGGTCCGCGCGCAATGAACGTGCCGGCGGATTTCATGCCCCCCAGCCCGTGGGGTCTGCGGCCGGAAGCGTCCGTCCCTGAGGCCGGGCGCGATATCCGCGACTGGGGGCTGTCGATCGACGCGCCGCTGACGCTCGAAGATCCCGAAACGCACGACTGGGATGAAGCGGCGGACATGATCGTCGTCGGCCTTGGCGGCGCAGGCGTGGCAGCGGCGCTGGAAGGGTTGGAGCGCGGGCTCTCGGTCATTGCACTCGACCAATATGACGGCGGCGGATCGTCGGCGGCGAACGGCGGCGTCTTCTATGCGGGAGGCGGCACGCCGATCCAGCGCGAGGCAGGCATTTCCGACGATGCGCAGCGCATGGAAGACTACCTGCGCTACGAAGTGGGCGATGTCGTCTCGCCCGAGACCCTGCGCGACTTCTGCGAGCAGAGCGCCGGCACCGTCGAATGGTTGCAGCGCCACGGCGCACCGTTCGAGGCAAGCTATTGGCCGAAAAAGACCTCGTACCCGCCGCTCGACAAGTTCCTTTACCACCCCGACAGCAGCCTTGCCGGACCGTTCCGCGACCTGACCCCGCCCGCCGCGCGCGGTCACCGGACCGTGCGGCGCAATGGCGGCAAACCCTGGGGACTCGGCGCGGGCATCTGGGAACCGCTCAGGCAGGCAGCGCTGAACCGCGGTCTCGTACTCCACACCCAGACCGAAGCCCGCCAGCTTGCCCTCGACAGCAGCGGACGGGTGATCGGCGTGCGGGTCGAGCGTTTCATCGACCCCGCCATTCGCAAACGCTATTCGCGGCACATCGCCGCGGCGAACAAGTGGATAGCGATGCTTTCGCCCACGTTTCCCGGCGCACGGCTGACTTTCGCCATCGGCTACCGCCACCTCGCCAAGGCCAAGGCGCTTGCAGTCGCAGGCCGCACCAGTGCGTGGGTCCGCGCCCGCCGCGGCGTCGTGCTGAGCGCGGGCGGCTTCATCTGCAACCCGGACATGGTCCGCCATTTCGCGCCCGACTATTCGGCCGGTCTGCCCAACGGCACCCTGGGAGACAATGGCAGCGGTATCATGCTGGGCGTCTCGGCCGGCGGGAAGACCGCGCTGATGGAGCGCGTCTCCGCGTGGCGCTTCCTGTCCCCGCCGCGCGCATGGGGACAGGCCCTGCTCGTCAACGGGAGGGGCGAGCGATATTGCAACGAGACATGGTACGGCGCGCGCATCGGCGATGAGATGGTCGAACGCAACGGCGGGCGCGGCTACATCATCATGGACCGCAAGCTGTTCCGCCAGTCGCTGCGCGATGCCTTCGGCGAAGGCGTGCTGGGCTTCCAGCGCGACATCACGCTCGTCAATGCCTTCTTCGCCGCGGAAAAGGGCCCCACGCCAGCGGCGCTTGCCGCGAAGCTGGGCTGCGATCCAGCCTTACTGGCGGCCAACATAGCGGCCTACAACCGCGCCGCACGCGGCGAGGAGCCCGACCGTTTCCACAAGTCACCTGACGAAATGGCCGTACTCGATAGGGGGCCCTACTATGCCATCGACGCCTCCGTCGACGCGCGCATGTTCCCCATTGCCTGCATGACCGTGGGCGGCCTCTCCGTCGACGAGAAGAGCGGCGCGGTCCGGAGGCGTGAGGGCGAGGACGTCGTGCCCGGCCTCTACGCGGCGGGGCGCAACGCAGTGGGCATCTGCTCCAACCTCTACGTCAGCGGCCTCTCCTACGCCGACTGCATCTATTCGGGCCGCCGCGCCGCCCGGGCAATTTCAGAGTCGGGACAATGAGCGCGAATGCAACACAGTTCGATTACGTCATCGTCGGTGGAGGCGTTGCGGGCTGCGTGCTGGCGGCGCGCCTGTCGGAAGACCCGCGGGTAACAGTCCTTCTCGTCGAAGCGGGCGGACGCGATGGCAGCCCCCTGATCGCTGCGCCGGGCGGGCTGCTGCCGATCATGATGTCGGGCAGCCATGCTTGGAAATACATGTCCGCGCCGCAAGCGCATCTCGACGGGCGATTGCTCTACCTGCCGCGCGGCAAAGTGCTGGGCGGCGGCTCGTCGATCAACGGCATGGCCTACGACCGGGGAATGCATTCGGACTACGATCGCTGGGCGCAGGCAGGCAATTCCGGCTGAGCCTTCGCCGAAGTGCTGCCCTATTTCCGCAGGTTGGAGACGTTCCATCCTGCCAA
>Ga0098035_1001401_pt1 | contig 11731 bp, 9 predicted proteins | sample 3_EtaG_FD_75046 | JGI IMG/M metagenome (GOLD analysis project Ga0098035, IMG submission 75046) | Marine viral communities from the Subarctic Pacific Ocean - 3_ETSP_OMZ_AT15126 metaG | ecosystem: Environmental > Aquatic > Marine > Oceanic | place: Pacific Ocean | collected 2015-01-07
GATCCACACCCTTGATAATCCGGTTCGCACCCTTGACGATCTCAAGGGCCTTCGCCTCAGAACGCCAAGCCCGGCGATTTCGGCGATGCTGGAATCCTTTGGCGCATCCCCGGTCGGCCTGCCGCCAGCGGCGATTTATGAAAACCTGCAAAAGGGCAATATCGAAGGTCTGGTTGCCACCTGGGATCTGGTCAACGCGGTCAAGGCCAACGAACTTCTGAAATATCACACCGATGCCGCGGCCTATACCGCCGGCTTCTACTTCGTGATGAACCAGAAAAAATATGACAGCCTGCCCGATGATGTCCGCGCCGCCATTGACGAAATTTCGGGCGATGTCCTTGTCGGCAAATTTGGCGACTGGTGGACCAAATGGGAAGCCGTCGGCAAGGCCGATGCGGAAAAACACGGCAATGAAATCATCACGATTGATGACGCCACCCGTGCCAAATGGCAGGAAGCATCCCAGCCGATGATCAAGGAATATCTGGCCGGGCTGAAGGAAAAGGGCGTCTCCGACCCCGACGCCATCTATCAGCGCGCGCAAGCTCTGATCGCGGAATTTGACGCCAAATATCACGCTGGCGACAAATGACCGAACGGGCTGAAAAATCCGGTGGATCGCGGCTTTATGCCGCGGTTCACCAAATGGATCACTTGATGAACCGGCTGACCGACATTCTGGCCTTTGTCGGCATGGCGGCCTTGATCGGGGCGATTGCCATTGTGGTTGTCGATATCATCTGGCGGCGCATTGGCGGGCAATCGCTGGTGGGCGCGGTTGACCTGACCCAGTTCTGCGTCATGGCCGCCGCCTCATGGGCCATCCCCTATGCCTTTAGCGCGCATGCCCATGTCACCGTTGATCTGATCGGCAAGAACCGTCTTCGCATCCTGTTTAAAACCATTGATCGATTGATCCCGCTTTTATGCGCCGGATTGATGGCCTTCCTGCTGTATCTGTCATGGGGGCGCGCGATGGAACAATGGACCTATGGCGATGTGTCGCAAAACCTTGCGATCCCGATGATCCTGTTCTGGGCCTTCCTTCTGACCGGCATGGCGATCTCGACACTGGTGTGTGTTGTGCAATTTCTAAAACTGCTTTTAACGGACGAGAAGAACTGATGGCGACGGAATGGGCGGGATTGATCGGGTTTGTGGCGGCTCTCGCACTGGCCCTTTTACGCGTACCGGTCGCGGTCGCAATGGCACTTGTCGGCATCATCGGCACCCTGCTTCTGACCGACTGGATGTCGGCAAGCTACGTCATGGCAAGCCTCCCGTTCGAGGCGATATTCCCCTATGGCCTTTCGGTGGTGCCGCTCTTCATTTTCATGGGCGTGTTTGCCTCCCATTCCGGGCTATCAAACAATCTGTTTCGCGGCATCACCGCATTTTCCGGCCATCGTCCGGGCGGCCTGGCCGCATCCAGCATCGGGGCCAGCGCGGTATTTGGCGCTATTTGCGGATCGTCCCTTGCGACCTGTGCGACCATGGGCCGCGTCGCCCTTCCTGAAATGCGCGAACGCGGCTATGCCAAAAGCCTTGCCGGGGCATCGATTGCTGCGGGCGGCACCCTTGGCGTTCTGATCCCGCCCTCGATCCTGCTCGTGATTTACGCGCTCATGACCGAACAATCCATCGGTGCCCTGTTTGCCGGTGCGATGATCCCGGGCCTTCTGGCGACGCTGCTTTACATCGTCTCCATCCGCATTCAGGTGATGCGAAATCCTTCATTGGCCCCGGTCAGTGACTATGTCCCCTGGCCCCAGCGTTGGGGCGCCTTGCTGCGCATGTGGGATGCCATCGTCTTGATCGTTCTGGTGATCGGTGGCATTTATGCCGGCCTGTTTTCCCCCACAGAAGCCGCGGCTGTTGGTGCCGGTGGTGCCCTGCTGTTTGCCTTTTTGCGCAAACGGCTGAACTGGTCAGTTTTGCGCACCGGCATTCGCGAAACCGCCGGCATGACCGGGATGATTTTCCTGATCCTGATCGGCGCGGCGCTGTTCAACTTCTTCATCGAAACCAGCGGCCTGACCCAAACCCTCGTCGACTGGATCACGACACAGGGCTATTCGCCGCTTGTCGTGCTGATCGCCCTTCTGGCGTTTTATGTCGTGCTCGGATGCTTCATGGACAGCCTTTCCATGATCCTCCTCACCGTGGTTCCGGCATATGGCGTGATTACCGGGGTTGGTTATGATCCGATCTGGTTCGGGGTTGTTCTGGTATCGGTCGTTGAAATCGGCCTGATCACCCCGCCGATTGGCATGAACCTCTTCATCATTCAGGGCGTGTCATCCGACATGACAATCACCACCCTGTCGCGCGGCATCCTGCCCTTCCTCGCCGCCGATTTCATCCGCGTGATCCTGATGGTCGCCATCCCCGGTCTGGTCCTGTGGTTGCCCCATCTTCTGGGGTTTGGTGCCTACTAGCGATCAGGCCCCAGCGTAACCGTTTTCGACCCATGCCGGAAACCCGCCCCAACCCCGGACAAGGGCAACAGCATCATCGATGGCAGGACACACACCCCGCCATCGATGATCAGCCTTTCGGCATGTCCGAACGCTCCATCGGCCCAATCACCAACAACGCCAGGCAACGACGATCCCGCCCCCATCCAACCTCAGACCGCTGACAAAGCATTCCCAACCTGATCGTCATTCCCGCGAAGGCGGGAATCCAGTCTCTTTCAATCGGGCACGGATTCCGGGTCTGCGCTCCACTGCGCCCGGAATGACGATTTGATCAGCCACCAAACCAATCCAGCCACCCCGCAGCCCCCGGAATCGCCAAACGCCACCGACCGGGTGGGCCAGACGAAAGCGAACAGGACGAGACGGGGATGAACTCAACCAGGCAGCACCAAACCGGCCTCCCCCAGTCCCCGCTGCCCCAAACAAACACCTCTGGCTTTCGATGAACACCGAAAACGCACCTCCCCCCAAAGGGCAACCGCGTTGTCGCATGGCTGGCACAAATCCCACCATCGATGACCAACCTTTCGGCACCTCCGAACGCACCATCGGCCCGCTGGCAACCGATCCTGCCTGCCACCCCGGCAACCCGGCCAGCCGATCCCGTGCCGATCCAATCCGGGCGCAATTCGGGCCCGCTGATTCTCGGCATTGTCACGCTTCACCGATCGGACTGGCCCCGAACTGCACTGAACTGGACCTAACCAGCTTCACCTCGCCCCGGCTATCCCAGCCCCGAACAAACGCCCTTGCCCCAAGGACACATTTCTCCCGTCATGATAAACACCCGTTTTTCGCAAATTTCGCGTGGCCTTACGGCAAGAACACACCACCGCCGTAATGACTTTTCCATGCGCCATGAACGTGCTTTTGGCGACGCCGTCCCCGCCATGTCATCGCGTCAGATCGCTGTCCCGTCATCGTCTCATTCCTGTTTTTCCGCCCGAAACGCAAAAACCCGCAAAAGCGAATCACGCTTTGCGGGTTTTGTCTCCAGACCCATTTGTCCTGTTGACTTTATCTTTATGCCACAACGAAAAGAACAAATCAAGAACTTTTTCTCAGAAACCCGGAAAAAGTTCCCGGGAAAAGCTCAATGCGACGATAAAGTTATATTTTTCAATAGTTTGGGCAGGCACACTGTAATCCGCCTGCCCCGCTCCGCCACCCTATTCCGCCGCATCGACTTTCAGGACACCGCGACGGATCTGGTCTTCTTCGATGCTTTCAAACAGGGCACGGAAATTCCCCTCGCCAAAGCCTTCATCGCCTTTGCGCTGGATGAATTCAAAGAAGATCGGGCCGATCACGGTTTTCGAGAAAATCTGCAACAGGATTTTGGTCATGCCGCCATCGACAACACCCTCGCCATCGATCAGGATGCCGTGTTTTTTCATACGCTCAATCGGCTCGTCATGGCCCTGCACGCGATCATGGGATTGTTCGTAATAGGTATCGGGCGGACCCGGCATGAATTTAAGGTCATTGGCCGCAAGCCTGTCGGTGGCGTCATAGATACCATCCGTCCCGACCGCGATATGCTGAATGCCCTCGCCTTTGTATTTTTTCAGGTACTCCTCGATCTGGCTTTTATCATCGGTTGATTCGTTTAACGGAATACGGATCTTGCCGCACGGCGATGTAATCGCACGACTGACCAGACCGGTAATTTTTCCTGCAATATCAAAGAAGTGGATCTGTTTGAAATTGAACAGCTCCCGATAGAAATCCCACCATTTATCCATATTGCCGCGATAGACATTATGCGTCAGATGGTCGAGATAATAGAAACCGACCCCTTCGGGTTTCGGATCGCGTTCGCCCAGCCAGTCAAATTCCGCGTCATAGGCCGAACCGGTTTCACCATACGCATCGATGAAATACAAAATCGATCCGCCAATGCCGACAATCGCCGGGACATCAAGGGTTTTGTCATCGCCCGTATACGGCTCCGCCCCCTTGGAAACCGCGTGATCAAAGGCATGTTTGGCATCCACCACCCGCCACGCCATCGACGGCGCACAGGGGCCATGCTTTGCAACAAACTTCATCCCGTGCGAGCCGGGCTCGGCATTCAGGATGTAGTTGATGTCACCCTGACGCCAGACGGTGATGTTTTTTGATTTGTGCTTGGCAACCGGCGTATAGCCCATGCGCGTAAACAGGGCCTCAAGCTTCTCGGCCTCTTCATCGGCAAATTCGACAAATTCAAAGCCATCGGTTCCGGCCGGGTTATCGGCCGTGATTGTTGCGCGGGGGGCATCATGTGGAAACGGTCCCATCGAAGGCTCCTTGATCTGGAATTGGAATGGTTCTTGTTATGGACCCATCTTGCGCCAGATCGCCCGCAATGTGCATGCATTCCCGATTGATTTTCGCCATTTCATACACATATCATGCATCAATCATCGAAATGGTGCATGAATGACGCAACTTGATAAACTTGATCTGAAACTGCTTGCCGAATTGCAGCGCGACGGACGCCTGACCAACAATGACCTGTCAGAACGGATCGCCCTATCGCCGTCGCAATGTTCGCGCCGCCGCGCCCGGCTGGAGGCCGAAGGTTTCATTCGCGGATACCGCGCCGATATTGACCGGCAAAAAATGGGTCTTGGCCTGATGGTGGTGATTTCCGTAACCCTGGCCACCCATAATCGCGACAATGCCAAACGGTTTTCCGAATTGCTGGCTAACCTTCCCGAAGTACTGGAAGCCTATTCCCTGACCGGGGAAATGGATTATCACCTGAAGGTCGTGACCAAAGACCTTGCCGCCCTTTCCCATTTCGTAAACGAGGTTCTTTTGCCCCACGATTCCGTGCAGCATGTCAAAACCTCGATTGTGCTAAACGTGCTCAAGGACTTTGAGGGACTGGCCGTCAATCCGCAATAAGCCCGATGGCAGGCCGCTCCTCAGGGGCGTTTACCCATCGGTTACCCCAACTCATCCGAAGATAAATCACAGTTTATCGAGAGAGATGAGGCGGCCATGCAGTATCAGCTGAAAATAAACGGAGAATCCCGCACCGTCGAAGCAGAACCCGGCACCCCGCTATTATGGGTTCTGCGTGACGGTCTGGAACTTACCGGCACCAAATTCGGATGTGGCGTTGCCTATTGCGGCGCGTGCACCGTTCACATCGATGGGTACCCGACCCGTTCCTGCCAGACTTTCATTGAAGACGCTGTCGACAGCGAAATCACCACCATCGAAGGCGCAACCGATAAAATCGCCCAAGCCGTTCAGGCCGCATGGCAGGAAAAGGACGTTGTGCAATGTGGCTGGTGCCAATCCGGCCAGATCATGTCGGCCATCGGCCTTCTGACTGAAAACCCGAAACCGACGGATGATGAAATCAAGGAATACATGTACGGCAATGCGTGTCGTTGTGTGACCTATGTACGCATCAACGAAGCCATCAAACTGGCGTCTGAAAAGCTGGAGGCATAAGTCATGACAATCAATGTATCACGTCGCGGCTTCATGATCGGATCAGCCGCCGGTACCGCTGCCCTACTGGTCGGTGTCAATGCCAAGGGTGCTCTTGCCTCGGGCGGCAATGTGGCTGCGGCAACCGACCTTAACCCGTTTGTCAAAATCGATGCGGACGGCACCGTCACCGTCATTATCAAACATTTCGAAATGGGCCAGGGCACGACAACCGGCCTGACCACTCTGGTGGCCGAGGAACTCGACGCTGACTGGGACACGGTTCAGACGGCATTCGCCCCTGCCGATAATGAACGTTATGCCAATTTGTTCTTCCATGCGCAGGGAACCGGTGGCTCAACCTCCATCGCCAATTCCTTCATGCAATACCGCGAAGCTGGTGCTGCTGCGCGCGATCTTATGGTCCGTGCGGCTGCTCAAAGCTGGGGTGTCGATGCCAGCAGCATCACCGTTGAAAACGGCGTGCTGAAATCCGGTGGCAATTCCGGCCATTTCGGGGAATTTGTTACGATTGCATCAACCCTTGAAGCCGTGGAAAAGCCAACCATCAAAACACCGGATCAGTTCAAACTGATCGGCAGCGAAAAACTCCACCGCAAGGACAATTCCGGCAAAATCAACGGTACGGCAATGTTTGCCATGGATGTCAATCTGCCGGGCATGATCTATGCCGCGATCATGCGCAGTCCAAAATTCGGCGGCACCGTCGTTTCGTTTGATGACAGCGGTGCCAAAGACGTTGCAGGTTTTATTGCCACACAGGTTCTGCCAAACAAGGCGGGGGTTGTGGCCTTTGGCAAAAACACCTGGTCGGCCTTTCAGGCGCGTGATGCCCTGTCTGTCGAATGGGATTTCAGCCAGGCCGAAACACGCAGCACGGATGCCATGATTGCCGATCACAAGGCACTGCTTGATGCGCCGCAGTTTGACGCCAATCATGAAGTCCCGCTGGCATCCGTTGAACCGCTTCTGGCCAATGCCGCCAAAACCATTGACGCAGAATTCACCTTCCCGTTCCTGGCTCACGCCCCGCTGGAACCGGAAAACTGCATCATCGAGCCGACCGAAAATGGCGTTCGCGTCCATGATGGCTGCCAGTTCCCGACCCTGACCCGGCCGATGGTCGCAGCCGCCCTTGGGCTGGAACCGTCACAGGTCGAGATCAGAACGCTTTATGCCGGCGGTTCGTTCGGTCGTCGTGCCAACGGCGCCTCCGACTATAATGTCGAAGCCGCAATGGCCTTTGCCGTTTCAGGTCGCAAAGTCCCGGTCAAACTGGTCTGGAGCCGCGAAGACGATATTCGCGGTGGCTATTACCGCCCGATGGCGGCACACCGGGCAAAAATCGGTCTGGATAGCGATGGCAAGATTGTTGGCTGGGATCACCGGCTGGCCGTCAAATCCATCATGAAGGGCGGCCCGATGGAAGGCATGGTACAAGATGGCATTGATCCGACCTCGGTCGAAGGTGTCACCGAAAGTCTTTATACCATCCCTAATCATGGCATCGGATTAAGCGATTTCCAGACCCCGACCCCCATATTGTGGTGGCGTTCGGTGGGACATACCCACACCGGATATGTCATGGAAACACTGATGGATATGCTTGCCACCGAAACCGGGCAGGATCCGATTGAAATGCGCCTTGCGATGCTTGACCCGGCCGGGGCCAATCAGGCCCGCATGATCGAGTCCATCAAGCTTGTCCGCGAAATATCCGGATGGGAAAAGGGCGACAAACGCGGTTTTGCCGCACATATTTCGTTCAATACCTGCGTTGCGGTTGTTGCCGACGTCACGGTCGAAGACACCAGTGTGCATGTGAACAAACTGTTCATGGCGGTTGAATGCGGGGTAGCTGTTAACCCCGATGTCATCCGGGCACAGATGGAAGGTGGTGCGGGCTATGCATTATGTGCTGCCTTCCGCAACGAAATCACCCTGACCGATGGTGAAGTCGACCAGTCCAACTTCCCGGACTATGAACTGCTTCGAAATGCCGAAATGCCTGCTATCGAAGTGGCGATTGTTCAATCGAACAATGCCCCTACGGGCGTTGGTGAACCGGGCGTCCCCCCGACCGCCCCGGCCGTTGCCAACGCCATTTTTGCCAAAACCGGAAAACGGATCACGGATCTTCCGATGACCAAAGCCGGTTTCGACTTCGTGTAAGGCATGCTGCCCGGGGGATCACTTTCGGGTCCCCCACCCATTCCCCGGGCAGTCCCTTTTGCGGGAGCAGATCATGAATAACCAGTTATCGGCCATGCTACGCGCCTGGCAGGAAGGCAAAACAGATACCGAATGGGTTCTGGGTACGGTTTATCGCACCGAGGGTTCGGCCTATCGCAAGGCCGGGGCAATGATGCTGATCAACGGGCACGGGCAACAATTCGGGCTGCTTAGCGGCGGCTGCCTTGAAGCCGACATCATCCGCAATGCCCGACGTGCCATGGTAACCGGCAAAACAGTCATGCTGGTTTATGACGGCAATGACGAAGACGATCTGTCTTTCCGGCTGGGTGTCGGCTGCGGCGGTAAGGTATTTATCATGCTGCAACCGCTTGACCCCGCAAACGACCTTGGGCTTTCCGATCTCTGCGATGCTTTGGCAGTGCGCCAAAGCGGTCTGTATTTCCAGAAAATCGGCGACACGCGCGGATATTTCAAACGCACCGACCACACCGGTCAGCGCTCCGCCTATGTCGAGGACCGCATTGATGGTGACTGGCTTGTCACCCCGATTGTACCCGAACCGCATATCCTTATCGTCGGTGGCGGACTGGATGCCCGGCCTGTGGTTTCCATCGCGCATGAAATGGGTTGGAAAACCACATTGGTTGATCCGCGCCCCGCAAATGCCCGCCCGGAACATTTCGCCAAGGCAGACGCGATCCTGCGCCAGATAGACGCGACCCTTGTTGATTATGTTGCGCAACATCGTGTTGATGCCGCAATCCTGATGTCACATAGCATTGATATCGATGCCAAGGCGCTTCAAATTCTGAAATCCAGCCAGTTGCGTCATGTTTCGATGCTCGGTCCGCGCCATCGTTTCGTCGATGTTCTTGAACGTGCGGACCTTGCCGAACCTGCCCTTCCCTTCCCGGTGGCAAGCCCGGCCGGAATTGATATCGGCGGACAACTGCCTGAAAGCATAGCACTTTCGATGTTATCAGGCATTCACGCGGCACTTTACAAACATTGCGCCGCCCCCGCACTGGCACAGGCAGCGGAATGATGAAAATCGCCGCTCTTATGATTGCCGCAGGTGAAAGCACGCGATTTGGCGGACGCAAACAGCTTGCCGATATTGATGGCAAGCCGATGCTTGAACACGCAATTGATCAGCTTCGCCCGATCTTCGAAGATGATCTTTATGTCGTGCTGGGTGCCTATCGCGATGAAATCCTCTCGGTGATCGGCAATCGTGCCAAAACCATCACCAACGATAACTGGCAATCCGGCATGGGATCGTCGATTGCAGCCGGGATTGCCGGAATTTGTGCGGCTGGTACGTATGACGGTGTTCTGATCGCCCTTGGTGATCAGGTCGGCTTAACCGGCAGCGACTATCAGAAACTTCTGAATGCCTTTGACGGAAGCCACATCATTGCATCGCGCTATAAGGAAATGAACGGCGTTCCTGCACTGTTTCCGGCCGCCTATTTTCCGGAACTTTCCATGATGGGTGGCGCGCGCGGTGCACAACAGGTGCTTAATAACAGCAGTTACAATATCAGTGCGATTGCAATCCCGAATGCAGAATTCGATATCGATACCCCGGAAGATCTGAAACTGTTTTCCAGCCAGCTTTTCGAAGCAAGCTGACCTGCAACCGATTTTAAGGCAATCTGGATATCTTCAGCATCTGGCGAAAAACGCCGCAACCGGAACCGCGCATTTATGAAATCAACCGCCAACATCATGGTCCTTCTGGTCGAGGACAACATGGATATTGCCGGAACAATCAGCGACTACCTGACGATAGAAGGCATCGAATGCGATCATGCCTTTGACGGTGAAACGGGTTTTCAGCGCGCACTTACCGGCGAATATGATGTGATATTACTTGATATCATGCTGCCGTTTCGCGATGGCATCAGCATCTGCAATGCATTGCGCAACGAAGGGATCGACACGCCGGTTCTGATGCTGACGGCACGCGACACGCTTGCCGACAAACTTGAAGGTTTCGGCGCCGGGGCAGACGACTATCTCGTCAAACCCTTTGCGCTTGAAGAACTGCTGATGCGCACAAGGGTTCTGTCGCGACGCCGCAGTGGTGAAATCCGGCGGTTTTCACTTGGCGATCTGATTGTTGATTTCGAAAACAGACATGTCGCACGGTCCGGGCAGGCAATCAGTCTTTCCCCAACAAGCTGGACCATTCTGGAAGTTCTCGCGCAAAACAGCCCGCATGTTGTGACACGATCACGACTGTCGATGGCGCTGTGGCAGGGAGACCCGCCAGATACCAATGCGCTCAAGACGCATCTTTACAAATTGCGGATGCGCATCGACAAACCATTCAATCAAAACCTGATCCATACAATTGCCGGCCAGGGCGTGGCCCTTCGCGAGTAAAAAAGACATGCATTCCTGCGCACCGATCCAGAAAACATTTTCCCGCTTTGTGCGGAATTACGTTTTGCTGGCACTTGTCATTACGCTGGTGATCTATACCGGTGTGGTTAATTTCTACATGCTGTATGGCAAGTGGATGGTTGCGAGTTTCCAGTTGCAAACCATCGCGGAACAATATGATGAAATGCGCGCCAAAGACCCAACGACACCGCTTCCCAACGGCTTTAACATCCAGACCTTCACGGATTATGACGCTTTGCCGAAACTGCTGCGCGACAGCTACAAGCCCAACGATATCGACCCGGGCGAGCTTTACTATCTGAACACCGATAAATATGCCGCGCAAAAAGACCCCGACAACCCGGTCTTTCTGGTGTTTCCCCATATTCTTGCCAACGGCACGCAAATCCTGCTGCTGCAGACCTATCACGCGGGTGATGAGGACAGCGTCTATTTTTCGCGATTGCACAAACTGGCTCTTCTTTCCATCCCGTTTGCGCTTGGTGTTGTTGCGATATTTGCCTATGTGCTTTGGCTGATCGGCAAACGTATGACGCAGCCATCGGAAAACCTGCAAAGCTGGGCTAAAACCCTGTCGACGGAAAATCTCGATCAACCGGTCCCCGATTTCGGCTTTACCGAACTCAATGACGTCGCCAAGGAACTGCATCAGTCATTGGTAAGGGTCGATAAGTTCGTGACACGTGAACGCGAATTCCTGCGTCAGGCCAGCCATGAATTACGAACCCCGGTAACGATTGTCAGCGGCAATGTCGAATTGCTCGATAAAACACCGTTAAACGAAATTCAGGTCCGGCTGGCCGCGCGCATCAAACGCGCCAACCGCAACATGCAGCAATTGATTGAAACCCTGCTTTGGCTGGGGCGCGAAGCAACACCGAACGGTATTCAGGAAAAGATCGACTATCCGGCCTTCGTGCGCGAAGCCATCGTCGATCTTGCCTATCTGACCGACGGCAAGAACCTGACATGCGAATTCAGTGCCGACGATGAAAGCGGCGAGATCATTGCATCGCCTGCCGCGTTGATGATTGTCGTATCCAACCTGATCCGCAATGCGTTCGAACACACCCCCAAGGGGCAGGTGACTGTCCGGCTTGAAGCCAACAGACTGATTGTCGAAAACAACCTGATGACCTGTGCCGGCGATTATGTCCGCGATCAGGGCGAAGGCATCGGGCTGCATC
>Ga0098035_1001405_pt1 | contig 11711 bp, 4 predicted proteins | sample 3_EtaG_FD_75046 | JGI IMG/M metagenome (GOLD analysis project Ga0098035, IMG submission 75046) | Marine viral communities from the Subarctic Pacific Ocean - 3_ETSP_OMZ_AT15126 metaG | ecosystem: Environmental > Aquatic > Marine > Oceanic | place: Pacific Ocean | collected 2015-01-07
CAGGCAACCCCTAAAGAATTAGCCGGCGCCTTGGGGATTGTTATCGGCACCAAATTATCAGAAGATATATGGAAATTTAAGGGACGAATCAGGGGCGCCAACTCTCCTCATGCTTTCCTGCCAGATCCGTGCGATCCTGCCTTTGCCGACGATCCAAAACTCCTTGCAAGACTAGTCGCTCTGCATACTACATTTTATGGTGTCGGCATAAAAGATTTTGATGAGGTTGAACTTAATGATCAAGTTAAAGTTGCCTTAAGACCAGGCAAGGGGCCAAACACTCCTTTTGATTTACAAATTGGACAGGGATTAAAAAAGGTTAATACGCCAGGTATTGTTGATTGGATCAAGAAGCTCGGAGACGGCGAGGACAAATGTGATCCCCTTACGGAATTAGATTGGAGTGGCGCCTCTACGACCAACCCCAGCGGCCCAGGTAGCTTTAAGGCAGTTGCTTTTGGGGATTTTGATCCGGATCGCGAAGCAGCACAAGATCCACATTGGGAGGGCATAAGCTTTATGCCAGTTCCATACTATACTGAATACGAGGAAGGCACTCGTGAAATTAATATAGTTACAATCCACACGGTAGAGGGTGGAACATACGGAGCAGATAGCGTTGGTGCATGGTTCCAAGTTGAAGCGGGCACCAAGGGAAAGCCAGAGGGCGGTGGCGCTAGTTCTCATTATGCTATAGGTCTTGAGGGCGAAATTGTACAATTTGTTGACGAAAAAGATAAATCATGGGCAGAAGGAAATTATTCATACAATAATCGAAGTGTCAGTATAGAACATTGTGGATTCGCATCCGACCCCGATAATCCCGGGTATCCTGGTGCCTATACTGATGCACAACTAAAGGCAAGTGCCAAATTAACGGCTACGATTTGTGAAAAATATGACATACCCGTGGTTCACGGTGATCCTGGTATTATCGGACACGTTGACGTTCCCAATCAAACTCATTGGGATCCAGGAGTTTGTTTGTTGGATCCGGGGTCGGATACGGGACACTATCAACTTACTAGTACCGGCGCAGGATCCAAAGCGGCTTGTAGCGAGGGCTGGGATTGGGACAAGTATCTTGCGATGGTCAAGAGCGCTAAAAAACAGCTATCAGCAGGCATTACGTAGTCGTAAAAGATAACAGGAAGGAAACAATAAATGGCAAAGAAATTTTTTGATAGAGACAATCTTTTTAAGGATGCCGCGACGGGAAGGATTCAAAAAGAAAAGATTCCAGTCACTGCTGAGGACCGCATCGCCGCAGACAAGCCAGTAAACAGGGCTATAGGTGGCATAATGCACACCGTTACGCCTGAGCCCTCTGTGATTTATGACGCTGCCGACAACGAACAAGTAATATCTAACGGGAATTCCTACATTGTTTTGGGGTCTGATCGTCCGGGAACAAAAGCTAGTGGATTCGGCGCTCAGGGTACTCCTTCTTCTACTATTGATCTTGTTGTGGGTCGCATGGCTTCTGCATATGCAGGCGAGGGCCCTCGGGATGGGATGCTGGTTAACAGTAACTTTGCTGCTGACTCCGCGAGGATTTATATTAGCCAGCTAACAGATCTTGATACAAACTTTGGAATTGCCACCGGAAAGCTTGGCAAAGAGAACCCTCGCTCCGGAATTGGCATAAAAGCAGATCATGTTAGGATTATTGGAAGAGAGGGCGTCAAGATTGTTAGTGGCGGAATGCAGGGTGTTCGTGGGTATGGCTCAAAGGGGGAGACCAATAGCCAAGGGGGGGAACTAGAATCTGCTTCCAAGATTGAATTAATTGCCGGCAATAATACTAGTAAGCGCGGCGTCTTCGGGGGCATTCTCAAGCCCAACGATGGAATTGAAAACTTACAGCCTGTGGTTAAGGGTGAGAATATGGAGAGGTGTTTAGAGGAATTATCGGAAATCATTACTGATATATTATCTAGCATGTTAAATTTATCTATAGCAACCATGCAGGGCCTCGGAGGAATCGGCTCAGTTATATATCCTTTATCGGCTATTACCGCTCCAGTCGTGACCATGATAGGAAATTTTGTTACTTCACCCGTTTATCAAACAAGAATTAAAAAGGTTAATTGGGAGTTTAATTATTTGGACGACAATGCACAGCGCTACATATGTAGTAAAAACGTGAGTGCTACGTAGTTTTTACAAGGTTTTATAATGGCAGATTCAAAATTTTTATCTTATCAAGATCAAACCGGCGATGGTTTAATCGATGTTTGTGGCGACGAGTTCGTAGCAGAAGAGTGCCTTGATTGTAGCGAATGTAAGCCAAATCTTTGTGCCATCGTCCCCAATTGGCGAAAGAGAAAGGTTTATGAGCCGTTCTTAAATGAAAAAATTTGTAAATATCAAACTACAAAGATCACGCCATACACTACAACTCGCGCCCCACCGAATGCCACGGACAAAGAAGCGTCGGCCGCCCTGAAGAAAATATATGATGAATATGTGGACGGAGCGCTCAAAATACTTCTCGATATTTACAACAAAGATAATTCAGACGAGTCCATAGAGATTGCGAAGGCGTCAGTAGAGTATACGGATTTTCATCTGGATCCTCGACCCAAATCTAGATTAAAATTACTATATTCGTTGCCCTATCATGTTTTGCATGGATTGCCGGATCGTGATAGTGAAGAAGATGCAGAGAGCGAAGAAGATGACATTGAGGTGACCTATGAGTCATCGGAAATGGAATCTAAATTGCTCCTCATCAGAAAGGGGCTCCATTTATATTCTAGACATTTAAAAGTTTATAGGGCTATTGAGAATTCTAATATCCTTTTTAAAGAAGATGATAATGTTTTCGATCTGAACGATTATGGAGACTATGGGCTATTTCGAGGCTCGATCATGGCACGGGTGTTGCCGGAATTAGATGATTTTTTGCATCAAAAGGGATATAATATTCCGAATGCAGGCAAATTTGGACCCTTTAAAGAGCGAGTTAGCAAGATAACTTTTACTTTTGATCCAGAGTACCAGATCAAAAAATTGATGGTTTATTCTACTGCATGCCCCAATGATCCGGATATTTTTGTTGAGGGGCTGAATGGTTTAAAAAATAAGTCTGCCTGGAAGGATCCCACCGCCATGGCTTATTTTGCAAGTTTGGCGGATATGGAAACCGATTTGGATACTCAGGTTCCATTAGAGTGGGTCGAGTTTATCGAAAAATACACATATCCAGAAGTTTATTCGGTCACCGACTACGGCTATAATGATGAAGCCGGCGGCTGTATTGGAGAAGCTCTTAAAAATGAACGAAAGCAATTGGGGCAGGATATTCTCGATGAAGTGTTTAGTTTGGGAGATGCAATTGCGTACAAGTTCCATCAGATTAATTTATGTGAAAATGATGTAGAAGAACTTCAAAATACTAGAATAAAGATGGGCTTGGGTTCGGGGATTATATACAATCCGGACGCAGAAAATACCATTATGGGTATGGCTAAGATGCAGGCATACCAGACACTAAAGGAAGAAAATTCTTTAGCCGCATGGCTTTGCAGTGGTCTAATAACTGGCTTTGGGGACAATAGTGGGGGTTTCGATTTCGGTGAGATCCGCCTGGTCCTTGATAGGGCTAAGATTTGTGGAATCTTGGATCTTATGCTTACCTCCATTGAATGTTTGTTTGCGGGACTTTCTCTGGAAGATGCCTTATCGGCTATCATAGTGAGCGCCCTAAATGCAATGTCAATTGAGAATTTTGGTAAGTTGTTTGTGGGGCTGCCCCCAGAAGAACAAGCGGCACTAGATGCCATGGTACAAGAGAAGCTTGACAGCGGCGAACTTTTGGGGGCTGGCGAGGCAGCGGAAGAGGGAGAGATTGCGGAATCTAGCTCGATAATGGCAGCAGCGTCCGGTGGATACGGAGAAGATATAGAGACCCTCGGCGCCGTGTCTTTGACCGCCTACAAGCCATGGGAAGATGAAGATATAATAGAAGCCGAAAAGCAAAATATGGTGGAAGATTCATACACCAGCATGACCCCTTCTCAAACAGAGTCGGAATCACAAACTACTGTTCGAACTTTAGCACCATCTCTTGATGAATCTGGCGACGAAGATACGCCTGAGAGTGCTACCATTATGGAGCTTTATATTGCTGCGTTAATAGAATATTATACTGAAGTGGGACTTCTTGAATTGGCAGATTTGTTGAGCAAGTTCCCTGGCGCAGAAGTTATTGCTCGAATTTTGGCCACTATTAATTTGTTCACCTGTCCCGTCCCTCCCGGACCCGGCTGGACTTTCAGTAGTTTGTTGACTGACTTGGGGGCAGGTTTGCCCAATCCGTGCCCCGGATGTTTTAATGGTAACGAATTGGTGTTTCCAAGATTTGGAGCTTTTCAAATACCAGCCTGGAAAGATATACTTAAATACCTTTTTAACTTAATAAAAAAATTGATTCGCGAGGCTTTGATCCGCATTTTGATGAAGCTGATAGCAAAGATATGTGAATTAATTGGTGATGCAATTTGTAATGCATTGGAGACGGTTGGAGATATTGCCGGCTCACTACCAGACTTGCTTACCGGAAAAGATAATTTAAAGAATCTTATCCGTGAATCAATTTGTGGTCCAGATGCCGACGATGAAGTATTAGATGATACGATTGCAGAAATGTTTGCCTTATTCGGTGCCGGCGGCGCAGCCATGGCAGATGAACAGCAGACACTATCATTTGCACAAGACATTTCTTCAGCAGTAACTCAGAAAGAACTAGCGGATGCGTTTTTGGGAAATCCCTCCCGCGGATTCCTTGAAATTGTTGACAGCCTGATTGAGCATGAATATGGAGATTTCCGCGCCGGTCTAAAGAATCAAACATCTATTGGCAGTATGTTTAAAAATATGGGCAACTTGATGCCGGTCGAATTTCGTGCTCAATTGGGAGAGGTTGATATGGATGAAGAATTGCCGGCAAATCCGTCTTTGTGTGCCACACCCGAGCAGCTTGAACAATTTTGTGGTTTGAGATCCTCACTTCTTGCAGGAAGAGCCAGCAAAGATCAGATTGAAAAATTGTGTGACAATAGACAATCTTTAGATGACTTAGAAGACCTGAGCAGAATTATGCAAAGCATTCCAAATTATCTTGCATGCAATATGCCAGCATTACAATCCGATCCAGGTTGTGATAATGGTCTGTTGCCGTATGAGCCCGATGAAATAGCGTTGTCTACCACGATTGGATTAGGCAAAAACCTAGAAGCTCTCAAGTCTGCTTTTTCTATTGACATGCTTGGAAATGGTCCTGGTGAAAAAAGGTGGGGAATGATTAACATGATCTTATCCGATACCATGGGCAACCCACTCACGGCACATTATAGAAAAGCATATAATAACAGAAGATATGTTGATTTTTATGCGGACTCGGACGCCGCGGACGCCGAAGCAATCTCTCTGGGCGCCTACCCAAGAATTGAGGCACAACGTGGCGCCTTTCCGAAGAAAGTAGCGGAATGGCTGTCGGAGTACATAACCACAGAAGTGGAGCCAACTTTCGACTCTAACAACAATTACATAGGGGATCAGACATATAGAAAATCGTTTGATGATTTGGGGGGCAATTTTGGGCGCGTTAATCTTCTCTCTCTTCCCGATTTGGGATATAATGTTGAAATTGAAGTTGACTATGAAGCCGAAGAAGTATTATTTGTAAAAAAGGGACGTAAAGAGACGCCCGATGTAACTCTATATTTCGAAGATAATGCGAAAGGACTCAAATCCTTGGGGGAATCAGAATTTTCCTATGGTTTTGAGTTGAGAATGTATCTTGCGGATTTGGTAGAGAACGAAGAAGGAACAGTACAAAATCAAATCGGTGACACCGTGAGAATTCTTATCACCGACAAGCTCAATACCACGGCTGATACAAATGTGGCCGCACAGTCGTTAGTTCATGATGAAGATACCGAGAAAAAGAAAAAAGATCCTGAAATAATTAAAGATAGAAGATATGAATTTTTGGCTATTGATAATGTTTTGGAAGAAATTGATGCCGAACTTGCGGATGAATACACAGACTTTCTGACGACATTCCAACAAAAGCAGGAGTATTTGCCACAGATTGTTTTACTTCAAGAAATTTTAAGCAATGCCGGATCATCTGTGACGGCGGCAAGCATTAAGTCATTTTATGACGGGTTTTTATCTTCGATGTTACAAACGGTTATGACGGATATAGCCAAAAACGAGGCGGGCTTTAATTATGGCGCCAAATACGACGGCTTAACTGAGGACGATATTCAATATGTTACATCTGATGGGGGTCTTTATAGTAAGTCCGATTATAGTAACGACGACATGATTCTTGGCAAGAGTTACAATCAGTACATTAATGAATTAAACGGTACTCCTGAAGATACCCGCGTATTTTATCTTGAGCCCATGACATATGGGGGGAACTATATGAACCCGCCTATCTATATTAAGCCACTCAAAAATGAGGGCTGGCTCGGGTTTGTAGATGTATTGTTTCCTGAATTGAGCCCCTGTAAGCCCCAATCAAGCAATTTGGTAGATTTTGGCGAGATCCAAGGAATGATTACCGAAACGTATCCCTCAATTCCAGAAGACGCAAGATTACAAGAAGATCCTGATTGTGCCGTTGAGTTGCCTTATAATAGAATTTTGGAGCGCTCTTCTACGGCTGCCATAGAAGGGTTGATTACTGCCGGCATAAGAATTTATGCTAGTACACATTTTATTAAGTCAATAGCAACGTTTACAAAATTCTCTCCCCGCTTCACAGAAGTATTTAGTTCTATGTATGCATATTATATTATTGAGCATATGGAAGAAAGCTTTAAGGATGCACAGCCCGATTTTGGAGAAAGATTTAGTCTTTTTAAGGACGAAGAGTTCTGGTATGCATTTTTAGAACAATCGGTTCAGCTATATGCACGACGCGTCGAGTCGGGAGACATAACTCCCCCCGAGAGCGCCCTTCAGGCAATGATTAGATTAAATGATGTGCAGGAAGAATATACGGTACCGAGCAAGGATGATCTTAGGGATGCCAAACAAAATGACGAGATTTCATTCATTAAGACACTTAAGAATTATCGCAGCGACAAAAATTTGGAAGCTGTTAAGGCAACCGAAGAAGATGCTAAAATAATTCTTAAAGAGTTGGTTATAGAGCAATTGAATTATATGGGAGAGAAGTTTACTGAAAACCTTAAGACTATAGGAATGACTCCCGACGTTTATGATCTAGATTATTATCTCCTTGAAAACTTTACACAAGGCAGTAGCCTGACTATTGATAAGGAAATAAAGCCGGAATATCCAGATTTGCCAACCGAGGGCGACAATCACTATACTGCCGGGAATGAACTGGTAGTCAAGGAAGACGCAGACGATACCGGATATCAAATGGGGGATGAGTATATAGGGTATTACCACGTTCAGCACGATGAAGATGATAACATAATGTTTATGGCAGGCGAAGTACACTCTGAGGAGCCACATGATCTTTTATACCCAATGGCTCATATGACCCAATTGGCTATTGGAGATGTAACAAATTACGGGACAGTTGCCGTTACAGCAGACGCCTCTCGGCCATTTGTGATTGAAAAATATACAAAAGTTAACGGGACCAAAATGAATCCCGCAACAGCAACAGCAGCAATCAAGTCAAATAATAATTCATTAAATATTTCTGATATATATCCCGGTAATTTAGAGTTGATGGAGGATGACCTTGGAAACGTTGTAGGATTGGAAGGCGAATTGGGTGCTCGACATGGCTTACAATTTTCAATAGTGATGGGTGGAACAAAGTATGAGATTACATCTGTGGAAGTGGACGCTATAGACGTTACTATTGGCAACTATGAGGCCGTCCCTGGTGGTAGTAAATTATTATTGTGCTTGATTAATCACCTCAAGGATGACGATAAATTTAAGTTAGTGGCACGATATATTTTCCCTCTCTCTAAGTTGACCGCTTTGGGCGCCATTTATAACGATTTGGCATTTTTGCCTTCCATTGGGGAAGTTACAGTAGCAAATAAAGAAACATTTGGTCTTAGTAGCAATCCAGACGATAAGCCCGGCGTATATGTAAAAACTGTTTCAGAGGGTGATGCGTTCACTTCAGAAATTGACGACGACCGCGGCGTTGAAGGGTGGGCTAGTGTGAAAGATCGTTCTCCCGGATTATTTGGGGGGCTGTTTGTGCGCGAATGGGATAATTGGGATCAAGTTTTGTTGCGAAAAACCAATCGTATGTTGAAAAAACAATTCAAACCAAATTATAATTCTAGAGATTTTAATATCGCGGATGATGGCAGTCGTCCTGCACAAGACTTCTTGGAAGATCTAAAGAGTAAATTAAAGCCATCACCCGGTCAAAGAATACTTCCCAGGTGGAGACGGCGCCGATTGCGACCAAATCCATTTAATATCAAGGGAGAATTGTGCGAAAAAGAAGATTGATGATAATTATAACAAGGTAATATAAAAAATGTCTTCTTTATCGGTTGCACTGCCGCTTACAATTAGTTCTATAGATGGGTTTACGATGATTAAGGATATCAAGCGTCTCGTGAGTCAAAATCTTAAAATGCTTTTGTTGACAGTCCCTGGCGAAAGAGTCATGGAGCCAGAATTTGGCGTCGGACTCAAACGATACTTGTTTCAAAATTTCACCCAAGCCACATATTCAGAAATTGAAACAAAAATAAAGAAACAAGTAACAACATACATGCCCATTGTTACAATAAATCGAATTGTTTTTAGTTCTTCTAACCAAGACATGAATCAATTGGGAATTTCTTTGGAATATTCAATACCAAATATTGGTGTAAAAGATTTATTAGAATTTACTATTTAAAATTGAGGACTTTTAAATGCCAGATGAACAAAAAAAGATAGTACCGATTGATTACACGCACAGGGAATATCAAAATATTCGCAAAGACCTTTTGCAGATAGCTGAAAGGCTTTACCCTGATACGTTTCAGGATTTTAGTGAGGCATCTTTTGGATCCTTGATGGTAGATGCGGTTGCGTATGTAGGCGATCAAATGTCGTTTTATTTGGATTACAATGTCAACGAAACGTTTCTAGACACTGCCTATCAATATAATAATGTTCTTAGACATGGGCGCATAATGGGGTATAGGGATACGGGTCGACCTTCAACCCATGGTCAGGCAGCACTTTTCATATTAGTCCCGGCTTCAAGTACCGGCATCGGGCCCGACACTGATTACATCCCGGTGCTTAAGCGAGGAAGTCGATTCTCGTCCAACACCGGTTTAAGTTTTGTGTTGACAGAAAATATAGATTTCGCAGATCCCAAGAATCCTGTTGTTTCGGCACGAATTGACCCTTCAACGGGCGCCCCCACTTATTACGCCGTCAAGGCATATGGAACTGTTGTTTCGGGTTTCTTTGCTGTAGAAAGGGTGACGGTTGGCGCTTATGAAAGATTTAAGAGAATTAAATTATCTAACTCCAATGTGTCAGAAGTCATATCGGTAATAGATTCTCAAGGAAAAGAATATTTTGAAGTTGGATTTTTATCACAAGATATGGTCTACAAAGAGGTTACTAATAATAATTTTAAAAATGATAATGTGCCTTCCATTATTAAGCCTTATTTGGTTTCTAGAAAATTTGTTGTCGAGAGAGAGCGCAATAATACGTTTTTGCAATTTGGGAGTGGCAAGAGTACAGAGAGTAATGTGGTGGCAGAGCCTCAAAAAGTTGCCATGGACATTTTTGGAAAAAGCTATGTTACCGATACCACGTTTGATCCCACTCGATTGTCCAAGAATGAGAATTTTGGTATCGTTCCTTCGGACACGACCCTAACCATCACATATCGAGCTACGAACCCAACTGATTCGAACTTAGCAGTGGGAAGTTTAACAAATACTGTTTCTGGAGACTTTCGATTTAAAAATCGAGAGCAGCTTTCGGCGGCGACCGTTAATACCATTATTAGTTCCTTGGAAGTTTCCAACGAACAGCCAATTGTAGGAAATGTTACAAACGCCAATACAGACGAGCTTAAAACAAGAGTATTCGATACGTTCCCGACACAAAATCGCGCAGTTACTCAAGCCGATTATGAAAATGTAGTATATAGGATGCCTGGAAAATTTGGCTCTGTTGCAAGGGTTTCTGTGCAAAGAGATCCCGATTCTGCCAAGAGGAATCTTAATATGTATGTGATATCTGAAGATAAGTTTGGAAAACTCACCACGACTAACAGCACTATTAAAAGTAATTTAAAAACTTGGTTAAATCAATATAGAATGATTAATGACACTATCGACATTTTAGATGCTTATATCATCAATGTGGGAATTGAGTTCGTAGCGAAAGCCACAACTGAAGCGGATAAATATAGCTTGCTCGCCGCATGTGTTCGCTCCCTCCAAGAACACTACAAGACGAGATTTTATATAGGCGAACCTCTTTATATAAGTGATGTATACGGTATTCTTAAGAGTGTTATAGGGGTTTTAGATGTTATGAGCGTGAAAATAACCAACAAAACTGATTCTCAGTATGCAGGAACTCATCTAGATATTAATGCGAATATGTCTCCCGATGGAGGATATATAATTGCTCCCGCAAATGCTATTTTTGAAGTCAAGTTCCTCGAAGTTGATATTAGAGGAAAAATCCGGTAATGGCTATAAAGAGATATAAAGCAGATAAAACCACCACTGTTGTAAACGCTTACCAATCCAATTTAAGAACGCGAGGCACAGGCGCGAACACAGGTAAAGCTGATGTAATGGAGGTGTTCTCGATTTATGGTCGAGTCACCACCAGTTCGCAAGAGCTTTCTAGAGCCCTTGTTCAGTTTCCTATTTCAGATGTGTCGACTGATCGGACAGCGGGAACACTTCCTGCGAGCGGCAATGTAAGTTTTTACTTAAGATTGTTTAACGCCGAGCATTCTAAGACGGTGCCACAAGATTATACGCTCACTGTTTTAGCCATTTCACAGTCATGGCAACAGGGGGTTGGCCTAGACTTAGAAAATTATAAGGATGTGACCAAGGGCAATGATGGTGCCAATTGGATGAGTGCCTCAAATACTGCTGCCTGGACAGATATTAATGATACTTTGTTGGCTGGCGGATCCTACCATACTGGAAGTGTTAATGCTGACGTAGACACCGAGATTCATACCTTTACTCAAACATTCTCCACTGGTCTAGAGAATATGGAAATAGATATCACGCCATTAGTTGAGCAGTGGATTGACGGCACATATTCAAACTATGGCGTTGGAATACACATGTCGGCTAGTTATGAGGCATATATATCAGGCACCTCCAATACAGTGGTGAAGCGAGTTCCGGGAAATCTTGCTTTGGACGATGAAGACACCACACAAAGTGTTATTTATAACCCAAGCGGCTCTACAAAATCATATTATACGAAGCGTTTCTTTGCTAGCGGCTCTCAATACTTTTTTAGTCGCCCTATTATTGAGGCTCGCTGGAATTCTGCAACAAAAGATGATCGAGGCAACTTTTATTATAGCAGTTCGTTGGCTCCCGCTGCTGATAACTTAAATACGATTTATCTATACAACTATGTCAGAGGCCAATTGACGGACATTCCTCAAGCCCACCCCGGCACCTTTGCAAAGGTTGTATATGTAAGTATATATTCGGGTTCAGTTGGTGGCTTTTATTCCA
>Ga0098035_1001406_pt1 | contig 11697 bp, 15 predicted proteins | sample 3_EtaG_FD_75046 | JGI IMG/M metagenome (GOLD analysis project Ga0098035, IMG submission 75046) | Marine viral communities from the Subarctic Pacific Ocean - 3_ETSP_OMZ_AT15126 metaG | ecosystem: Environmental > Aquatic > Marine > Oceanic | place: Pacific Ocean | collected 2015-01-07
ATTGGAACCCCTATCTAATATAAGATAAGCATCAAAGTCCGGGTCTGCTGTTATGCCGTTTTTATAAGTACTCATCGTATGGACCCTTATTGAAATTGATATTAGGCGCACTGGGAATCTGAGTAGCTTCTTCTCCACAATTCGGACAATGCACAGTTACATCTAACTGATCTATCCACTCATCCCAATAGCGGTCGCACTCATCACACTTATAATCAAAATGTTTAATCATTTATTACCCGCTTACTAGCCCCACTACAACTATGGCAGTTGTGTGGTAAGCAATGTTTGAGTCGGAGAAGCGTGATGAACTCACGCTTACACCGACTACATTGTTTAATTAGTTTCAGGTTCCGCAACACTAACTTCCGGAGTTTCTGACACTTCCACAATAACCTCTGTTACTTCCGGCGGAACGACCTGATCACCGGTCAAGTGTAGCATGTTGCGCATCACGCAACAAGCCGCATAACACCTTGGGCATGAGCGCTTGTTTCGTGATTTTGTCCAGATCAGTCATCATCATTCCCCTTTGTTTCCGTCTCGTAATATTGACGCGCACGTTCCAATGAACCCTCAAAACTGTCTAGTTCTAAGTCGTATAGGTCAGCTTGGTCAGCTAAGTGCATTAAATTGCAAATCAGGTCTGCAATAACAACCTCCTCGGCTGTTTTGTTTACGGCCATAAAAGCTTTAACAGCCACAAGTGCTGTTGCTGCTCGTTCTAAGTTATTCATCATCATCCGGCTCAACGACAGGTTCATCACCAATCAAGTCAGCAACTAGAGCAGTTGCGTCCTCAATCTGAACTTCTTCCACCACTACTCCTTCCACAACTGGTGGTAGAACGGGAGGAACAACGACAGCGGGTGCTGGTTTATCGGGGAACGTCACAATTCGTGGAGGCGTAGAGTGATCTTTACCTGTGGATACTAAACTCGCGGCACCAAGAATAAGTAATACAACACCCACTACCTGCGCCCATACATTATATCTAATATACTCAATCACTAATCTAACTTTATCCATCATATAGCTCCTATAGGTCACACGCACCACCCACACAAGCCAACTCTTGACTAGATGTAGTGGTGTCATCATCTTCCTGAATTTCATCTAAATTAAAATCAGGCATTAACTTCACTAATTTATTATACTCTCTTTCGTTTATCTTTTCATAGGGTGCTTGCACATAGGCATGGTCATCGGACGGAAAGAATGATACACCATTCATTATATCCCAATTCTCGTACACCCATGCCCCCACCGCTAACCACTCGTTTTCTCTGACGTAGATTGAGACTGAGGGTTTGTGTTCGCACCAGTTTTCCGCGAATATTTTCCAGTGCTCAAGTTGTTTAATCGCTGAAAGTTTATCCACAACCCTAGCTTTACTGGGACTCGATATCGGGAAACTGAAAATAATTTCATTTGTATTCGCGTTAGCCACTTCGTTGGGAATTCCGGCATCTTGTAGGGCGACTGTGATGGGATCTTTAGCGTTCCCGCGTACTCGTCTAATGTAAAACTTACTATAACGAGGATGTATGCCACTACTGCAATCAACCAACTGAGAAACCGTACCACTAGGTTTAACGCACGTGATAGCTGTCGCCGGAGGGATTTTAATCCGTTCAGCATATGTTTTGTTTGTTCTAATAGCATAGTCTCTAAGGGATTGTAGGGTGGCAGCTAACCATTTTTGGTTCACATACATCTGTGGATATAATAAATTATTATCCATGATGCCCGTCAAACTCACACCCAATAACCTTTCCTCCTCTGTGTTCCGTGTCCATGCCTTACTTAAGTATCTAAAGTCAGATAATCCGGCTTGTATTGTACCTAATATAGTAGCTAATTCAACCTTTCTTTTCAAATCATTAGCGGTGTCCTCTGCTCTAACTACTACCTCGGTGAGATTACAGAATTGTTTTGGTCGAAGAATAATCTCGGAGCACGGGTTCGTGCCAAATTCATAATCCGCTTCTCGTCTGTCTGGTAGCATCCTGCGGCAAGCGACGCGGTTAAATATTCCCCGTTCTCCTGCTTTACTATCATATAGAGCAAGCCATTCACGCATAAATATTCCAATATCCGGCTTCTCGGTGTAACAGACGGAGTTGTTAGCGAGTGCTCGTTGTGGCTCTGCGTGATACCACTCTCCTGACTTAGCCTCTCTGATACGAGGGTCACTGAGATTACTAAGAGACAACAAAGCACTACGGCGAACCCCACCGCAAACAACAACCTCTGCAATCTTGCAAACAACATCATGCACCTCCAATGAATTTAACTTTCGTCCTTTTGCTTTCTTAAAAACTCCAACACAGTAGTTAAACAACTCGTTAAGAGGCTCCGGGCCGCTGCTTCTGCCTCCGAATGTTTTGAGTATAGCCCCGGCAGGTCGAAGTCTTGATACGTCCCATTGGGGGACTTGACCCTGATACAATAAAGAAATAAGTTCTCTAAGTGACTTTGCCCAACCAATTTTACTGTCGCTAACGATGATGGTCGTTTCTGTTTCATAGAATTCCTCTGCTATTTCAGGTAGTAGTGAGATATACTGGCGTTCAACACTAAAGCCTACGCCAGTACCACACATAAGGATGTAAAGAATCTCATCGAAACATCGGACATCATTGATAGCAGTATATGAACAGTTATACCCCGCTACATTATCCCTATCTAAAGCTTTGCCCGCCGTCATTAAAGCTCGCATACTAGGCATAACTTCAAAGTTTAAGATAGCGTTACTTAATTTATCCCACGGGATATCCTCTGTCGGATACCTCTCTTTAAAGAAAGAGATGTATCTATCCACAGTTTCCGGCCAGTTCTCTCTACGCTTTTCGTCAGGTAAATACCGAGCGTATCGAGACTTATAAATATATTGTTGGTACGGAGTCATAGACTACCAGTTTTCCCCATCTTCAAATATAACGCCCATCCCATCACATTCGGGACAGGTAACTTTAGGTTCCAGTTCACCATATCCCGTGCAAGTTTTACAAATAAAAGGTTCATAAGATATACGGGTAATTCGCTCCTCATCTTCCCCTTCTTTGTGCAAAAGTCTTTTCATTTGCCCCATTATTATTATCCTTTATAACACTTCTTTAACTTCCCCACACTGATAGGATGCCACCCAAATCTTCCGTGTTTGTAGTGGTCAACGAGGACTAATCCACGCCAATAAGAAGTGATACTACCTTTGGCATAATCGTCTACGTGTTCAAAGAAACACCCGACATTTAAAGCTTGGCTTAAGTGCCTTGCTCCATGTCTATGTATGGATGCGGTTTGTAGTTTGTGTGTGTGTCCGAAAATAGTAGATCCATTATGTAACTCCAACGCTCGGTGCGCTACATACTTACCGCCGATAGGTTTCCCTGCCTCATTGATGGGTATGTGGGTGAAGTCAATCCCCGCAATTTTAATGTACTCTCTATAGGGAATAATTGTCCACTGTTTTTCGTATAGTCCTAAGTCTATTCGGTAATCTAACGCGCCATCAATAACAGGGTATTGGTCAATGTATCTCCATAACCTTTCTTCGTGGTTCCCTTCGGTTAGAATGTACTCAGGTTTAGCTTTTTTTGTTTGGGCATACATTCGGTCTAAGAATTCGTTGCCTTTCTTTATCTCCTTAGAGTATCTACGCCCCTCCATCTTCTTTCGTTTATCTTTATCCCATGCTGAGAAGCAATCAAACGTCATAATATCCCCAATGAATACCACTCGTTTAGGTTGTAAATCTTCTATGACTTTGCCTAGTAGGTCAGCACGTTTCACATTCTGGTCGGCTGCGATATGAACATCGCCTACTACCAGCGTACTATTTTCAGACTCAAGTATATTATTCATTTCCTAAATTCCTTTAACCACTTATCAGGTATGCGTCCAATTGCATATGTATACTTGTTAGCTTTCGACCAATCCGAATAGCGAGTCTTACTTCGCCTATGGATTTTATTGTCCCGCATGAAGACTATTCGCCAGTCGATATCAGGGTAAAGATTTTTAATAGATTGCATCTTTTTCCTGTCAGCAGCGGAGAATTTTCCTTTCGCTTCTATTATTAACTTGTCGGTAATAATAAAGTCCGGAGTATACCACTTATAGTTAGAGATGTTGGCGCTCCCACAATCGTCACACTTCGAATGGAGTACTTTTATTTGATATGCGAACTCATACGATTCATAACCATAGGATACACCAGCATCATCTAGTTGCTGTGCTATACGCTTCTCGAATTTACTTCTGTAGGTCAATTTCAGGTACTTTGGGTGGTTCTTTTACTACTTCCGGCATGAACACCGGACCATGAGCATAAGCAAACGCTCTCAATTCAGGCCAACATTTAACCTTAAACGGACAGTAAGAGCAAGTCACTCCCAATCTAGTGTTGCCATAAGAGTGGTCTTCCGTTGGGTTAGCTACTCTTGCGGGAGCTACTTCGTCGGCTAAGGCTGTATCTAATGTTTCAATCTTATAATCTAGAGTATCATAGAACTCTACACGATTTAAATCATTCTTGACACAAACAATATGTCCTAGTTCTTTAGATACAAAGACAAAGAAACTTCCAACGTGTGTATCTTTTATATCTTCATTCTCTAAAGCCATTAAAGTATAGAATAATAATTGTTCCCTATATCCAAACGTATCATTATGTTCTGAGATACCTTCTTTGGAATACTTATTGAACGCATACTTGGAAGCAGACTTAACGTCACACATATGACCATCTATTATAGCGTCACATCTACCACGGATTTGCCATCCGTTACGCTCTAATATGTACCGGGTCTGCTCATTAGATACCATATGACCAGCGGCTTTGGCTAACTCAAGTGTGATTTCTTCTATCAAATCTCCGTATAGAAATTTATATCGGGCATGACCCTGTATAGGTTCAGCCTCATCTGAGGCGGTCATACTATAATATGTTTGTCGGACACAAGGCTTGCCTATATCTGTAGCATAGAGAACCTTGTCTTCGCGGGTACGTGTTTCATTCCCGACTGCTTTATCATATTGATGTATTAACCGCTCGGCAAATACAGTAGCCTCCTCTACTGTATCATGCCGATAGTCATTGTTATCTGTGAGGACATTATAGATGTCCGCACTTAACGTGCCTATAGATTTAGTGAGCATTACGATGCTTCTTTGTCGTCAAGCACTCCTATAGACGCTAGTTCTTCTAAAGCTTCTACTTCATAGCGTCCCGTACTCCACGTTACTAACTCGTGGGCTATAGCAATAACCTCTTTAGCTAGGAAACCATTATCTTTAGTTTGTTTAGCTGTATAACTCTCGTTCCCTAGTCGTGCAGTAATGATCTTAGTTGCGTGAGCTAGAGCGTTCTGCCGCATAATCCTATTCTCTGGATGGTCAGCGGGTACAGGATAGGGCGCAGCGCCGGGTCTACCAATTGCTTTCATTGGTACTGAACCCGCATCTTTGCCGTTGGCAGATGGAGGGGCATCCACAGATGCCGGGGCGGTAGTCTTTTGATACTCTCCATATTTTATTTCAATGTTATCGTTAAACTTATCTCCCAAGTTATACGTTTGTTTGAACCCTACATTAATAGGGTCATCGAAACTATCTAACTTAACATAATGAATTGTAAAAGGTTTACCGGCACGACTTGTGCCTTGCTTTTTATCTACTCCTACTACTTCGCCTACTATCGTACTCATCGTACTACTCCTTGTCGTATGTTGTCATGGATGTTAAAGCCACAGTTTTATACTCGTAAGACATTCGTAGTGGAACTGAGATCGGTGTCCCTGTCCATTCTTTAAATGCTATACCAGTTAAACTGATGGTGGTGTCGTGAATTTCTTTTGCTATAGAAAGCGTGGTGTCCAATCCAGTGTCGGAATAATTCCATCTGCTCTCTATGTTATCATGGATAGTCCGAGAAAGCAAGCACGGGGCATCCTCATCATCTCTAGTTTGTGCGTGTAAGAGACTGATATATAAGGGAACAATATCTCCCGTAGATAATCCTTGTACTGGATAGTTACAAGATTGAGGCCAAGAGAAATCCATACGTGGTCTTGTGCGGTAGTAGTCACTACGCTTTCGCATGGGTACGGGATAAAACTTATTTAAATATTGCTCATATCTATATCGTCTACCTGTTATAGAATCCATCTCTGCTATCTCTGCTTCATATGAATCCTTGAAGATAGACCCTACCACATTGTCACCAAGAGATGCTCGATACTTTTTATAATATGCAAATAAGTAAGCATATCTTTTCTTCAAAGCAGCTTGTATATCTATAACTTTAGTAACGGGGATGCCACTTTGTTTCGACAGAGTGTTCGCACCACCTCCATAAATTGTTCCGAACACTACATATTTAATATCCCGGCGTTCATCTTTAGTCATTGTAGTTATGTCTAGTCCGGCTTGAATCCCCACTTCATCGTGTATGTCCACCCCGGCACGGATGTCCGCTATTAATTGGGGGTCGTTAGAGAGAATAGCTGCGCCGCAAACCTCCAACTGTTTAAAGTCAGCACCAAATATAAATTCCTTTCCATGTGTAGGTACAATTAGTTTGTCTATTTCTTTGGGGAAATTTTGGGCATTAGGATTGGTCGATGAACTCCTACCCGTAGCGGTGATTGAGATGTTATAGGTAGGATGTATGTAATCCATTTCTGTTTTCTCTATGTACTCAGCTATAGGTGCTACATAGGTACTTAATAATTTGTTTGTTTTTCTATAGTCTAAAACTATCTCAAGATAGTTCTGTCTAAGACTCCCTACTTTTAATCGCTTACTCTCTAAAATCTTTTTAAGAACGTCCTCTCCCATAGGCATACCTATATGCGGGTTTTCTTTTAGTACTTGTTCCCTCGTATAGAAATCAGGTTTGTTTAGAGTTGATGGTATTGTATGAGACTTTGTAACTAATTTATATTTATCTTTACCATTCTTATACTTACCTACTATCTCTTTAACTTTGTATTCAATAGGTTTAGCAAATAATAATTGATTTAAAAATCTAACGGCAAACGGTTTTGTTATTTCTACTTCGGGGGGTAACAAATGAAATAAAGCATCTTCGGATTGCGCTTCTAATCTATCTCGCTTGGTATATAAAACATCGGACAAGGCAACCAGTTGTTCCACATCAATCTTTAAGCCATTAAACTCCATAGCTTGTAGAGCTAGGACATATTTAGCCATCACATTTTGTAGTAATTGTATCTCCACAGAACCCGACCGGGCTTCTTTGTGTGCCTCATTCCGCAAAGCTAAGAAGCATTGTTCGGTAGCAGTAACGTCTTGCTCTAAATATTTAGCTACTAAATCCTCATCAATATCTTGCATCAATACACCGGACTTAATTAATTCTGTGACAGTATCTTCTTTCCCGGCTACCCCCAACAATTCGCAGGTACGATTTAAACTAAACATAGTTTTACCGGGGTACATAGTGTACACCATATTTTGTACATCGAAACAGGAACACACGTTATCTATATCTAACCCTGCGGCCACTAAGTAATGTAAATCAAACTTACCATTGAACGTAACTAAACTTGTTACTCTTTTCGTTAGGATATGATTAAGATACTCAATAGTTTTCGCTATGTCTGTGCGTGTTTGCAGGTGGTATACTTCTGTATAGAGTCGGTCGATACCGTGGAAGCCTATTTGTAGTATCGTATTTTTCGGGTCAAAGGGTTCGGCACTAAATTTAGTATCACTAGACATCGTAGTTTCGACATCAATAACTAAATAAAGCTCACACTCCTTCCCATTCCGCCCGTTATGTAATACATCAAACACATAATTATTCATCGACTTGTGAACCTCCCTCTTACTTCATCAAAATGTGCAGAAAATTTAGCGTGTCTTTTATCTATCTCCATCAGTCCCGTTGTTGGTTTCTTGTTCTTAGCTATACTAAAGTATCGCCTATCTTTCTCATCAACAATCCTGCCAATCATAATTAATATATCACACTCCCCTTGAACTCCAGTCTTAGACCCATACAGTTGCGTCTGGTCAAGGTACTGCTGTCCCTCTGCTGACGCATCAGCTTGAGCAATAGCAATAACAACCCCGTACTTCTTAGCTATGTTCCTAGCCCACTCTGCAAGTGAACGATACCTAGCTACATCATCCTTCCTATAGAATCCCCCGACTTTATCCAACACATTCAATCCAATAAGCCAACAGTCCGGGTGTTCTTTTAAGATCCTGTCTATATCTTTAGTGTTCATACCGGGAGCATCACAAATATATATTCTACGTCCGTCTAGATAATCTTTAAAGTCTATTTGTATTTTCGTTGGGTCTGCTGCTATCTCATGGGATGTGACGTTTAAGGCTGATTGAATTATTCGTAGGCCAATCTTCTCACCCCCTTCTTCATTATTAAATATGATGGCGTTCTTACCGTCCGGTAATTGCGATAACATATAGGTAAATTCAGATGTTATAAAAGTTGTACCGCCGGTCTCGGGTCGCTTACCCACCACAATAAAATCAGAGGAATGTATTTGTCCTACACTGGTGTTTAGGTGGTTAAGTCTCCACTCTATCCCATCCCCTTTGATTACTGCGTCTACTAATTTAGTTACATCCATATCCACCATGTAATCTTCAGCACTATGAATATTATCTGTTAGATATTCATCAATAATATCAAAGGCTTCGGTTAATGCTTTTGTATTTCCATCCTCAACCTCCCGCATCAGAGATGTTATTATATCTGCGGTGTTTAGTTCATAGACTCGGAGAACAGAATCATCATCAGGATCTTTGCCTTTAATAGTATCTATTAAATGGCTATACATTTTCTTTTGTGTGGGATTAAAGGTTGGGTGCCTACGGATATGAAACCAATCTTTAAATTCATCCCAATCAATTGTGTCAACACTATCATCTCGATAGTAGTCTTCAATATCTTTTAAGAGGGTGGTTGCTTCCGGGTTTAAATAAAATCCTTTAATATATTTTATGTACTTGTCGAAATTATTTCTCTCTCCTATCAGGGAGAGGCACGATAAAACATTCATTACTAATCCTTTACTTCAAAAGCATCGGGTTGTAAGATTTGGCTTATATTATCAAGGCTATATCTCTTGGGATCTTTAACGCGTGTAACAGTATAAACCGCAGCATCTTCTTGTAAGAATATAATAAGGTCATGTAAGTCAGACGCTTTATCTTTTACTGTATCATTATCATTATCAAACCATACATATACCGGGCCGCGAAGGCCATAGTCCAACACTTCATATAGTTGTTCTGTGGATATATTCACACCTTGACAGGGGAAGGCACAGTATCCTGCTTCTGTTACTTTAATGGCAGATATTAAATCTTCTACAAATACTAAGCCCTGTGATTCAACATCATCATTAGGGTACAAAAGTCCAGACTTATATTTAACTTCTTTATTATTTAATGTTACATACTTAGGTTTCTGTCCCGGCCATACGGCTCTCGCTTGCTGTGATAGTATTTTCTTTTCCGCAACAATTGAATCCGCGCTGGTGGTCGTTTCAAAATAGGTATAGATTAACCTACGATAGTCCCCGTCGTACATGATTTGATGTTTAGTAATTAAATCTTGGTCAATACCAAAGGGAGACAAGACGGCAACGGCAGCGATAGGCCAGTCGCCTCTCTGCATTTTATCTGTGTCCAATTTTATTAGTGGATTCTTTTGACTCTCGATATTAGAGGCGGCAATCCTAGCTGAATATGGTAGAGTAGTAGGCCACTCATCTTTAGTGTCATAGTTTTGAATAGCTTGTCGTCTACTCCAGTTATCATTTCTAAGTTTAGCGTATCCAATACACTGACAGTTGTGACAAAAGGCTATCCTAACCCACGGTTGCTCGTCTGGTACGGAGATATATAATCTCCTTCGAGTATCCTCACCAGCAGGACAATCCGTGTGATTGAATCTATATTGTTTGGGTTCCATCCCCTCCGGTACAAGTTTAAGTAATAGTCTTCCTGATATTTTCCCTGATTTGAGCGTAGTCATAATCTATTTCATCCTCGTCAAAAGTAAACGACCTACACTTAAGACACAGTTCATCAAAGTCTTGTGTCCTCGAATTGAATTTCCAATCTGTCCGTTCTAGTATTTTATCGCAAGCCTTACACCGCATATTTTATTCTCATTATTCATCTTGAGATCCTTCTTTGTGTTCAACCACATTGCATGGTCGCATCTTCCCCTGACATTTTAGCCTTCGTAATTTTTCGGGTACGGTTATCCCCGTGGTCTGCTGCCACCTGTCCCACCATTGCTGTGGTCGATAAGCACCACCCTTATTGCGAGACATAGCCATTAGTCAGTTCCCCTTTTGTGTTTTAAAATTTGTTTCGCTTTCTCCGTATCAATTGCTGTTTTCATATCAGATAATCTATCGCTGTATCGTATCTCGTATTGGTTCTCAATTGCTTTTTCCATGTAATCACAATCTTTTTTCATCCGATTAAATTCTATTAACATAAGTAATCTTTCATTCTCACTCATCCCTTTCTGTAGAATATATTTTAACCAGTTGTGGTATATAATAAATGGAGTAGCTATTGTAGTTTGATTCAATAAGATTAAGTCTGTTAATTTTTCCGTAGTTCTTTGGCTCAACCAAAGGAATAGAATTAATAAACAACTAACAACCCAACTTATATCTTGAGTAATCCAAAACAGATAGCCACATAAAATACCACCTATACCAAAGACCCACTCTGGAATGGAAAATATCTTAATGCCCCCCATGTATAACTCCTTCCTTGATCGTAGTTAATAATGCTTTGTTTAGATTGTTTACATCATGGATTACTTGTGCGTTTTTACCATAGTATCTTTTTACATTGTTATCCATAATACCAATACCATACATCTCTATTTTATTTCGTTTCTTAATATCTTTAACTGCTTTTCGTAGCCCGTAATCAGCGTTGCCATCCCAAGCATCTGTCGGACAACCATCAGATAATACTATTAATATCTTTCTCTTTTCTTTGCGCTTCTCTAAGCGTCCCGCTGCCCATAACAAAGCGTCGGCATCTTGATTGCCTCCGGACCAAGTATAAAACAAGTGCATCCTGTCTGCAATGTCTTTAATTGTGTATGTTTTCTCATTGAAGTCTTTAGCTACACCGAAACTATAGTGACAGTGACTCCCCACCCCAAACATTAATAATTCTATAGGTATGTGTAATACTTTATCAAACACATTGAGCATACATTGGCTGGCTTGTGCCGCTAAAAGCATCTTCTCGCCCCACATAGATCCTGACCAGTCTACTAGTACTTGCACACAAGTATCTATATCTAACCCATTCTGTTTTTGTTTGAATATACGGCGGTTCCAACTGCCGTCCCCCACTTGAGGGACAGCCACTCTATATAAGTTAGCATTGTGTATGCTACCTGATAGTCTTTCAGTATGTAGTTTAGTTCTAGTTAAAGTTTGAATATATCTACGGATTTGATTAGCTAAACTTTTATCTTGTGTTCTTTCTTTGTAGTATTTTTTAGGTGTTGTTATCTTTTTAATCCCTTTAAGTTCTTCTTTCAAGTTGTAGTACTTACGATTCTTATCCGGGCATGGTGTCCATGTGCCATCCCCCGTATCTTTACCTTTCCAATTGATATGTTGAGCTTGCGCTCCAAGTTGTTCTATTCCC
>Ga0098035_1001407_pt1 | contig 11697 bp, 26 predicted proteins | sample 3_EtaG_FD_75046 | JGI IMG/M metagenome (GOLD analysis project Ga0098035, IMG submission 75046) | Marine viral communities from the Subarctic Pacific Ocean - 3_ETSP_OMZ_AT15126 metaG | ecosystem: Environmental > Aquatic > Marine > Oceanic | place: Pacific Ocean | collected 2015-01-07
AAAATGTCTGAATTTGAGAAAATAATGCAACGATTGGAAACGGCACTTTCGGGTGTTTCCTACGTTGAAAACGATATGACCGACGACCAAATAGACTTAATTTGGAGAATCGAAAAAATGGTGTTCGACCGTGAGGTAACGACACAATGAAACTTTTTCAAAATTCAGTAATTCGCGACAATCATCGCGCCATCAATAACGCTGGCGACGAAGCAGAAAATCGTTTTCCAGCGCTTCGCGCTCATCGACAGGTATCGATGAATGGTTCCAACGGCTGGAAGCCGGAATACTTTTCGTTTTACACTCACGTTGCAAGCTTCGACATTCCCCATCGCGGTCGGGATACCGAAAGCGTTTTAGAGGATGTTTTCGAAATGTCCAATCTCGGCCCGAGAAGCGCTCGGGCTGGTTCTATGGTGCGCCTTGCGCCTCAGCACTCAGCGAGTGTCGGCGACATAATCGAAACGTACGGCGCGTACTACATAGTCGATAACGTTGGCTTCGCGAGAATCGAAGCGGGTTAGGTTATAGGCTACAGTCCACCCTGCGTGGGCTGTGACGTATCAACCTCAACTGGAGCAACAATGTCAGAACAGGTAAAAATCGTTGACGGTAAACCGGTCTGTTTTCTCTACGATGAGCCACTGCCGTCCAAGGTGGTAGTCTGTGGCCGGTGTGATGGCAAAGGCGTTTCTACGGCCTACTTGGGAGCGTACACGATGGAAGAGATGGATGAACAGGGGCCGGAATTTTTCGAAGACTACATGAGCGGTGTGTATGACCGCCAGTGCGACAAGTGCAACGGCCTACGGGTCACGGCTGTCATTCTGTGGGATGAACTCACAAAGGAGCAAGAGGCCGATCTGGAGTCCGATTACATCGACGAACAAATAGCCAGAAACGAGCGGTTAATGGGATGCTGAATCTACGGCAAAATGGCGGGTTCGACTCCCGCCTTGCCACTTTTTTGGCACAAAAAAACCACACCCGGAGAGAGATTCAGTAATCGGGGACAGTCGTCGCAAAATTCGTCAATTATGTCGATCTCAGGTAATCAGAGGGGTACTTTGATTTCCGATTATAGTCTGTCACCGTCTTATGTCGGCCACCTTTGTGGTTATTCGCCTTGGCAACCAGATTCCGCTTTCTGCGACTGGCTCTTTGTGCCCTCATATCGTTCTTATCCAATATAGTTTAACTGCCTTAGTTTTAATTATATAATATAACTATATATAGAGTAAAGGTCTACATTTAAGTAATTATAACTGTCCTAAGAATTGTTTTGCTATAGTAGTAAACTATAACTCCCAAGTCATTGATTATAAAGGGGAATCGAGATAATTGAGAAAAAGGTTGCAATTGAAATCTACCTATGCAAGAATTCGTCACATGGTCATCAGGAGGCAAACGTCTAGGTGCGAAAGAACACACTGCTTGACCGACCGGTTTGGTGTCCGGTGAAAAAAAACACCACAAGATTTCTTACAATTTGATAAATAATTTTACACATGGGGAGTAGAGATGAGCAATCTAACTGTAGAAGTTCCACAGGATATAGTAAATTTTTCGCTTGGACGAAAGCCTAATAGCGACATGGTTTTACTCCGAATATACTCTGAAAATGAGGAGGGTGAGAATGTTGTGAATGTGGGGAATTACTTCACAAATGAGACTGAATTGATTGATCTGTGCCGGTGGGTACATGAGTACATCACCCCACTTAATTTCGTTGATAGCGAATAATTGGCACGGAACTTGCTACATACAAGACATGAAAGCAAAATCTAATTATGGACAACCAGAGGTAGGCATACCTTTGGGGGGCGTTGCCGAACACCTCTCCAACCGGGGGGTAAGGCACGGGCGCACGGGTAGCGCCGGGGCATCTAGCCGGGTCGCGATGCGAACAATGGCATTAACGATGTCTCATCACCCTTCGCAGGGTGGGCGCTTGGTAGGGGGGCCGAAAATAACCTTACGGTTGCCGTCCCTTCTTGCGGGTAGGAATCCCGCCGCCCCTGTCCACCACTTTGGAGTGCACTATGGTTAGTGGTTACCTAGAGATAAACATTGACCTTAGTACATTCGAAGAGGGTCAAAAGACCCTGAATTGTGTGGAAATGATGGACATCTTCTGGAAAATAGTAGAGCAGATGCCAGACCAGCGTGGGCTTGTGCCCACAGATGGAGTACCGAAAGCGTATTGGAAAATTAAACCATATCTCAATAAAGAGGATTTCTAATGAAAAATCTATGCAGAAAAAGTCGTCCAGTTGATAACCCATATGAGGTCTGGCAGAATGATCATGGTTGGACATGGCACATTCTGAAAAAGTATCAGAATCCTGACAATGAGGCCAAGAACCCCTATGCACGGTGGTTTGTGGCGGCTAAATCCCCGCATACGTTTGGGTCTTGGGAGTACGGTGACGCCTATGTGTCTGAAATCAAAGAGTACGGTGTGCGAACGGACATTGACATCGATGATCGATCCTGAAATTGTACACAAAGGCGGTGGCAGTTGGCAGATCACCGGAAAGTTGGACGGCTTGGACGCCGCTGACTTGGAGTATCTTCACGCTCAGATCGCAGTAGAACTGAGGGAGTGGGATAACATCGATTACGAAGACAATCTGACCGACGTAGAGGCTGACGCAGACACGTTAGCCTCTGCCGGTTGGGGAACTGACGAAGACTACGGAGGCTGATTATGTGGAGAAAGAAGACCGCTGCGGAGCGGAAGGCTGACACGGTAGACCGGATGGCTACGCTTGAGGGTCTGTTGACGGCTGTGGATAACCTTCACGACCATCTTATGATGTGTGAGGGTTCTTGGGGGCACATTGGCATACAGGAGTATGAGCGGATGGTGGAGCAGTACCATCGTGCGAAGTGTGCACAGGGCCGTGTGAAGGAGTCCTATGTGGGCGATCACCGGTCGGAGGGTGAGGGCGGTGCTGTAGAGGACTGGAGCGACACCAGTTCGTACCGGCATTATGAGGAAAATTAAACTTCCTCAGCAGGCCCATTTGATGGGGGAGCCGTCACTGGTTCCCCCTGACTTTTTTCCGCCTAAAAAGCGGCAATACGAACCATTGGATTGGGAGATTGAAGAGTTCGAAGCAATGGAAGAAGAACTTTTAAAACAATGGTGGGAGTGGTATGAATACGACGAAACGGATTCCTTTTGAAAATCAATTACTTACGAGTTATAGTTTATATATATATGGGGCTTTTAGTTGAACAGGCTAGACAGGGCTATGAAAGTCCTGAGAAATTTGCCTCAAGAGGCGATGGCAACACAAAGTCACACCGGTATGCAAAACTCAGACAACCTGAGAAACAGCGCACTCCGGGCAATAGAAATAATTCGTAAATATCGTGGAGCACCTAAAAAAGTAGATGCCTATATCAAAGAGGCGTGGGATATATACAAAAGGTTACAGAACCTTTTGGGGGCAGAGTTTTATGTCGATAATTATAAGGATAGGCCGGACAGAACCCTGTCCTTGGATGTTCTTGCCTCACCCAATATTCGATCAGGTGGCATGGGGTTTCGCCATGTCAATTGGGATGCGGAATTTATGATGGCAGTACCGAAGGGTCATAAGCAACACAATCCCTACTGGAACCCTACCGGTGGTAAACGTGATAGAAATGGTGTACTATTAGACTTGTCGGATTCAGATTACTGGATGTGCAAAGAAAGGAGAAGAGATGAGAATAGATGAAGAGAGGCTGAAACCTTACCGGAAAATGACGGATGCACAGCGAAACATCCGGTCAGCCGGTGACCCCGAGTTTACTCAGCAAGTGTTGGATCATTATATGTTGGGTGAGAACTTAAACGGGATCGAACTACCGTTTAGTGAATACAAACACCGGTTCCGGCTCAAGCCAGAAGAACTCACCGTACTAGGGGGGATTAACGGCGCAGGCAAGTCCCTGTTGGCCTCTCAGATGATACTTCATGCCGGAGAACAGGGGTACAAATCCCTCTCTATCAGCATGGAAATGAGTCCGAAGGCACAACTAGCGCGGATGAACCGCCAAGCATCATTACAGGCGGAGCCAACGCTGGATGCTATTGTGGAGTTTTCCCAATGGGCGAAGGAAAAAATATATTTCTATGATCAGCACGGGTCAGTCGATCCTAACACGTTGGTGTCGATTATCCGGTATTCTGCTGACAACTACGGAATTAAGCTGGTTCTGGTGGACTCCCTGATGACCATGAGCATGGCCTCAGACGATTGGAACGGACAGAAGTCCGTAGTCAACGCGCTGGCGAATTGTGCTAGAAATCTTGGCGTTCACGTCATCTTGGTTGCCCATGCAAAAAAGGGTGAGAAGATCACAGACAAGCTAGATAAGTGGTCTATTGCCGGATCAGCCGACATCACCAACAGGGCAGACAACGTGATCCTGTTCGGTAGATCGTTTAATCCTGATCCGCATGAGCCTGATGCACATTTTGACCTGTGCAAGGCACGGCATTACGACAACGCCGAACATGAAATTAATCTGCAACTGTGCATGGCCTCACTGAATTACTACCAGAGAGAAACCTTGCCAAGAGCAATCGGTGTTCCTATTGAAACCAAGCCCAAAGGTGGTATAATGGGTGAACTAGATAGAGTAGCATTACATGACCCCACAATCGGCAAAAGCGAAAGGACGAAAACTACAGAAGTGGTTTCGCCAACGCTTAATTGATACATTAAATCTACATCCTGACGATGTGGAGAGCCGTAGCATGGGGGCAGGCGGTGAAGATATAATGCTCTCTGCGAAAGCTAGAAATATGTTTCCGTATTCGGTGGAGTGCAAGAATCAGGAAACACTGAACGTCTGGAAGGCGTTCGAACAGGCGGAGTGCAACTCCGGTGTGTACCAACCCCTTCTTATTATTAAGAAAAATCGGAAGGAACCACTGGCGGTTGTCGAAGCAAATCATTTTATGGAATTAATTGACAACAGTAAGGAGGTTTGATAATATGAGAAGTATGATGTTAGGTAATGACCCATTCAGAAGTCTTTTGGAAGAGCTGATACAGCCGTATAAAAGTATGCAGCACTTCTCTCCTCAGCGTGTGCTTGAGGCCGGTACGGTTGACAAACCGGCTATCATCACCAGAGGTGAATGGGTTGAGAGGAAGTACAGGGCATGGCAAGAAGAGGACGGTTCTTACCATGAAGAACTTATTGATGATGAGAATTTACCGAAGGGTACAGGTAAGGAGGGCACAGACTAATGAGTAGGAAGGTAGAGGTGGCGCTCAAGCGCCCATTCAAGTTGTCTCAGTTGAAGTGGCGCAAAGGTCAAGGCGGCAGTGGTGATCTGGTTTACATTACCGCAAGAGATGTTATGGACAGACTCGATCAGGTATTCGGAGTTGAGGGTTGGGCTACAAACTTCGACTACATGGGTGAACGAGTGGTCTGTCGCTTGACCTGTCAGGTAGGTGGCAATGTAATAACCAAGTCTGACGGCTCTGACGATACCAAAATTGAAGGAGCAAAAGGCGGTTTGAGCAAGGCTCTCGTAAGAGCAGCCGTATCTTGGGGCATTGGGCGCTATCTCTATCACCCCTCAGCATTCAACAGTAGCCGTGAGCCTGCTTCATGGGCAACACCGGAAGGGTATGACGCTTTAATGGCAGAGAGAGAAGGAAAGGAGATAGAACAATGGCGAAAGGAATACTCTGATGGCCTTCAGGACTGATCTAGGCCAAAATATATTCAAGCAAAAGTATGCGTCAAACGCATACGAAACTTGGGAAGACAGGGCCAACACCGTCGTAAACTACGTTTGCGGTGATGTAGACGGCCAGAAGAATAACCTAATGGCGAAAGATGACCGGGATCAGTTAGCCCGGTACATCTCTGAATTCAAATTCATGCCCGGTGGCCGATACCTTTGGTATGCAGGGCGCGATGCAAGATTCTTTAATAACTGCTACCTTCTCCGCTTGGAAGAAGATTCCAGAGAAGAGTGGGCGGCTTTGACACAACGGGCTATGTCCTGCCTGATGACCGGTGGTGGCATAGGCGTTGATGTCTCCCTTTGTCGTCCGTCTGGACGGCGATTAAGACGTACAGGTGGGGTCGCCTCCGGCCCCATCCCTCTCCTGCTCACCTTGAATGAGGTCGGCAGGAACGTCATGCAGGGCGGTAGTCGGAGGTCTGCCCTGTATGGCTCCCTAAATTGGCAGCATGAAGATGCATTCGACCTTCTTCATGTTAAAAACTGGCAAGATATGTATCTTGGTAAGCAAAAGGAGTACACCGTTTCCGATCTGAAACGTCTGAACTTCAACTACGCTGCACCATTAGACATGATGAACATCAGCCTGAACTACGACGATGCATGGTTACATGGTGGTAATTCTGATATCTTCATGGAGAACTGCAAGCAGGCTTTGATGACCGGTGAACCGGGATTCTCATTTAACTTTGGTTCTCAACAAAATGAAACACTTAGGAACGCCTGTACAGAAATTACATCAGAAGATGACAGTGACGTATGCAATTTAGGCAGTGTAAACCTAGCCAACATCGAAAGCATTGAAGAGTTCAAGAGTGTAGTACACTTGGCCTCTAAGTTTCTCGTCTGCGGATTAATCAGAGCGCACCTACCTTATAAGAAGGTGGAGATGGTGCGTCAGCAGAACAGCAGGCTTGGGTTGGGTCTTATGGGTATGCATGAGTGGCTATTAAAGCGCGGATCAAAGTATGAGTTCACTGATGAACTTAAACAATGGATGAGGGTTTATGAGCAAGAAAGTACAAAATCAGCAAATGAACACTGTGACAGACTGTTCCTCAATAGACCTAAAGGATACAGGGCAATTGCCCCGACAGGGTCAATTTCGATCCTAGCGGGAACCACTTCGGGGGTGGAACCGATTTATGCTGTGGCGTATCGCAGAAGATATCTTACGGACGGAACCAGATGGAAATATCAGTTTGTTGTTGATGGCACAGCGGAATCCCTGATCAATGATGGCATTAATCCTGACGATATAGAATCTGCTGTTGACCTAGCCGCTGACATGGAGCGAAGGGTTAAGTTCCAGTTTGAATTACAGAAGTATGTAGATCATGCGATCAGTTCAACAATCAACCTTCCCGCATGGGGTGAGAGCCAAGATCGTGTGGATGAATTCGCAAAGATAGTGCGTAAGTACGCTCATGGACTGAGAGGTTTGACCCTGTACCCTGATGGTAGTAGGGGTGGTCAGCCTATAACCTCAGTTCCTTATGAGGAGGCGCACAGTAAGCGGGGTGTGGTGTTTGAAGACAACAGTGAAGAACAATGTTTATCGGGAGTGTGCGGAATATGAGCAATGTATTAGAAGATAACCCAAACGGTTTTAATAGAGAAGGGGTTCCCAAAGACATATTTGATTTAGATAAGGGGCAACAGGCTTTAATGTATGCCGCAAGTCTGGATGGAGGCAAGGTCTGTGATGGATGGGATGACATGGGTACGTGCGCCGTTGCATTCCTAAATTCGTGTGACCGGAATCTTACATTAGCCATTAAAGTTATTAAAGAAGCCGACAAACAGACCAGATACAGCCGAAGCCGATTGTCATCGCGCCGAAAACCATGAAACCAACATATTATTCAACCATGAAGATCACTCCGATTCAATACATACTGGCTAACGATATGGACTTCTGTAGTGGAAATATAATAAAGTATGTAAGTAGATGGAGAAAAAAGGGAACTCCGGTAGAGGATTTGTATAAAATCATTGAGTATGCTAATATTTTACTGGAGGAATACAATGAAATTTTACAAGAGAAGGGTGTGAAATGAAAATTCTAATTACGTTGTTGCTGGTTGGTATGCTAATGGGATGTTCTTATGCTACTAGGTTACAGGTTGGTGAATATGGTGCTTCTCATATAGCATCTGTCACTAAGCATGATGATAAAAATTAGCAGAATAGAGGAGCCAAACTGGACTGGTTCTGTAGAAATGAGAATAGTAATTGAAGAGGGTGACGTTTCTCTACTAGCAGCGGAAACTGTCAAAGATATTTTGGGCAAACTTGTGGCTGATATAAAGGCAAAGCAAGAACTGGCAGGGCCGGACGCTCCCATTTTATGACACTTGAAAAGAATCCAAGGGTGGAGAGCCGGAAATATCTGGATTGGGTGGCAACCCTTCCTTGTGCTGACTGTAAGATAGAGAATGATACAATAGTGGCTCACCACTTAAAAGGCAGGTTTGCACCATTTTCTGGTGGCACCGGATTTAAGGCTAGTGATTACTTTGTGATGCCGTTATGTTATGAGCATCATACTGATATTCACAATGGAGATGTAGAGTTGTTAAACTGGCAACCCTATTTTATTATGCAAACGCTTGACAGAGCGTTTAAGGACGGGTTAATATTATTTAATGATAAGCGAAAAGGAAATTGAAGATGCATTACAGAAAATTGAGGAGACAGCTCCTCAGTACGCTACTGCGAAAGCGTTATCGTTTCAAGCGCAGGAGTGGAAGAAAACTCAACGTTCCCTACTATACTCTCAAGCGGTCGGTAGGACTGTGGCGGATAAGGAGCATTGGGTTGCGGTGCAGTCGGCTGTTGCCGTTGCAAATGAGGGTATCGCTGCTGCGATATCTAATGAAGAGAAGTTACGTTGGGAATTGAAGCAGGCTGAACTCAAGATTGAAATCTGGAGAACTCAGCAGGCTTCTGCTCGACTAGAAAGAATGGTATGACATCCTGTCTACCTAAACATTCCAAAAACGTGAGGAACGTATAATGGACATGAAACCTGACACGATAGTGTTATTTACAAACGATAAGGATGGGAACGATAAACGCCCGGACTTAACCGGTACGGCTCTCTGGAACGGAGAGGAAATCAAAGTTGCCCTTTGGGAGAATGTCTCCAAGGGTGGCAAGAAGTATCTCTCAGGCCAGCTGCAACGGCCTTACAACGGTGCTGCTTCCAGCGGTGATGTCAATCGAAGTGTTGAAGGCGATAACATTCCGTTTTGAAAATTGAGTACCATGATGGGGAGGTCATCGAGCTTGGGTTTGATGACCGACTCCATTCCTACAGGATAGAGGATGAGCTGATTACATCCGTCACTCAAACGATGGATGTGATCTCCAAACCCGGCTTAATTCCTTGGGCATTAAAAGAAGGAGTCGAGTGGCTCTCGAAGAATTTATTCTATGATACTGAGCGGGATAATTACCACACAAAAAGTGTGGGAATTGATTTTCTCTCCAAGGGAGTAAAGGGCGCATACAGAAATACTTCAACCTCAGCCATCAATATTGGCACCGTCACCCATGCGTGGGTAGAAGGCGCTATAAGGTGGAAACTTGAGGGGGGCGACCCACCCCCTATGCCTCAGCAGAAAGAGGCTCAGAAGGCAATAGAGGCGTTCAGATCATGGGTTTCGGAGAATGATGTGGAATGGCACTCCGCAGAGCAAAAAGTCTACCATAGAACCCATAAATATGCCGGTACGGTGGACGCTGTGGCGACCATCAATGGGGAGTATTCTGTGATAGATTGGAAGACTTCCAAAGCTGTATATCCTGAGTATTATCTACAGGTGGCGGCCTATGCCAAAGCCTTAGAAGATATGGAGGGTAGGCCAGTGGACTCCGCATACATCTTGCGGTGCGACAAGAAGACTGGTAAATTTCAGTGTGTCCAGTCGGAGAATTTCGAATTAGACTTTGATGCATTCCTAGCATCCCAAAGGTTGCGAAGAAGGCTAAAGGTTCTCAGTAAGAAACGTAAGTGAAGATCACATGGTATCGCGGTGGCTCATTTAATCACGGATACCTTGACGACGGAATACACAGATGCGAAAGATACAAACAACCGGATGGCTCTTTGTGGTTTCTCCTTTCTTCAGACAAGAAGACTTATCTCTGCTGCAAAGGGCCGTTCGACTCTCCCGAAGAAAGAGATCAAGCAATCATCAATGAGGTGAAAAGGCGTGAACGAAACTAAGAGGTGTACCGGACATAAGGGACATTGGGAGTGTGCTGATAAATACCCGGATCACATGGTTCCAGTTGGTGAGTTTGGAACATCCAGTCGTGATGGACTTCAACCAATGTGTCGCCAGTGTATGCATCACCGTTCGAAACCCCACAATGCCAGAATATCTGCCGCTCAAAAATTGGTTGGCTCACGGGATATATTTAGGTCTATGACTAAGGCAGAGCGTGACGAGATTTTTGCCCTACTAGATAGAAATGTAGTAGAAATAAAACCTAAGTTAAAATCTGAATTCGGACAATCAACGCCAATGACTAAGCGAGAAATTTCCAATGTTGTGGGTGAGGCGGTATCGGAAGGCTGGGTATACGTTGTTCGTAATCCAGATATTCCATCCATAATCAAAATCGGTAAGACCTTTCCCAACGGAATCCCTGACATCATGTCTAGTGCTAGAAGATTTGGTAGGTCTGAGTTGGTGGATAAGTTCTGGTTCGGAGAGGCGTACAAGGCAGAGCAATCGATACACACACTATTGGACCACTTTAATCTTAGGACGTTAGGCCACACCGATTGTGGCACGGAACTATTCAAATGCACAATAGAAGAGGCTATAGATGCAATCACTAAAGTTCAATCAGAAAATGATAGACCAAGCATCGCAGTGGGCGAGTGATCTTGGGGAAATTAAGAATTCAATTACAAAAGGGAGGGGTAACCACGCGGGCAGGCTGGGGGAATTAGCACTGGCGAAACATCTTGGCGTAGAGTTATTAGATCATAAGGACTATGACCTGATTTATGAGGGGCAAAAGATTGAGGTTAAAACTAAGCGTCGCGCTGTCCAACCACAACCCAATTACACTGTCAACATAGCAGCGACATCCCGACACCAAAAGCCGGACATATATGCTTTTCTAAGCATGGAGTATTCGGATAGGGATAGCGGTGGGAATTATAGTGATCTGCTACACATCTGGCTTTGCGGTTATAAAAACGCTGAACAATTTTTTGAAGAGTCTTCATTCTGGCCGAAGGGTCACCCAGACCCACCGGCATTTACAACGCATAGAGATATGTATGTTATGAAGATCAAAGATTTAGATGAGAGATTACAGTAATTGGAGGGAGAAGTGGGAAGCCGATCAGGAACACCGCAGGCTGTGCTTCGCAAGATACTGTTGGGTAAGGCGCGGTCAGGTAGCACCATCTGGAGCATTATGGGAAGAGGCGTTTGAGAAGAGGGAAGGGATTAGTTTGTCACAGTATGCAGCGGAACGCATGAAAGAACGCAGCCAGAGGGAAAAGCAAGAATCCCGTAGTAAGTCATAGCACCCTCATGCTCGCCCAATGAGTCATGCCGGTCAAGAGTGGTGGCAATCTTTACAGTGTCTTCATCTTGCGACACCAACCAGCCAACCGACTCCATCACCGGGCACTCTACTTTATCTGCGGTAGTCCAGTCAGAATACTGTATAATATCCCGCCATTTTACCCTTACTAGCGTTTCTTCTTCACCTTCTGTAGCGGCCCCGGTATAATCCACCCGATCACCATTGGAAGTAACAGAACTAAGCCTAACAGCCATCCGCCCATTCCGACGAGCCGACCCAACAGTGTGAAGAAATTATCCGGCGCTTCCTGAACAACGGTGTCTGCTGTGACTGCAATTGGCTCACCTTTAATCGGCTCCGGCGCACTCACC
>Ga0098035_1001408_pt1 | contig 11697 bp, 21 predicted proteins | sample 3_EtaG_FD_75046 | JGI IMG/M metagenome (GOLD analysis project Ga0098035, IMG submission 75046) | Marine viral communities from the Subarctic Pacific Ocean - 3_ETSP_OMZ_AT15126 metaG | ecosystem: Environmental > Aquatic > Marine > Oceanic | place: Pacific Ocean | collected 2015-01-07
CACAAGGCGCACAAGATCGACGGTGTTGCCAGCGAGACGCCACCGTTTATCATGGGGCAGATCAGGACAACCGCCTTCCTTTGGGCGGTGTCCTCGATCATCGTCGCCTGGGCTTACGTCAAGGATTTGTCCTTCCGCCACGCATCGCCGATCGCGCTCAAGCGTGGGGTTTGCACTGTCCTTGACATGCCATGGGACCGTAAATACATACCCAAGAAGAAGGATGTGAAACGTGCCGTCGAACAGTTGGCGGGTGAGCCGTTGGCTACCTCGCACGAGAACGATGCCGCCTTCGCTGCTGCCCTCATGTTCAGTGATCTTGTCAAGTGAAACCGCTACGTGTCAACTCCCGCGCCTCCGCTGCCTCGTATTACAACGTGGCTGTTACTCAGTTCCCTATCCGCACATTTCCTATTGAGGATCTTTACATACCATTCAAGCCGGTGCCTGCGTTCATGGAGGAGATCCAAGACTCGATCCTGAGCGGCGGACTGGTCAACCCAATCATCGTTGTTCGCCTGCCCCGTGAGGATGTGGTGGCCGAGTGGACGGCGAAGAAGAAGCCGGTGACCAGACTACCTGACCGCCCGGTGTTGAACGTGGTGTGGGGCGGGGCCAACCGACTGGCTGCGGCTGAAGCACTCGGCTACACTCACATCGACTGCGTCCTGCTCCCCAACTTCGACATCGGCATGGATGTGCAGGATGCGCAGCGTTACTCTTACCGCGAAATCAAGGAGGGGGTGCAACATGATTCCCCAACCTAAGAACAAGAAGGATCTCAAGCGCCTGCCCTCGGTTGAGGACATGGCGAAGCAGCGCTTTGGTGACGTTGAGGGATTGGCCGTTGTTCAGAAGACCACGGTCGAGCTGTCCAAGCACTACGCCGCACGCTTCGACCTTGACCCGCAAGATCCAGAGGTGTCGATCATCGCATCGGCCCTGGCTTTCACGCGCCACAAGGAATTGTTGCTCCTCACTGAGGTCGAGCGCGATCTTTTTGCGCGTGTTGCGGACCACCCGGCGGGCCTGTCATACGGCGAAGTCCTATTCAACGTGACCCGAACGGGCGCTTACAAAGATATCTACCGGGAGATCGACCGGCTGCACTCGCGCTCGGCGGTTTACATGCGTGAGCTAGGCGAGTTACAATCGGCTGCTCGCCAGAACTCGGAGGCATAACATGATGAATGCTGCGTGCAATTTGCCTCGCGCTCTTGCTCCTGATCGGCTGCTTACCTGCACAGGGTAAGGTTACTTATCACGGAACCGGCGACTTCCCCATCAAAGTGACAGGGGATCTGCGCATCGGGGGATACCTGACTGTCTCCACTCCCGTTGGTATGTCGGGATTCCTCCAAGGTGTGATGGTTTTCGGCTACGGCGGAGCTTCTCAAGGAGCCAAGGTATGCCCACGAAGTTGGGGCGCTGGTGGCGGGGGCACTAGCAACGGCAAGGACTGGGTATACGTCTACATCGCGCCCATCATGGCTGTGGTTACCCACGATGATCTTCAGCACTTCAAGATCCCGAATGACCCAGCCCTGCTCACCCCTTACCTTGGGCTGTCATTGCAGTGGTTCTTCTACTACGACAACCCGAGTGGGAAGCTGGCCTGCGATGACTTCTGGTTCAGTGCGGGGGCAGTCTACACGCTGACCTATTGAAAGGCGCAAGCAGACAACGGCGCTGCGAACTCGCCCTAGTCACAACGCACCCCCCACCTCAGGAGTCATCTGCTTGCGCCAGTTCCCAAGCATAGAGCAAGATCGTGTAGTTGATCAAGTCGATGCAGGTGTCCTTGAGCTGCTCATCCGCCACCGAGAAGGTGCCCCGCTTGGCATAGCTTGACAGGCGGGACAGCTTATCGGTCATGCGGACCAGGAAGCCCTCGAAGGTTGAGCAGATACCCATGTGGCTGACCCGATCGAAGTTAGCGAACGGGTTAGCATCGGTGGCGTAGTCCTCATTCTTCTTGCTCATCAGTTCCCGTGCCGTCTGACACAGGTTCTGGTGCATCGCCATCAGCTTCTGTCTGCTGGTCATGGGCTATGATCCTGTTGTGAAGTGTTGCTAGAGCAGAGATTGCGATCTCGACCAAGGTCCGCGCTGGCATCGGAGCCAGCTCTCGCATCAGGTTGCCGTGCTCAGTAGTTACCTGAGGGGTTGGCTCGGCAGGCGTCTCGGAAGGCGCAGTATCCGGGCTTTCCGCCCCGTCCACATTGGAAGTATGCGTCTGTGTCATGTCTAATCAGGAACTCCTCGCCTGGATCAGACCCTTCGAGGGCCATCTCCACAGCTATCTTGACGCGCTTCAGTTCATCCTTGAGGATTCTTGGCTCGATGTATCGAGGCGCTAGAGGTTGTGTAAGAGAATCGCGGTTGATCCCAGCCAGCACAGCACCGCTATCGATGATGCCCAGCGACTCGGCATAGACGGCAAGCTGTGCCATGTAGCCGAACGCATCTGGGTCTTCACCGAAGACAGTCTTGTTGTGCTTCCTGACTGTGAAACTGCCCATAGTCTTGAAGTCCACGAGTATCTCGGGCTGTGCGTCGAGCACCGCGCCGTCGATGTATTGCGTTGCTTTGCTCCCTTCGAGCTGAGAGCTACGGAGCACAAGGTCAGCGGTCCCGCTCTCCGCAAACTTGGGGTGCCCCTTCGGCCACCACGCAGGCAGATCGACCGCCGTCTCCGCCAGAGCGGCGAAGCACTCCGGCAGCGCCGACTTCACCGCAGCGTAGGATACCTCGTGCAGCAGGTGACCAACGGCGAAGGTGGTGCCGATGTTGTCGGGCATGTCGGCAGGCGTTTCATCTTGCAGCATGAAGTATGCCTGTCGCCCACAGCCCAGGAAGGAGGACGGCCTGATCTGCCGCGACTCATTGCGCTTGGTGAGCGAACCCTTGATCGAACCGCAGGCTCTGTTGATCGCCGTGTCGATCCGGTTCGGGTCCATGTTGGTCAGCATCGACCCGTGCATCCACACTGCTTTGAGGAAGCGGGACCAGTCAGGATAGGGTTTGTCTGGGATAGGGAGTGTGTTCATTGCATTGCCTCTACGATTTCTTCGGTGGATTGATCAACCGAGATTGCTTTGTTGGTGTCCAGAATAAATATCATTGCCCCACCGCTGTTGTAGTTGGGGACGATTGATGAGATGCGATCGGCCCTGATCGCCTTCCCTCCCTCGTCACTAGGTAGGAAGAGGAAGGCGGCTTCACCGATCTTGAACGTGAATGGTTTGTCCATGAAAAGTGGGGGGCGTTTAGCGCCCGCCCCCCGAAGGCGTTGAAAGGAGGTCACAATGGACAAATGACCAGGGGGCATTTTGTGCCCGCCCCCCGAAGGCATCAGGAATAGCCAGGAGCCCGTAGGCGTCAGGATACCGGCGTGAATCTGAACTCGGCCCAACGTCCGAAGTCGCCTTCTTCGTGGAAGACATTGACGTTGACGCGCTCGCCGATCAGGTCACGCGGTGTCTTAGTAATAGCCACTTCCTTGTCGGGCCAGACGGCCTTCACCAATTTGGTGTAGGTAGCCTTTGCGTTGAGCGGCCTCTTGTAGTTGATGAAGGTGCTCAAGTCACCATCGTAGCTAGGGCAGTCGAAGACCACCCGCAACCGTGCTTCTACACCCTTCTCACGCGCACGTTCATGCGGTTCGAATGCGCGAACATCCATGACCGTAGCATCAGGGTATGAGCCTTCGGCGGTCAACGCCTTCTTGCCCTCATACTCATCCTCCGTGATCGTGGAGTTCAGGATTGAGTCCGGGTTGAACTCTTCACTCATCTTCATTCTCCTCAAGCGGTCTTGGACCGCGATCTAGGTCTCGAAGCATAGTTAGTAAGTCGAGTCCGCGCTCGGCGGCTAACGGTTTAGCCCTAAGCAGTTTCTCTACAGCCCCCGCGAGTGCTTCACGTTCTCTTGGAGGCCGATCACCCATCTCTGTCAGGAGTTCCCTGACTCGACGGTCGATAAGCGCTGAAATTGTTTCGTCTTCAATCAAACGGCACCCCAGGTTGCGCCTTCGGTTGCGCTCGCCTCGAACTTGACGTTGTTGAATGTGTCTGGGTAGGCAGCATCCGCCGCTGCCTGCATCAGGTGACACAACTCGTCGCCCTTGCTCCTACCCCCGATGAGTATCTCATCGTGGACTGAGAGCAGCGGCTTGAGTCCTGCCTCCTCTGTTACTACTAGTGCGTGTCGCATCAACTCGGCGGCTGACCCTTGGACAATGACGCTGATGGCTGACCGAGTGTCCTCGTCTGCCCTGAATGGCCGTGTCCTACCGGCAACCGTCCTTGAAATTTTATACGCATCTGCTTCGGACCAGATACCTTCCATCCATGTTGTCAGCCTCGGAAGGCTTCTTCTGTATTCGTCGAGGAATCGGCGGGCTTCCTCATGCGTAGACTTTAGCTCAATCGCCAGTCGTTTTGCACCCATTCCATTGAGAATTCCGAAGTTCACCGCCTTGGCCTTGAACCTCTCCCCTGGCGTAATGTCTTGTGGTAACTTGGATAACATCTTCGCAGCCACTTCAGTATGAGGGTCGCCACCTGATGAAAAAGCATTCAAGAGGACCGGCTCATCAGCAAGACTGGCTGCAACTCGCAGCTCAATTTGAGCGAAGTCGCAGGCAGTCACGCCGTTGTTCTCGGGTGAGGTCAAGCACCCTCTGATCTTGTTACCCAGCGGCCCACGCTTTGGTATCTGCTGTAGGTTGGGTGAGTCGCACGAGAACCGCCCGGTCTTCGTGCGCGTGATGTTCGTTTGTGGGTAGAGGATACCCCGCCGTGCAAGCAGCGGGAGTGGTTCGATGAACGATGACTTGAGCTTGACCGCCTTGCGCCATGCAAGGATAGCATCGGCCAACTCATCTCCATCGTCAGCCATGCGCTGCAACACGACCTTGCTCGTGCTCGTGTTCCCCTTCTTCGTCACCGGCAGGCGGCGACCGCATTCCAGCAGCCAGCTACCTACCTGCTTGGGTGAGTTGGGGTCACCGTCGAAGCCTTCACCTCGCAGCACCGCCGCCCGTGCCAGGATGATCTCGTTGAGCTGGACAGCCACCCGCTCCAGTGGTTCATGCAGCAGGCGCACACCCCGGCACTCCATCTCGTAGACCGCACGGTCCACCTGATAGTCGAAGTTAGCCCGGTCCATCTGTAGCTTGCGGACCAGCTTGGCCGTGGTCAGGCAGTCATCAGCTAGGTAGGTGGCCAGCCGCTCAAGGGGTAGATCCTCGATGCGCCCCTCCTTCAACTCCTTGGGCGTGGCTATCTTCTCCCACCCGAAGATGCGGGCCAGGAAGTCGAGCGCACGCCGCCCGGTTGTGTTGGGGAAGTAGGCAGCGAGCATCGTGTCACGCCACTGTTGCTTTGGATGTATGCCGAGTGCATGTAGATCGAAGCGCAGGTTGTGACCAACCAAGCGCAGCCCTTCCAGCGCATCCATCACATCGGGGAGACGCAGCAGCGCTTGGTCAAGGATGAGGCAGGTGTTCGTGCCCAGTGGCATCAGCCCGACATACCATGCGTAGTTCGGTGCGCCTGCACCCCGGACTTCGAGGCCATTGGTCTCGGTGTCCAGCACCCACTCTTGCTCGGGGCCAGCCCGAACAACGAGTTGGAGGAACTGATCGGCGGTGGGCCAGACGATCTGAACACTCATAGGCGGATGCTCCCTTCTCCAGGGAAGACGGTCCCGTCTCCCACCTCTGATCGGATACCCTCGGACAACATACGCGCCAGGAAATCCTTGGTCGCAGGCTTGAGCTTGCCCCGCTCATCTCTTTCCACCGCAAAGATTGGCAGTAGGGTAACGCCGTGATCTCGGAAGAAGAGTGCGCGGCCCCGGCCATCAGCCTTGGTAGCTTGGATGTAGTCACCCCGATCGGCGAGACGCAGGAACAACGGCACGAACTTGTGCCCTTGCTGCATCAGTGCATTGAAGTGCTCGAAGCTCTCGGTGTAGCATGGCCGGAAGGCCGGTGCGCCCAGCCGTAGCACATCGTCAGGTGACAGGCCAAGACGGTAGCCTTTGCACCGCATGAACTGCGGCGACTCGAACTGGACTTGCTCGCCGTAGCTAGGGATAACCGCAGGTGGCAGCAACGCCCGCTGCTGCGCAGTCAAGGGCTGACGCATTCAACCCTTGCTCTTGAGCACAAGCTCCTTGAGTCGTGCGTTCGCCTTCTCCAGCCGCTCGATGCGGCGATTCAATTTGCCCACTGCTTCTATGTGGGTGTGGTTGAACATGATCATAGTGGTAACCTCGCTTTCAAATCGGTCGGAACGAACACCCGTCTACGTGCACGGGTGAGCATAACGTAGAGCAGTCGTAGAGTCTCTGGGTTACGCTGCTCCAATCTCTCGATAGCAATGCGTGACCAGGGTAGAAGATAGATGTCATCAGCCTCCGCACCCTTGGCTGCATGGCCGGTGCTAAGAACAAGTTCTTTGTCGGCGGCGGCCACGTTGGGCACCACGCCAGTGTTGCGCAGCCCCCACTCTCGGAAGGCTTTGCCCACGCTGCGCCGTGAGTAACCCATGGCTAGCCCACGCACAGGTTTGTTCCGCACATCCCAGTTCATAATGTCAGTCTGGTGTTTCGCTTTGAACAAGGAGGCCGGTCGTTCGTAGTAACTCCACAGGATTTGCGCAGCGACCGATGCGGTGGGATCACCTACCCGGTAGCCGGTGGTTATCTCTCTCTTCTCATCGGCGGATACCCACACAGGTGGGAGCGAGGTGCCCTCGATACCCTTGGCCCTACCGAAGATCGCTTGGCCAGGGTCGCCGTAAGCGTAAGCAACACCCCCCTCTTTGAGCAGGCCAAGCACAGCACGTAGCTCAACCCATGACATATCCTGTGCCTCGTCGATCGCCACCTGCTCCAGCCTCTCGTGCTCAGGCATCGGACACCCCGCCTCTATCCAACGTGCAAGCGGGAGGATGAACTTGAGCGCACCCTTCGGTGCCTCGTCACGCAGATCGAAGGGCGGATCGCCCGCCCCCCAAGCGTGTAGCTGTCGGGCCAGTTCATCTTGCCGTGTCGGTGCCCGGTTACTCGGGGCATCCTTCTCGTATTGGATGAGCGCCGGATCGAATAGGTGGTGGATGCGGCGTGATCCATAGGTCACGTTCGGCCCTGACCCACGCACCTTACCCTTCACATAGGGTGAGACGTAGGGCCAAGACAACGAGTAGATGGTGCCTGATCGCAGCCACTCGGCTCGCTTGCGCAGCACCCCTGCCGCATCGTTGGTGTAGGTGATGACTGCGGATGACTCATCATCCCAGTCCTTCGCTGTCTCTATGATTGTTCTTGTCTTGCCGGTGCCGGGAGGTCCATCAACCGCTATTAGTTTCATTCGGTTTCTCCACTACCTTGTAGTCCAGGGTGATCCTGATCTTCCCTTCCTTTGCCTTGGTCAGCATCTCATCTGTCGTGATGGCTGCTGGGTGTGCATCATCCATGTTGTAGCCACCTGCGATTGTGTTGGCCACGCCTCGCAGCATCGCATCGGTGACGGCGTGTTCAAACAGTTCAATCCAGAAGCTCTTGCGCCCGAACTCCTCTAACGAGAAGGTCAGCAGGTTCTGTAGTTCCTGCGCGAACGTGTCCTGATCCGCATACTTGATAAGGTCAGGGTCGCCGTCGAGCCGCACCACGAAGGTCATCATTGCGCCGAGTTCATTGCCGTTCACTTTTCTTCCTCACGAATTGTTCATACTGAGCAGCTAGGTGCTCTTGGGTTATAGGTTCCAACACTGATAGTGGGCAGGCCCAGACCTGTTGGCCTGAGCGCATACCCACGAGAGTCTTCTTGAGCAGGTGCTTGTTGACCAAGCGCTTCGCCTTCGGGATGTCACCGATCTGCGTGAGCATGGTCTCTTGAAGCACGGATGGGATGATGAGTGAGGCTGACTTGTTGTCGCCCAGTGGCCACACGATGAACGCTGTCGCCGCACCGAACGGACGCTTCTCTGTCCACGCTTCGAGGAAGAGCAGGTCGCCCGCTGCAATCTTGGCCCACTCTTCGAGCAGCTCCCAGAATGTTTCTTCCGCCGGGATGCCGAGTTGATCGACCGCCTTCTCGGTTGACAGCATGTATTCGAGAACCTTTGCCCACCCTGGCTGGATGAACAGCGGGGATCGTGCGACCGAGTCCATGCTGGCACTCGTCAACCGGGTGAGAGTTGGTAAAATATCTTTCAGGTCACGCAGGCGCACGATCTTGTCGGCCTCGTTGCGCCTCTTGGCTGACCCGCCGAAGCCCGCCATCCACTCTTTGGTCTTGCCTGCACTGTCTCTCACCTCAACCAGCCAAGGTATCGAACCGAACAAGCCCTCGCACTCTGACTTCACATCCGTCACTGACGGGTGCTTCTCCCTGGCTTGGAATTTCTCTGCGTTCTTGGACCCGGTGGCCCAGCCTGAGTTGATGGCGATGCGGAACTCCTTGGTCCCGAACATCCCCAGCTTGGGTGACAGCACGGACCACAGCTCATCGAGCAGCGGTTCGGGTAGTTTCTTTGATGGGTGCATCCGGCCCAGCATCTGGCCGATCTGCGACACGCATTGATTACGGCCACCCTCTTCGATCTCTGGCAGTTCTTCGAGCAGCTTGATGAAGTGCATTACTTCCGTGGGTTGGTTGCCCTCCACCTCTGCCTTGCCTTGATCCTTGCGTGCGACGATCCTGGTCATCATGGCGGAGGGCGGGAGTGACAGCGGGTCATCGAGTGTGCCACTGATGATCCGGTATCGGCTCGCTCGCCCGTGCTTGTTGGTCGCAAGCGAGTCGGGCAGCATGATCAATCGCCGTGCGCCTGATGACACACGCAGTTCACCAACCACGCCGGCACCGAAGTCCACGGTCGCCGGTAGCTTGTCGGCATTGACATCGGGTGGCAGTTGGAACCAGAGGTGCCAGCCTCCCGATGCTGACTCGACGATCAGCGTGTTGTTCGGCGCTGGTTCGTTCGGGCTGACGTGTGCCCACACTGAGTCGAAGCTCATGCCATAGACATCGAGGTCAAGGATGAGCAGTGGTAGCGGATCGCTCGCCTGTGGGCAGAGGGCAGCGCCGGTCGCCTTCGCTCCGTTGAGGAGGTGGGCGTGTAGCAGTTCGTGTTCCTTCTCTTCGAGGAACCAATCCCAATTCTTACCTGCGAGTGGGCCTGGATACTTCTGCCTGTTGCTTACAGGGAATACCCAGAAGCCTCGCTCACTCAAGCTGACCCATAAATTTGTCAACATCACCTCCTTCCAGATCGCCGCTGATAATCCTCCAGCAACGTGCTAATTCCAAACCCCAATGATTGCCGTGGTCCGGGGTGTCATCCCAGGCCAAGACATGTGCCCATTCGTGCGCAAGTATCAGGTAGACCGCATCCGGGCTGTTGTCGTAGACCGCCCGACTCAGGCGGATGAGGTAGTGGTCCTTGCGCTGGGTGCAGTCGCCGAGATCAGACTCGTCTACTGCTGCCGACACATGGACCTTGACCTTCCGCCCGTCGATCGGCGCAGCCAGCAGGCGCAGCAAGCGCACAGCCCGGAGGAACTTACGTCTCCTGGCTTTGCTCTGGTCTGCTTCCCGATATGGCTCTTGAATGCGTTGTTTTTCTTGCTCGCACACCGTGTTCTTCTGCCATCAACCGAATTGCTTTGCGGCTCACCGCAGATAGGGTCATGTCTTCGAGCATCGCCAGCCGCTCAAGTTGGTCGGCCTCGACCTCGTCCAAGGTATATTCCACCCGTCTCATCCTCGTTCGCCGTCCGGGTAACTGATCTCCCATAGTTCAACCTCTCTAACAGGCACCTTTCGACCTATTCAAATTACATAAACACTTACCACACAACAGGTTGTAGCAAACCCGCCCGAAAAACAGGTTCGCCACCGTCATTCATCTTACTCGGGGTCATCCCCCTTGTCGTGATCGGATGACAATTTTTCGTAGGCTTCATCGCCCAGCGCATCTTCCAATACTTGCTGTCGCATTTCATAATCTTCGACAAGCATCAAATAGTGGGAAAGCCCAGGCTCGCAGCAAGGGCAGGTATCTCGGACCAGCTCTTCGCCGCACCGCTTACATTCTGGCATCATGTTTTTTCCTCCACTTCGGTGTAACCCCATGCCTCGGGGCCACTAGTGTCAATTGAATAGGTCGAATGGTTGCTGTTAGGGGGACCGCCCCCAAGCGCAGCGATCAGTCATCGCCCAGCACCACATTGGCCCAGCCCATCTCGGGGTCAACCTCATGATCGAGGGCGCGGAGCCTGCCGCGCAGTGCGGCGAGCCACTCCTTCGTGGTGCCCAGGTCTTGGGCAGGGCGACCCGTCTGATCGCACATTCGGCTCCCATCGGGGTAGACCTTCATCTCGTTGACCGCGTCGATATACCACCCCCACACGGTGTGGAATTGGGTGTGCTTGAGTGTCTCCGCCCTCACCCATTCGGTGTAGTCATCTGCCGACCCGACATAGAACTTCGCGGCCTTGAACATGGCGGACTGGAGGGGGACAAGCACCCCCACCTGGAGTCCTTCCCAGTCCGGGTCATCACGAACGAAGTCTTGGCACTCGCGCCAAGTGAGAACCGTGTCGCCTGCCTTGGCCGGACCATCGGTGACGATCGCGTAGCTAGGGCGCTCGTCCCCCCACCACCTGTCGATCGTCGCCTCGGCCCGCGATGCCAAGGAGTCCCCATGGGTGTCATCGGCCCACGAGGGCTTGTAGAGATAAGACACCCGACCGGCGTTGATGACCTTGCCGAACCACTGGTCGTAGATTTTCACTGTCGAGGCAGGCGAGCCTCGCAGCGCGTAGACGTAAGCACCCATCAGCCCTTCCTCCTTGTCTTCTTCGCGGCTTCGGCCCTCCGAGCCTTGGTCCGAGCGGCCTGCTCACGGGCGAGCCGCTGCTTGTTGTCACGCCTCGCCTGCCTGTCGGCCTGCGCTGCAAGATGGGCATCATCGGTGTGATGCCGCCGGGAAAACCATCCACTAGGTTTCATCTCAGTCCTCCTATCTCGGGTTCTTCTTCGATTTGTTCGTCACAATCTGACTGGTCGTATCCACTGAAGACCCACGCATTGTATTTTGCGCGGACCTTCTCCTCACATTCGTCGCAGACTGGCGCGACCGGTATACCCTTCGCATCGGTCAGCAACCACGCCTCGTTGTCGCATCGGCAGCGCATGTCATCGGTCCTCCACGAAATGGATATCGATCCACTCGGCAGCATAGCTAGCCTCCGTGAATGTCCGGCGAAGCTTGAAGGGGACAACGCCCGTTTCCTGATCACCGCCCCAGCAGGCATCGGTGACATAGACCCCGTCTTCCAGGTTTACTTCGACAGTGACAGGCCAAGAGTCTTTGCGGTCTAGTCCATGGAATACGTCAGCGTGTCCCTCTGGCAAGGCTTCGAGCCGCCCTAGTGTTTTATCGGCAATCATCGCTCCACCTCAAATTCCTTGGTCATTGCCTGCTGAATCAGGAAGCGCACCTCGCCGCACAAGCTGCGGCAATTCTCCGCCGCTCGCGCATTCACCCAATCCCATTGCTCTTGGGTGATCACCAGACCGAGAGTGCGTGTGTCCCCGGTGAGCTGCTTTCTGTGTGTTTTTCTCTTAGTCATCATCCACCTCCTCGCGGATGTCTCGTTCAACTTCGGAGCGAACCA
>Ga0098035_1001409_pt1 | contig 11692 bp, 9 predicted proteins | sample 3_EtaG_FD_75046 | JGI IMG/M metagenome (GOLD analysis project Ga0098035, IMG submission 75046) | Marine viral communities from the Subarctic Pacific Ocean - 3_ETSP_OMZ_AT15126 metaG | ecosystem: Environmental > Aquatic > Marine > Oceanic | place: Pacific Ocean | collected 2015-01-07
CTGCTTGAGGCCGTCGAAAAGGGCCTTGCGAACTATGCGGTCGAGGATTTCTATTACCTGGCGCGCGCAGCACTGGTGAAAGACGAACGCCATCTTGATCGGTTCGATCAGGTCTTTGGTGCCCATTTCAAGGGTGTGATTGATCTGGCTGACGGCATGGACGAAGTTGCCAAGGCTGACATTCCCGAAGAATGGCTGCGCAAGCTTGCCGAAAAATTCCTGACCGACTCGGAAAAGGCCGAGATCGAGGCGCTTGGCGGTTGGGAAAAACTGATGGAAACCCTTAAACAGCGGCTTGAGGAACAGAAAGGCCGTCATCAGGGTGGCAATAAATGGATCGGCACCGCCGGGACATCGCCCTTTGGCGCCTATGGCTATAACCCCGAAGGGGTGCGGATCGGGCAGGATAAATCCCGCCATCGGCGCGCGGTCAAGGTTTGGGACAAACGCGAGTTTAAAAACCTTGATGACAGTGTTGAAATCGGCACGCGCAATATCAAGGTGGCCCTGCGGCGTTTGCGCAAATGGGCGCGGACCGGGGCGGCAGATGAGCTTGATCTGCCCGGTACCATTTCATCCACCGCCCGTCAGGGCTGGCTTGATGTTCAAATGCGGCCCGAACGGCATAATGCGGTCAAGGTCCTGATGCTGTTTGATATTGGCGGGTCGATGGATGACCATATCAAGGTCTGCGAGGAACTGTTTTCCGCGGTCAAAACCGAATTCAAGCATCTGGAATATTATTACTTCCACAATTGCCCCTATGAGGGGCTTTGGAAGGACAATGCGCGCCGCCGCACCGATCAGGTTTCAACATGGGATGTAATCCGGACCTATGGTGCGGATTACAAGCTGGTGATTGTTGGTGATGCCACCATTAGCCCCTATGAAATCACCTATCCCGGTGGCTCGGTCGAACATTGGAACGAGGAAGCCGGGGCGGTCTGGATGCAACGTTTGCTGGATCATTTCGCGCATGCCGCCTGGATCAATCCGCAGGCGGAAAACTGGTGGCAATATCACGGCTCGATCCAGATCATGCACAAGCTGATGGAAGGCCGGATGTATCCGCTAACCCTTGAGGGGCTTGATCGGATGACCGGAGCGCTAAACCGTTAAATGCCTGTCGGCCTTTGCTTGTCCGATATTTCAGGCAGGCCCCAGAAACAGATAGCTTTGGGTTTTGGCAATGCCTTCCATGGCGCGCACGGTCGTGACAACCTGATGAAAATCCGAAAGGGCGGGCACCTGAATTTCCGCGATCAGGTCCCATTCGCCATTGGTGGTGTGAAGGGCGGCAAAGCCAAGATTTTTGCGAAGGCTTGCGACCAGCGTTTTTACATTCTTGCCCGATAGTTCGATCATCATCACGCCCCGGACGGTCCCATCGGCTGCGTCATCACGCAGACGTACTGTGAACCCGGCAATCACCCCCTGATCAATCAGGCGATCCATTCGGGTTTTAACCGTTCCGGCAGCAACCCCCAAAAGCTGCGCCAGTTTCGGGACAGAAGCACGCCCATTGACGCGCAGTTCGGCAAGAATGCGACGGTCAAGATCATCCATGATTTCATTCCGCTTTGATGATTTCGTCAATTATCCTGATGAAATGATCAATTTCCAATCGAAAATTGTACCAAACTGGCATTTTAACTGATTTCGGCAAAGTATATCCTGCTGTCACGTCATCAGGGAGCAAGCACATGACCATGCCGGGAAAACGATGGGCACCTTATGCCCGTACTGCTGAAATCGCCGACCGTCTGACCCGTTTTGGCAGTGTTACCGGCAGTGCAGGGGAAGCCGATATCGCAGGGCTGATCATCGATATTTTGCATGAAATTCCTTATTTTCAGGATAACCCCGACAATATCGCCGTGATCGACAGCCATCCGGTAGCGGGGGGCAGCCGGATGGCAAAAAGTGTTGTCGCACTGGTGCGGGGGCGTGGTCGCAAAACACTGGCAATGGCCGGGCATTTTGATGTGGTTTCGATTGAAAATTATCATGATCTGAAACATCTGGCTTTTGAGCCCGATGCGCTGTGTGAGGCTCTGATTGCCGATCTTTCGGGCCGGGAAAATCTTAGCGATGCCGAGGCACTTGCCCTTCGCGATTTTCAGACAGGAGATTTCATCCCGGGGCGCGGATTGCTTGATATGAAAAGCGGCGATGCGGCGGGCATTGCATTTCTTGAACATTTCAGCCAGCAACCGGATCGGCAGGGCAATGTTGTCCTATTCCTGACCCCGGATGAAGAACGCAATTCATGCGGTATGCGCAGCCTGCGCAATGCGTTGCCGGAATTGGCCGGACGATGGAACCTCGACATTGTCGGCGGGATCAATCTGGACGCCAGCAGTGACCCTGGAAATGGAGAGGCCGGGTGCGCCATTTTCCATGGCTCGGTCGGGAAGCTTTTGCCCTTTGCCCTGGTGGCGGGTTTGCCAACCCATGTCGGTTATCCGTTTGATGGTGTTTCCGCCCATGCCATCGCATCGGAAATCATGCAGGCGATCGAGGCTAATAGTGACCTGTGTGATCGTGGCATGCGTGAAACAGCACCGCCGCCGGTCTGTCTTGAGACCCGCGATGTGCGCGATATCTATGAAGTCACCACGCCCGAACATGTCTGGATGGCGTTTAACTGGCTGGTGATGGGGAAAAGCTGTGCCGAGCTGATGGGCGATTTCACCGACATCGTAAAGGGTGCCGGAAACCGCGCACTTGAACGATTTGCCAGCAACGCAGCCCGCTATGCTAAATCCAACGGGCAGGCTGTCCCTGCACCTTTGCCACCCTTGCGCATGGTAACGGTTGCACAACTGCGTGATATGGCGTTTGCATCCGGCGGCAGCGATGCGCTTGACCGGATTGAGGCGGTGGCCCTTGAAACCGCAAAGGATAACAATCCGCTGAATCGTACCCGTATTCTGGTCCGTGCTATGCTGGCCGAGGCACATCTGCGCGGCCCGGCCGTAGTGACCGGTATGGCCGGTTTGCATTATCCGGCTGTTCATGTTGATCGCGCAAAGGATATGGACCGGCAGTTCCTGGATGCGATCAGCCGTGCCCGCGCCACGATAGAGGCCCGTCACGAAACGGGGATCTGTGATCGCGGTTATTTCATGGGCATCTCGGATATGAGCTTTTTCGGTCATGTGACCGATGTCGCCGATATCGATATCATCGCCGCCAGCACCCCGATTGCCGAACTGGTCGATCGTCCGGTTGACAATGCCCTGACCTATCCGGTGGTTAATATCGGTCCGTGGGGCCGGGAATATCACCAACGTCATGAACGGCTTTATGCACCATACGCCTATCATGTGCTGCCCGATTTTCTGGCCGAAATCGCGGATGAACTTCTGGGGTGATCAACCCGTTGTAAAGCAATCCATGGAAGGCGATCAGGCGTAACAGTTTCGAGAAACTTTGCGCTATCGCCTTCTGCCTTGTTCCTGCCGCATCGTTTCGTCACTATGCTAGTCAAAACTTATGTGGAAATAAGGAGTTATGGGATGCTGATGAAATCTGCGCGTGCGGCCATTCTGGGAACGGCACTTGCCATTCTGCCACTGTCGATCACACCGGCAATGGCACAGGACAGTACCCTTGAACGGGTTGTGATCGCCCATCGCGGGGCATCGGGCTATCTGCCCGAACATACCCTTCCGGCAAAGGCGCTTGCCTATGGCATGGGGGCGGATTTCATCGAGCAGGACGTGGTGATGTCCAAGGACGGTGTGCCGGTTGTCCTGCATGACATCCATATCGATACCACGACCGACGTTGCCAAGAAATTCCCCGACCGCAAACGTGAAGATGGCCGGTACTACGCCATCGACTTCACGCTTGAAGAACTCAAAAGTCTGAACGTTACCGAACGGTTCAAAGCCGAGACCGGCGAGCAGGTTTATCCCAACCGTTTCCCCGGCGAATACGCCATCTTCAAAATCCCGACCTTTGAAGAAGAAATCGCCATGATCCGGGGACTTAACAAATCAACCGGGCGCGATGTCGGCATCTATCCGGAAATCAAGGACCCGGCATGGCACAAGTCCGAAGGACAGGATGTGACTGCTGCGGTCATCAAGATCATGGAACATTGGGGGTATGGCACGACGGAATCCAATTCCTTTGTTCAGAGCTTCGACTGGGCCGAAACCAAGCGTATCCGGAATGATCTGAAATATCAGGGCAAGCTGGTTCAGCTGCTGGGCGAAAACAAATGGGGTGCGCCCGAAGGCACGGACTACGATTATCTGAAAACCGATGATGGTGTGGCCGAAATGGCAACTGTGGTGGATGGTATTGGCCCTTGGTTGCCACAGGTCATCGAAGGGCTTAGTGCCGATGGCACGGCGATCATGACACCAACCCTGATCGCAGCCCAGCGTGCGCAGTTGAAAGTCCATCCCTATACCCTGCGGGCTGACCAGTTGCCGAAATGGGCGGGCGATATGGATATCGCGCTTAAGGCGATCTTTGACGATGCCGGGATTGATGGCATCTTTACCGATTTCCCCGATCAGGTTGTCGAATATCTGGCGGTGCGACCGCAGCAGGACTGACTACGCTGGTATGTCGCGGTCTGGAACAGTTCCGGAATGCGCGCGTTCTGATCCGGGTAGGTTAAGCGAAATAGACTGTTTCCAATCTGACTGTTTCCGTCAGGCGGCAGTTGCCGCATGCTGATGGCGACGGATTTTCAACTCAAGGAGGCAAAATTGGCCAAGGTTCTGGTTCTTTATTATTCGATGTACGGACATATCGAAACCATGGCAAATGCCGTGGCCGAAGGCGCACGTGGTGTTGCCGGTACGCATGTTGACGTCATGCGCGTTCCTGAAACCATGCCCGAAGATGTCGCCAAAGGTGCTGGTGCCAAGCTTGACCAGGTGGCTCCGGTGGCGAAAGTTGACGATCTTCCGGAATATGATGCGATCATCTTTGGCGTTCCGACCCGGTTTGGTAATATGCCCGGCCAGATGCGCACCTTCCTTGATCAGACCGGTGGTTTGTGGGCCAAAGGCAAACTGATCGGCAAAATCGGTTCGGTCTTTACCTCGACCGGGACCCAGCATGGCGGTCAGGAAACCACGATTGTCACGACCCATACGACGTTGCTTCATCATGGCATGGTGATTGTCGGTGTGCCCTATAGCTGTTCGGGGCTGACCAATATGGACGAAATTACAGGTGGTTCGCCCTATGGTGCGGGAACGCTTGCCGGGGCGGATGGTTCGCGCACGCCTTCGACCAACGAGCTTGATATTGCAAAATTCCAGGGCAAACACGTTGCTGAACTGGCGGCAAAGCTGGCTGGATAATCATTGATTGCGTTCGATATCAGGGCCGTGCGGGTTATCTGCGCGGCCCCGATACATTGAGAGGCACGAACATTTGCTATGATGTTCGTGCCTTTTTGATTGATTGGGGTGTTATGGGAAACAATTCGATGCTTGATTGGCCATTGTTTCGCGACAGTTTTCTGCCAGATTGGGGGATATGAAGTTTCACAGATCGCAGCCCGATAGACTCCCGGCTGCTGACAGGAGGACCTGATGTCTGAACAGGGCAAAAAACCGCGCGGTGTTGCGCGCGTACTTCGCGCGATGGACACATCCGACGGGGCAGGCGTATCGCTGAAGCGGTCCGTCGGATCGCCGCAGCTTGATATGCTTGATCCGTTTCTGATGCTCGATTCAATTTCGACGGATAATGCCGACGAATATATTGCCGGTTTCCCCGAACACCCGCATCGTGGTTTTGAAACCGTGACCTATATGGTCGAAGGTGCCATGCGTCATAAGGACAGCATGGGTAATGAAGGTGTTCTGCGTTCGGGTGGTGTGCAGTGGATGACCGCCGGCAGCGGGATTTTGCATTCCGAAAGCCCGGAACAGGAAAACGGTCTTTTGCAGGGGTTCCAGCTTTGGATCAATCTGCCGGCCAAGGACAAGATGGTTACTCCGCGTTACCAGAATATTGAAGGCCGCGACGTTGCCGAATTCAGCCCCGAAGACGGTGTTGATCTGCGCCTTGTCGCCGGTGAATTCATGGACAAAACCGGCCCGGTTAACGGGATTGCCACCAAACCGGTCTTTATTGATGCCAAACTGGCGGCTGGTCGCGAGGTGACCCTGCCGGTGCCTGAAGGCCACGCGGCCATGGTTTATGTCTTTATCGGGGATGCGATTGTTGCCGATAAAGCCGTCACAACACATCATCTGGCCGTGCTTGACGACGGTGACAGCATCACCCTTACAGGCGGGCCCGAAGGCGGGCGGATGCTTCTGATTGCGGCCCGTCCGCTGCACGAACCGGTTGTTCGCTATGGCCAGTTCGTCATGAGCAGCAAACAGGAACTGATGCAGGCCTTCGACGATTATCAGCGTGGCCGTTTCGTCCGTGCGGCGGCGGCTTCCTGAAAAAAAAACATCTATAAAATGCGACAAACCCCGCCAGTTCGCACCGGCGGGGTTTCATCATTCTGGCAAGATGCCGGGCAATCAGCCCATGGCAACTTTCAGGCCTTCGTCAAGTTTGTCGAGGAACTGCGTGGTGGTCAGCCATTTCTGGTTCGGACCGATCAGCAGCGCCAGATCCTTGGTCATGAAGCCAGCTTCGACGGTGTCGACGCAGACTTTTTCAAGGGTTTCGGCAAATTTCACGACTTCCGGCGTATCATCGAACTCGCCACGGTACTTAAGGCCCTGCGTCCAAGCAAAGATCGACGCGATCGGGTTGGTCGAGGTTTCTTTGCCCTGCTGGTGCTGGCGATAGTGGCGGGTGACGGTGCCGTGGGCTGCTTCTGCTTCTACGGTCTGCCCATCCGGCGTCATCAGAACCGAGGTCATCAGACCGAGCGAGCCAAAGCCCTGTGCCACGGTGTCAGACTGAACGTCGCCGTCATAGTTCTTACAAGCCCAGACGAAACCACCATTCCATTTCATCGCACATGCAACCATGTCGTCGATCAGGCGGTGTTCATAGGTGATGCCAGCAGCTTTGAACTTGTCGGCAAATTCGTTCTGGAAGACTTCCTCGAACAGATCCTTGAAGCGGCCGTCATAGGCTTTCATGATCGTGTTCTTGGTCGACAGGTAAACCGGCCAGCCAAGAGCAAGGCCATAGTTCATGCAGGCGCGTGCGAAACCGATGATGCTGTCATCAAGGTTGTACATCGACATGGCAACGCCCGAAGACGGGAAGTCGAAGACTTCGTGTTCGATGGGCTCGCCGCCGTCTGCCGGCTGGAACTTGATGGTCAGTTTGCCTGCACCCGGAACCTTGAAGTCGGTCGCACGGTACTGATCACCAAAAGCATGACGACCGATAACAATCGGCTGGGTCCAGCCCGGAACCAGACGCGGAACGTTCGAGCAGATGATCGGCTGGCGGAAAACGGTACCGCCGATGATGTTGCGGATGGTGCCGTTCGGCGACTTCCACATTTTCTTCAGGCCGAATTCCTCGACGCGCTGCTCGTCCGGCGTGATGGTCGCGCATTTGACGCCAACACGATGTTCCTTGATGGCATTTGCTGCATCAATGGTGATCTGGTCGTTGGTCTCGTCGCGTTTCTGAACCGACAGATCGTAATATTTAAGATCGATGTCGAGATACGGCAGGATCAGTTTGGTTTTAATGAAGTCCCAGATGATCCGGGTCATTTCGTCGCCGTCGAGCTCGACGACGGGATTCTTCACTTGAATCTTGCTCATGGAATACTCCCTTTCTGGCCGCGGCCAGGATAAGCGCGGCTGCCATTTGACATTTCATCCGGCGCGCGAGGGAGCGCCCTGGCCGCGTCGGGAGAGCGCAACATACAGGATGAAATCAGAAAATCAAAGAGGGCGGCGCAACATCCTTGTTAAGACTTTCGCGCAAGGCCGAAATTGCTGGGTTTTTGTGCCTTGGCCGATGTTGATGCTGCTCTAGAAAACGCTGGTTTGCCCGATATTTACACCATTCCCTGAATTAGTGCGCATCCCACGGGCAGAGGACATGGCATGTGACGGCATATGATCCTGATCAAAGAAAAAGGTTATGGAATGGGTCAAACTCGCATTTGTCGGGTTCAGGGGGAAGACTCCGGCACCGTCAAACCGGAACCATATGGGGGCTTCCATGAACCTGCCTTATGAAACCAACATCATCATCGCGCTCTGCATTGTCGGCTTCTGCCTTTTGGGCGTCGGATACAGCTTCCGCGACCGGGGATGGGGCCTTGCGCTTGTCTGGATCGGGGTGATCACAATGATGGGGCCGATTGCCTATCGCCTGCTGGTCATGTTCTGAGCCGGAAGTCGTTCGGTGCGCAGGCTTATGCCTGCGCCGGGGTTTTCTGGTCAACCGTGGCCGGGTCTATTCCGTATCCGCGCAAGAACATATCGACCGCCGCAATTACATGGGCGCGCAAATCCTTTGCGTGTGGTTCCCAGCCGACATAGGTCATCTGTCGGAAATCGTAATCGGCCTTAAGCAGGCTTGTGAAAAACACGGCGGCCTGTTTCGGATCGCTTTTGGGGAAGTTGCCTTCTTCCATCTGGCGTTCGAAGTAGGATGTGATGATCCGGCGGCCGCTCATCAAGCCGCTTTCATAAAACACCTTGCCCAGATGCGGGAACCGCGGAACTTCTGACAGGAACAGCCGCATATAGCGAATGGTTTCCGGCGTGGTCAGAAGCGTCATCAGCGTTTCGCCAAAATGGATCAGGGCCGCACGCAGCGGCATCTGTGACAATTCCAGATCGGCCATGACAGCAACCACACGTCCCGTGCAATTGCGAATCACCGCTTCGAATACGCCGTCCTTGTTGCCGAACAATTCGTAAATTGTTCGCCGGGAGCCGCCAGCTTCGGCGGTGATCATTTCAAGTGTCGTGCCCGAGAGGCCATGTTCGCAAAAAAGTTCACGGGCCGCATCAATCAGCGCTTCGCGACGTTTCAGGGTTCTCGGGTCGATATTTCGCGTTTCGGACAAGCAACTGTTCCAATTCTGCACTTGACGTTTGGTACTGTTTGGTACCATAAGGGTTCAAATGGTACTGATCAATACCAAAAGGATCAAACGGACGATGAGTGTGAAAAAAGTCATACTGCCCCTGATCGCTGCGGCGATTATCGGTGGCGGTGGGTATTACGGGTTCTACTGGGTGACTGAAGGTCAGTACCACGAATCGACCGACAATGCCTATTTACAGGCTGACGAAGTCGCGATTTCGCCAAAGGTTTCGGGATATGTTGGCGACCTTCGGGTTGCCGAAAACCAGCCTGTGCGCAAGGGCGAACTGATGTTGTCCATCAAGGACGAAGATTATCGTGCCGAACTGAAACAGGCCGAGGCCGCCCTTGATGCGCGCCGTGCCGCGGTTCAGACCATGGACGAGCAGATCACCCTTCAGATGGCCGCCATCGATCAGGCGGCGGCCAATGTCCGCATTGCGAAGGTCGAACTTGATCGCACGTCCGAGGATTATACGCGTTACGAGGATCTGGTGAAAAAGGGGGCGGCCAGCCGCCAGAAATTCGATTACGCCAAGGCCGACCGTCAAACAGCACAGGCACAGGTGGCTGCTGCCAATGCGACCCTTGCGGTCGAGCAGGGGCGGATCGGCGTTCTGCGTGCGCAGAAGGTCGAAGCCGAACGCGCCGTATCACAGGCCGAGGCCGCGCGCGATATCGCGCAGCAGGCCCTTGATGACACGCGCATCTACGCACCCTTTGACGGTGTGATTGGTAATCGGTCGGTTCAGACCGGCGCACTGGTTCAGCCCGGCGAACAGTTGCTCGTGCTTGTGCCGCTTCCGGGTGTTTATGTTGTGGCCAATTTCAAGGAAACCCAGATCGGCCATATGGCACCGGGCCAGAAGGTCCGGATAGAAGTCGATGCCTTTCCCGATGCTGATATCACCGGCCGGGTCGAAAGCTTTGCCCCTGCCACCGGTGCGCAGTTCAGTTTGCTGCCGCCGGAAAATGCCACCGGCAACTTCACCAAGATCACCCAGCGTGTCCCGGTGCGTATTGCCCTTGATAACAGTGACCTTGCCAAGGCCCTGCGCCCCGGCCTGTCGGTTTTTGTGAATGTCGATGTGCGTGATGGTGACGGTGCTGAACATGCGGCGGGTTCCGGCCTTGCCAGTGTTGTAACGCCGACCCCGGAACTCTCGGAGCGCAACTGAAATGAGCAGTGCCGCCACCAGCCCCGGTTCCATAGCCTTTCCCGATGATCCGGTGCAGCATGTCGATACCACCAAGTTTATTGGTTGGGTTGCGATGGTGGTTGGCATGTTTCTGGCGATCCTTGACATTCAGATCGTCGCAAGCTCGCTTGAAAACATTCAGGCCGGTCTGTCAGCAAGCCCCGATGAGATCGGCTGGGTCCAGACCAGTTACCTGATCGCAGAAGTCGTCATGATCCCGCTTTCGGGTTTCCTGTCACGCCTGATCTCAACCCGCTGGCTTTTTGTTGCCTCTGCAATCGGTTTTACGATTTTCAGCATCGCCTCGGCCTGTGCCTGGTCAATCGAAAGCATGATCTGGTTCCGTGCCGCGCAGGGTTTCCTTGGCGGGGCGATGATCAAGACCGTGTTTGCCAAGACCTATATCATTTTCCCGGCGGATAAACGTAATACCGCCTCGGTGATGATTGGTCTGATTGCCACTATGGCGCCGACTGTGGGGCCGACTTTGGGCGGTTATCTGACGCAGTCATTTTCGTGGCACTGGCTGTTTCTGATCAATGTTGTGCCGGGCATGCTGATCGCGCTTGTCGTCGCGGTAACGCTTGATGTTGATCGTGGCGATCGGTCGCTGCTCCGTGGCTTTGATCTGCGCGGATTGCTTGCGATGGCAGCCTTTCTCGGCAGTCTGGAATATGTGCTGGACGAGGGCCCAAAAGATGACTGGTTTGATGAACGCGCCATTGTTTATGGTGCCGTGATCTGCGTGATTTCGGGACTCTATTTCTTCCGGCGGATGTTCACCTATGATCATCCGATTGTCGATCTGCGCTCGTTCAGGGATCGCAACTTTGCCATGGGCTGCATCTTCAGTTTCACCCTTGGCATCGGGCTTTATGGCAGTGTCTATATCCTGCCGCTGTTGCTAAGCCGTGTGCGCGGCTATGACAGTCTGGAAATCGGCACCATCATGGCGGTCACCGGCATTTGCCAGTTCATTTCTGCCCCGATTGCCGGGAAACTGACGGCCAGATTGCCTGCGCGTGTCGTGCTGGGCTTTGGTCTGGCGCTGTTCGCGGTCGGGGTTGCCCTGAACGGTTTTCAGAACAGTCAGGTATCGTTTCACGAACTGATCCTGCCGCAGGCTGTGCGTGGTTTTGCCCTGATGTTCTGCATGCTGCCGATCACCAATCTGGCACTTGGCACCTTGCCACCGGAAAAGATCAAAAACGCCAGTGGCCTTTATAACCTGATGCGCAACCTTGGCGGGGCGATTGGCTTGGCTGCGATCAACACCATGCTTGATAAACGCACCGACCTGCATTTCGCCCATCTGGCCGAACATATCAATACATCAAGCACGGCCTTCCAGAATTATCTGGCGACCATGACGGCACGATACGGTGCCATGGGGCTGCCCGACCCACAGGCTAGTGCGATGAAATCCATCGTCAATATCGTCACCCGCGAAGCCAGCATGATTTCGTTCAACGACGTGCAGC
>Ga0098035_1001413_pt1 | contig 11674 bp, 19 predicted proteins | sample 3_EtaG_FD_75046 | JGI IMG/M metagenome (GOLD analysis project Ga0098035, IMG submission 75046) | Marine viral communities from the Subarctic Pacific Ocean - 3_ETSP_OMZ_AT15126 metaG | ecosystem: Environmental > Aquatic > Marine > Oceanic | place: Pacific Ocean | collected 2015-01-07
AGGTGGCAAGGCAGAGAAGGCAAAGGACTTGCGGGAAGAGTTAATTCGTAAAGGTGAGGCCGCCAAACAACGCAGGCTTGAAAAAGAGTCAGGCGCAGATCAGGCTAGGTTTATGCCTGCGGAAGATGCAAGAAGTGCCATAATAAAAAGATACGATGGCCCGACTACTATTGAGGCGGCAGACGTTGATGGGTATGTGAAGTTTGTCGAGGCAAAACAAGATGTACTTTATGAAATCGATTTACCAGAGGGATGGGAAGTTAATTGGGATAAATCGAACAATCACACAAAATGGGGAACTGCATACTATTCCATCAAAGACCCTGGAGGAGAGTTTCACAAAGTAAGGATAGGTGACCATCCAGCCAGTAGAGCGAGGGAAGGTGAACTTGGGGCAAGTGAATATCGATTTGAACTCTCCAAACCCGCAACGCTGGAAAGCTGGAGTAATGCGGTTGGCTACATTGAGAGTTGGGCCAAAAAGAAAAACGATGAATGGGGATTTGGCCCACAATAACCACTTTAACAAACCAATAAAATGCCACTAACCAAATCCAAATCAAAGGCAGCGTTCCGTAAGAACGTGAAGACAGAGATCAAGGCAGGGAAACCTCGCAAGCAGGCAGTTGCAATTGCTTACTCAGTAAAGAGGAGATCCCGTAATGCGAAGTAATGTCCCTCACCAGATTCATCTTTGCCTCAGATCTCCACGGGGATAAGCAGGACAAGAATGCCGTCCAGGCTTTACTGGCGGCGACTGAATCTTTCAAGCCACATCACAGGATCTTCGGGGGTGACCTGGTGGATGCCCGCCCTCTCCGGCGCGGGGCAGGAGCAGAGGAGCGCAGTTCGTCAATGGTGGAAGATTGGCAAAAAGCCCTCGGATTCCTCACCCGGTGGCAACCCACTCACCTTCTCATGGGCAACCATGATAAACGCCTTTACGACCTGGCAGAAGCAGACAAGGGGATTGAGTCAGACTTTGCATGGAAAGGGGTGAATGAACTGGAAGCACGATTGAAGAAGATCAAGTGCAAGTGGCGACCATATCATAAGAAGGAGTTTTTTGAGTTTGGTAAACTGCGGATGGTGCATGGGTTCTATGCCGGGGTTTATGCCTCAAGGCAGATGGCGCAGGTATTCGGAAACGTACTTTACGGACACACACACGCAATCGATGAACACTCAGTCCCCGGTATCGAGCGGAGGATTGCCCGAGGCGCAGGTTGCCTATGCTCATTGGACATGGAGTACAATTCGCATATGCCAAACAGCCTTCGGCACGCACATGGGTTTATCCTGGGCGTCTACAACCAGAAGACGGGCAGATTCTGGACAATGCAATGCGAGGAGGTGGATGGACTGTGGGTAATCCCCGAAAATCTAAAGACGATCTGAAGTGGACTGAAATGCTCCACGATGCACGGGCGGAGGAGCATGAGCCACCGGGCAAGGAGTGGATTTCCCGGCGCGATATGAAGGCGAAATTCGGCTTTAGCGATGGCCACATGAACAAGATCCTGGCCGACTTGATCGAGGCGGGAAAGCTGGAACGGAAGATGTTCAAGGTCTGGACAGGGAGTCGGTATTATCCAATGAGTTACTTTCGTGAGATCAAATGAAACGCCTCCCCAAGATTGGTTCCAGGTGCCGCGTTCAGTGGAATGATATTTGCAACTATACCAATGAGAGCCTGTCAGCAGTAAAGCCTGCCGCGTGCTGGACTGAGGGAATTCTGATAAAGGCCAACAAGGAAATGGTCGTCCTGATGACCTCGCAGTATGAGGACGGGTCAGGTGACTTCACCGTTTTCCCAAGAGACACCTGCATCCAGTCAATCCGCAAGCTGAAGTAGGTTGCAGTAAAAGAACATATTTGGGTTAGCTTAACGGTTAGCAAGGGATATTGTTTGGAATAAACCCTCGGTAATGAGGGGTTCCTGAAAATAAAGCATTAGAATCATAATCCGCGTGCCGGGGGTTCGAGTCCCTCCTCCGCTACCAATTTTTTCAACTTCCTAACTGAAAACCCGCAAAAGGGGTAGAACCGTGCAGAACCGTGCAGAACCGTGCAGAAGCAGATTGGGGTTGCTTATCGGTTAGCAAAAAAGCCCGGTGCTAACCGGGCCTTTGTCGATCAATCTGAGCCGATTATGATCGGCTAGAATGTTTGTCGATCATTTGTGAGTGCCAACAATTGTTTGTGGAAGTATTTGTTGGCACTTCCCTTCCCTTGACATTAAGCCTCCCTTGCCACCTTAACGTCAGGATCAGCGTAGTACCGATCAGTGGTTGAGTAATCCGCATGACCGGCCAGGTGCTGGGCAACATGAATGCCTGCAACCCTCGCCATGTGGCTGATGTAGTTGGCCCGCAATGCGTGCAGTTTCTTGTTTGAGCCGGTGAGTTTCTTTGTCCAGCCAAGATCAGCCAACCATCTATTCAGACGGTCAGGAGTGTGGCGCACGCGATCTGTCTTGGTTCCGCACAGGATATGGTCATCCTCATTGCGTCCCTTGGTCAACTCAAGTAACTCCTCATAAATGTCTGGGAGCAGCAGCATTTCCCGGTCATGCCCGCTCTTCGTCAAGTAGTCATGGGTTGACTGGATATTGACCTCATGGTCCCCCAACCAAGAGATTCGGGCATTGACGATTTCAGACTTACGCAACCCGGCATTGCGGGCCAAGACGTACATCTTGTATGCCTCTGGGTCGGAAGTCTTGAGATCCCTTGCCGCCGCCTCGGTGCGCCCAGCAAGAGACTTATCCTTGGGTGCCTTGAAGCGAACCGCTCCACCACGTTCCACCTGATACTTGGTAAACTCCTTGAGGTCAGGCAACGTGATGCAGTGAGGTTCCTCCGAAAAGATTTGGTATGTCTTGGCCGAGAACAATGACTTTGCGTTGATAAAGCGGGTATGGGTGGACCTCTTGATGGTAACAAGATCCTCCGTACCCTTGGCGCGTGAGCGCATCAGCTTGATGTACTTGCGTATCAGCGCAGCGTCAAGAATGGTCAGTGGTTGCTTGTCCACCAGTGAATTGCGGGCCTTGCGTTGCTTGGTCTTTAGCCGCAAGCGATTGTTGTTGAAGGAAGGATCAAGGGTCTGACCCACGATGGTGTAAAGGGACATACGATAACCGATCCAAGAGTTATGTCGCACACCCGTATCGGTTGCAGTCTTCTGCACGCAAAGTTTCTCATACAGGTCGAGGAACTCCCCAATGGTCAGCACCTTGGCCTTGCGCTTAACAAGATCAGCGATCTCATCAAACTTACCCTGACGCAGACCGTCGAAGTAAACCTTGGCCCGCGCCTTGGCAGTGCGCTTGTTTGCCGTGCCGGTATTCCACCATTTCTTCTTGCCGTCGATTGGCTCGATGGCAGTCCAAGTGTCCGATCCTTTTCTCTGTATCAGTGTCATGGTTAATTCTTCTAGTGGTTAGGAGGGTCGCCCCTCATGCCTAGACAAGGTAACATGTCTAGACATGCCGTCAATAGAAAACATCAGATTATTTCTGATGATTTATTAACGGGAAAATGTGAATAACCGGGGAATTCCCAGTGAGGTGAAAATAACAACCGTTTCTTCCCCCCCCCCCCGCAAGAGTTGTACCAATATCGGCGCAATGAACATTTCATTTACACCCCCGCCCCGCCTGCAACGTCGGCTTGAACGAGCCGAGGAGGATACTGAGATCAGTCAGCAAAAACTATGCGAGGACTCGCTCAAGTCAGCGAAGGAGATAATCGAGTTGCTTGCGAGCCGCGATCCTGTCTTTTTCTGCCTTCGCGACCACCTTCCCGAGATTCGCGTCAATGGAAAGGGCGATGATCTCAGTCAAGGTCAACCCCGTCGCCTCGGCGGCAGTGTGGAGTAGCTTATGCTGCTGGGGAGTTATACGAATGTTTATCTGGCTGGATTTTCTCATGTGCGCCTGAGTTACGTTTCTGGGAGTCACTAAATGCATGTCTTGACAAGCATGGCAAGCAGAAAATTCTTGCACTCACTGTCAATCACGCCTAGACAAGATTGATATGGATAATTCAGACCGACCGAACCGCGTGATGGCGGCATGGCGATTCGATCCTGATTGCCTCGCGCAACTCAAGTCATTTGCCAAAAGGAAAAAGACCACCCAGACAGGACTGATTGAGGGATGGATCAAGAGATTTTGTAAACCACCAAAGAGGAGGAAATGAAAACACTATTCACACGAAAGGAAACGGCGGAACTACTCGGGATGTCGGTGAGGACCGTTGATAAGCTGACGGCAAGGGGTGAACTGGAGAGGGTCGTTCTAACCCACAAGGCTATCCGAATCACGGGGCGGAGTATCAAGAAATTGGTGGGCATTCCTCTTGAAACCGCTGCGTAAGAATAGCATTGGTCACTGCTGGGTGTGCGATCAGGAGGCAACATTACTCACCGCTTTTGACGATACAGTAACCGGATACATCTGCGTGTCATGCGAGCCACAGAATTACTACATCCACCGATTATTGGAACATATACCGGGGATCAGGCACCCGAAAAGATTTGAAACAGATGGGCAAGATCAATAGCAGACAAAAAGGGAAGAGGGGAGAACTCGCAGCCTGCTCGGCATGGCGCGAGGAGGGATGGGAGGCAAGACGTTCCCAGCAGTTCTGCGGTAAGGGAGGAGAGTCAGCAGATATATTGGTGCAGGGTTTGCCTTGCAACCTCCACATTGAAATCAAGGCTGTGGAGAAACTCAATCTGGAGAATGCAATGGATCAGGCCCGCCGGGATGCTGCCCCAGGCAGCACGCCCATCGTGATGCACAAGCGCAACCATACTCCCTGGAAATGCACACTTTTATTTGAGGATTTCTGTTCCCTATTAAGGGGCGATCTCCTTGATGAAACTGAAACAATAGAAGAACCACCTAAAAATGATAACACTAACAGCATCTAGCGGAAGTGGCAGTTGGGAGAACCCTCCAGCCGGTGACGCAACAGCAGTCCTTTGCGACGTAATATTAAACAAGAACGAACAAACCAGTTTTGGCGAGAAGGATATGTTGTATCTTGTATTCCAACTGGAATCGACAATGGCAGACGGCAGGCGGCATTCGATCCGCCGTAAGTTCACTGCCTCCTTAAATCCCAAGGCCAACCTCAACAAGTTCCTAGCCAAGTGGCGCGGCAAGCCGATTGCCGATGGGGAGAGCATTAATTTCAAAGGCATGATCGGCATTGGATGTGTCCTTGAGATCGAGCATTCAGAGGGCATGGACGGGAAGATTTGGGCCAACATTGACCGTGCAAGGGCATTGGCGAAAGGCGACTGGATCAAGGTTGACAAGGACTATGACCCCCAACGAACCCGCGATTCCATCGCTGATAAGAATCCCGGTTCCACCATCGCGGAAACCACTGAGGCTGCAAAGCCTGAGAAGAAGAAACCCGCGCCCAAGAAACAACTCAACGTCTCGTCCGCCTCGGATGAGGATGATGTGCCGTTTTAGTTAATCTGGGCGCAGCCGGGAAGCATGGCGACCCTCCTTGGGCTGACTACACGTCAGTTATCTTCAGCCTACCCGGTTGCGTCCTTTTTCAATGAAAAAGAAAAAGAAATTTACAATGGATAAAGCCACCGAACTCGGCGCACTCATCATTGCACTCTCACCGATTGCATTGGCGATGTTCCTGATACTGAAAGCCTGCCAATGAAAACCATAGCCCAACAAAAGAAAGTAAAGATTTTGCCGTATGAGCAGAAGAGCCGACCTGTTCCGATCTTCTTTGACATAGAAACCGGCCCGCTCCCCGATGAAATACTCGACGAGATTGAGCCGGTCTTTGAGCCGCCCAAGACACTGAAAGATCCTGAGAAGATTCGTCAGGCAATTGCCGAGAAGGCGCGAACCTGGAGGAGTAAGGCGGCACTCTCCCCGTTAACCGGCCAGGTACTTGCGATTGGCCTGCGTAAAAAGGGCAAGACCCAGTTCCTGCTGGGCGATGAAAAGAAGTTGCTGCGGAAGTTCTGGAAAATCTTCCTGACCACCCAGCCTGCTGAGTGGGTCGGACATAACTGCAACTCATTCGACGTTCCTTTCCTGGTCAGGCGCAGTTGGTTCCACAGCATCAAGATCCCTCCAAAAGTCATGGGATTTCGTGGACCCAATTACGAGAAGTTTACCGACACGATGGTGGCCTGGGGCTGCGGTGCATACGGACCGGAAGGACGCATCTCACTCGACAACTTCGCCAAGTACCTTGGAGTGGGAGAGAAGAACGGAAGCGGCGAACACTTTGCCGAGATGATTCAGGTCAACGAGAAGGAGGCACTGGAGTACCTGGAAAACGACCTGATCCTGACCCAGAAGATCTTCACCAAGATCAAGGGGGAAATAATATGAGTCCGCTGGCAAAGGAAGTCATGGCAGTGGCGTGTGAGGTTTTTGATATCACCGAGGAACAATTCCTGTCACGGCGCAAAACGGAGCATATTGCTGAAGCACGCTGGTGCTGCTGGTTGATTCTGCGGGAGGTTGGCAATCAACCCTTTATTGAAATTGGCCATGAGTTTGGCCGGTATGATCACGGCACCGTCATCCACGGTTGCAGGAGATTGAGGGAACTCATCCCCATCAATGCCGCTGTTCGGACACGGTTTGATGCGGTTAAGAAAATCCTGCTCAGTAAAGATACCTTCTGGCTGAAGGTGAGGCAGCAGGTCGAGGAGAAGCTGGAGGTGGAAGCGTGACGCTCCCGGCAAACGTCAATCTTGGTTTCACTGAAATGATTCAGGCGGCACTCGTCGGTGTGATGCGGCAGACTGAGAATAAAAAGAACAACCTGCACCCCGCCCACGGTGCAGGCACCCACAATGAGTGGCAACTGAACATTGAGGGGGCAATGGGTGAGTGTGCGGTGGCGAAGTTTCTCAACAAGTATTGGTGCGGCACGGGAACCTTTGGCGGCACTGATGTTAGCGACATGGATGTGCGTTGCACGCAGGGGCATGGCAACCGATTGATACTCCATAAGCGTGATGACGATAACCGGATGTTCTGGTTGGTGACCGGGCGCAACGGGGATTATCGGGTGCAAGGCTGGATCATGGGGCGTGACGGCAAACAGGAAAAGTATTGGGAAGACCCCCAGGGAACCGGGAGGCACGCCTATTTCATACCACAGGAGGACTTGAATGGACGATGAACATGACCATGACATGAACAGGGAGGAACTGGAGGGAAATCCACCGACCTGCAAGGAATGTAACGGCAGGGGATACCTGACCGTGGAGACTGATGGTGGCGGGCCTGCGTATGCCTGTCCCGATTGTGGAGAGGTTAATGGATAAAGGAGACTAACAATGGAAGACAAACACCAAAAAGAGATCGAGAGACTAAAAAAACGCGTCAAGACACTGAATGCCAAGCTGAAGAAGAGCCTGGAAACCGCAGACTACTTCTTCAAGGCGTGTTCGAAGGCAACGCACGAAAACGAGTTGCTCAAGAAAATGCTGAAGGAGTCCTACAGGGGGGAACAAAACCCGTTGAGGGAGAGACTGCAACGATACTTCCTTCACGATGGAGATTGACAATGGAAGATAAACACCAAAAAGAGATTGAGAAGCTAAAGAAGGCACTAAAGGCGTCCAGGGAGAATTATCGTTGCCAGAAAAATATGAAGGAGGCCGAACAAAGGTACTCGCGGGATCTACTTTGTAGGCACCAAATGGAACAGGTGAAAATGGTTCACCTCAAGGAGTTGTTGGTCGAGGTCTGTGCGGATTACTCAGCACTTATGGTCACGAATAAGAAACTCAGGCAGCAAAGTGGAGATTGATCAACTCAAGCAGATCCTCCCCCTCCCCGACCTCATGGAGCGGATGGGATTTGGTGAACACGCAGTAGCATCCTGCTGCTCACCCTTCAGGGAGGATAAGAACCCCAGTTGGGGCATCTTCCAGCGGGATGGTATCTGGTTATGGAAGGATCACGGCACCGACCAGGCAGGTGATGAGATCACCTTCATTCAGGAAGCACTGAATCTGTCCAAGGGCGCAGCAATCAAGCACTACCGCAGAATGTGCGGGATTGAGACGGTTGAAGCTAAAATAGTGATGAGCGACCAGACCGTGGACTGGCAGGCAGCAGTGGATGCCTTCACACCCCAGGCAGCATCCCACCTCCAGCAGTGGCGCGACTACTCGCCCACCTTTGTGCAGTGGCTCAAGGATAACAGGTTGGTCGGCATCATTAACTCCCGGCTCGCCTTCCCCATCCAGCATAACCCCGCAACCCACCTAAACGGTAAGACCGATGGCGCACATCTCCTGAATCGGGACAGGAACGGGTGGAGTGTCCTGGGCGGCAAGACCATGCCGCTCCTGATTGGGGAGAATACAGTCAACGCTTTTGTGTTTGAGAGTCAGTGGGATGCCTTTGCGTGGATGGACAGAATTGAGTGGTATAAAGACATGGCAGCCACCTCCTGTGTACTCATTACCCGAGGTGCGAGTAACGGTAGGCTTGTTCACGGCTTATTGCCAAGTACAGCCCGAGTCTACCTGCTCCCCCAGAATGATCCCCTTGATGAGAAGGGTGAATCCCCGGCAACCAAGTGGGTTCAATCCATTGCCAAGCTACATCCACGCTGCCTGATAGTGGCTACCCCGCCGGAGTACAAGGATCTTAATGAGTGGACTACCAGTGGCGCAACCAAGCAGGACTTGGTGACCGCAGGGGACGAGGCAGAGGTGTATGTGGACCCAGATGCCCCCATCCTCCCCAATGCATTCCTTTGGCCTGACCTACTCACCTTCAAGTCTTCCGAGGACGAAGCATCCATACTCGGTAACCGCTGGCTTTGCCGGGGCAGTTCCTGCGTCTGGGTCGGTGGCTCGGGCCTTGGCAAGTCAGTCCTCTCCCTCCAGGCAGCCATGCACTGGGCAGCAGGGCAACCCTTCTTCGGTATAGCACCCAAGATGCCCCTTACTAGCCTCATAATAGAGGCTGAGAACGATTTCGGGGACGTTGCCGAGACCGTGCAGGGTGTAAAGACAGGATTGCTCTCAGCGCAACCTACGCTCGATTTCGATCAGGTCACTGAGAGGGTGAAGATATGCCGACTGGTCAATGTCACGGGGTACGACTTCATTATTCAGGTCAGGGAACTGATCGCCGACCATCAACCCGACCAGTTGTGGATTGATCCCTTACTCTGCTACCTTGGGGGTGATATTAACTCGCAGGAGGAGGTTGGTGAGTTTGTCAATCACCTGGGCGAACTTGCCCTCTCCACCGGCACCATCATCCACCTCATCCACCACACCGGCAAGCCCAAGACTGCCAAGGATACCCGTGGAATGACTGCCGCTGACCTTGCATATGCCGGTATAGGGTCCAGCGTACTCACCAACTGGGCAAGAGCCATTATGGTCCTGCAAACAGTGAGGGGTGAGGAGGGTATATTCCAGTTAACAGCCGCAAAGCGGGGTAAGCGGGCCAATTTACAGCACCCAAAGCATGAATTATCCGCTTTATCCATCTATTTGCAGCATTCTGCCGAGGGATTATGCTGGATTCCCAGCGATTACGAGCCAGAAGAGTCATCAGTTGGCCGCAACAAGGCAGAGATCCCCTTTACCCGCATCAGGGAAGTCATCCAGCAGGGAAGCCGAACCAAGAACGGAGTCGCTGAACTACTCGCCCAAGAGTTCAATGTGGCGACCAAGACAGCGTCCAGAAGGCTAGATAATCTCATCGAAAACAACACCGCTGGGACCAACCAGGAGGGTGACTTGATATGGAAGTGTTAAAAGTAGGTGTCCAACCATTTTGTCCAACATTTGTCCAACCCAAATTGCACTTTCTAACTATAAAATGACGTTTTTAGGAATGTTGGACAAAATGGAAAATGTATTTTGTCCATACTTTTGTCCAAGTGTTGGACAAAACACCCCCCCCTATAGGGGGGAGGTGTGTTTTGTCCAACTGTCCAATGTCCAATGGAGAGAGAGAAGAAGAAGTGAGATATAACCTCCCTTCCTGGTCGAGAAGGGGAAGGGGTTATTCCACACCACTGAAGAGATGCGAGATACGGTAACATTCATCGAGCGGGAATTTCAGTCCATTAATCACCTTTGGGTGAAGGGGGAATTCTTCCCACACCTGGCCGATCAGTGGACTGATCCATCCGAGAGGTATTTCCGCACAGACCGGATTGACCCGGAAGAAGGGGATTGGCATGAATGGAATGAGTCAGGGAATATACATTCCTGGTCGAGAGATTTAAGGCGAAGCGGTAGCCATACCCCTTTCCGCTCAGTCGTCTACCCTCCCCTGCCTCCAGATTTTGATGCTGATGCCTGGGAAAGAGAGACTGACCAGGCTTGTGCAGATAACCTGAGAGACGCTTACGAGGCTTCACGGCATCAAAGTACCTCTGAGGGGTAAAGAACGCTTACAGGGCATCCTGAGAGCAAAGAGGCTGTGCTGTGTAACGTGTGTAACTCATGCTAATACGGGATTGACAGATATGAGTGGAAGGTGAAAGTTAAGCCCTTGAACATAGTGCTTAATTGGCCGAAATCATTTCGGTGAATAGATTAGCACGATTATTGTGGGCTTAAATGTAATTGGACGGTTTCCAATTAGCCCAATTAGCCCAAATAGGAATGGCAAAGGCAAAGACAATCAAGATTCTAGCCGGTCAGGAGCGGAAGGCGAAGTCTGCCGAGGCAAGGAAGTATACTGCGGAGACTATTCCCGAGGATCTCAAGCGGAAGGTCGAGGATGCCTTGTCTGAGTCCACAAGGGGCGTCAAGGATGTAGCTGATGAATTTGGCTTGTCGGATCACGCGGTCCATAAGATTAGAACGCTGGCGGAAGATAAGAATCCTGCTTTCAATATCAAGAGATGGAAACGTCACACTGCCGCTACTCTTGCCCACTTCACAACTCGGGGAGCAGATCGATTGGTTGCGGAGGTGGATAAGATACCATTGGCCAATTTATGCGTCTCAGTTGCTATCGCGATCGATAAAATCGCAGCCCTAGCCGATCAACCGACAACTGTGGTCGAACATCGCCTGCGTGTGGATCATGGTGGCGTTGAATCCATGATGAAGCGGGCCCATGCAGAAACAGCAGATACCGTATCTGATGTTTGTGATGACAAAGTGATCGATATTCCAAATAAAGAGGCTTAAATGCACCCTTTTGAGATCCTGCTAACCGATAAGCTACCGGGAACGTGCCTGGTCGCGCCGTATTTAGCTGAATTAAGTTGTGACGCTGAAAAGGGGGCGGGGGGGGTCTGTTTCTTTTTCGGCGGGGAAATCCCGACGAGTATAGCTACTAGATTTTTTATTACAAAATACCACCCCCATCCATGAAAAAGAAGATACGCGGTAAAATTGATAACAGAGGCACCGGCAAACCCGTTCGCCGCACTACCCGCGAGGAACGCAGGCGTGAGGAGAGGAAACTGCTGAAGGCAGAAAGGCGGGAGCAGGGAGTATGTGATCATGTTTGGGAGGGACTCCCGGACGGCAGCAGCATTTGTTTTGAGTGCGATTTAAGGAAGGCAGTATGACCGAGAAAGACCTGGCTGAGTTATCTGGAGTAGCCCGCATAGAGGTGAAGGAGTTACGCCCCCAGCTTGAGAAGGGTGTTGACTGGAAGTGGCAGAGG
>Ga0098035_1001421_pt1 | contig 11633 bp, 12 predicted proteins | sample 3_EtaG_FD_75046 | JGI IMG/M metagenome (GOLD analysis project Ga0098035, IMG submission 75046) | Marine viral communities from the Subarctic Pacific Ocean - 3_ETSP_OMZ_AT15126 metaG | ecosystem: Environmental > Aquatic > Marine > Oceanic | place: Pacific Ocean | collected 2015-01-07
CATCGAATAAAAGCTCATCGCGCAGCCGCAGCAGCCGGTTTCGTCCACGCCAGTCCTCATTTTCTGCACAAATGCGTGCCGCCTTTTCCAGAACCACTCTGGCTCGATCACCGTATTTTCCCCGATAATGGCCAGCGACCTCACTTGTCAGGTCATGAATTTCCCGAATTGGGCGCCTCATGACAATTTTTTGACCTGTTCATGGCGTGGGCAGCTTACGACATGGTCGTTGATCATGCCGACGGCCTGCATAAAGGCATATACAATGGTTGGCCCGACGAATTTAAAACCCCGTTTTTTCAAGTCTTTTGAAATCGCCCGGCTGAGGTCGGTTTCCGCCGGCACCTCAGCCATTGATTGCCAACTGTTCTGCAACGGTTTTCCGTCAAGATATTTCCAGAGCAAATGCGAAAATCCGCCGTCCTCTTTTTCCTCTATTTCCAGATACAGCTGGGCCCCTTTGATAGTTCCTAGAATCTTAGCGCGGTTGCGAATGATGCCGCTATCCTGCATCAAGCTTTCCACTTTGGCGTCGTCGTAATACGCAATAATTGCCGGGTCGAAATTATCGAATGCAGCTATAAAGTTCTCCCGCTTTCGTAAAATCGTGATCCAGGACAGTCCGGCCTGGAAACCGTCGAGTATGAGTTTTTCATAGAGCGCACGGCTGTCATATTCCGGTACGCCCCATTCTTCATCATGATAGGCCTTGTAAAAAGGGTCGTCCCCGTACCAGGTGCAGCCTTCTGCCATTTTTCTGCTTCCTCAAGTCCTATTCCGGTTTTAAACAGACAGCTTCGATCTTATTGCCGTCGGGATCAAGAACAAATGCGGCATAATAATTCTCTTCATAATCCCGTTTTCCGGGCCCGCCATTATCAGTCCCTCCATTAGTGACGGCAGCCGCATGAAAAGCATGAATAGAGGCTCTGTCGGGTGCCCGGAATGCGCAGTGAAACCCTTGCGCTCTGCCGATATCTTTATGTTCCACTAACCAGAAAAATGGATCTTCCCGTGATTTGCCATAGGCAATGGTCTCGCCATAATCAGCAACTTTCTTAAGGCCTATGGTTGAAAGCACCGCATCATAAAAGGCGGTCGATTTTTCCCGATTGGTTATCCCGATAGATACATGATCCAACATTTCACCGCTCCCTAAATGAATAATGTTCATGATTTGTTCTGATTCAATTTAGAATAATTTTCGGGTCATGGCAAGCTGTGTTTGTGGCTATTGATTCTCCAATGTTTGGAGGTCTATATACTCCGGCTGAATAATCTTGACGCCCTGTGGAGCCAGGTCTTCAGGACGTGCCGAGAGGCTTTCGAGGCGGACAAGTGCCATCCCCTGACCCTTGGAGAAGGAGCGCACCTCAGCGATTTCTCGATCCTGGTGCATGATCTTGTCGCCTTCATGAAGCTCGCCATTATACTCAATCCGAAACAGGCGCTTCTTGATCTTCGCCCGGTGTTTTGTGCGGGCAGTCAGTTCCTGTCCAACGTAGCAACCCTTGGTGAAGCTGACGCCGTTCAGCTCCTCGAAGTTTGCCTCGAGCAGGAAGTTTTTCTCCGGCAGTATTTCTTGCGGGCCTTCCGGCACACCAAGTGTTAACCGATGGCTTTCATATACCTCTTCCGCCGCAAGTGTTGCTGTTGGAAGTTGCGTATTCGGATTAAAGCTTGCCGCAGCGTAAATGCGCACACCGAGTGTGAGATTGCGCGGATCTGTCATATAGATAGATCCGTTGTTTTTCGCTACAGCGCCGGCCTTGTCGGACAGATCCGCAGCAGAGCAGGCATTTGCGCCAAATAATACAAAAATGTGCCGATCTGCTTCGCTGATGGCGACATCAGCGCGGAGTTTGTAGAGAGTCAGCCGGCGGACAAGGTCGTCCTTGCGACTGGTTGCGCAATCAAGGAGGTAGCCGTCTTCTGACTTCAGAATAAAAAAGTCATGAAGAAATTTTCCCTGCGCCGTCAGAAGCGCGGCGTAGATGCCAGTCGTGTCGCTGACCTTGTTCATGTCATTGGTGATGAGGTTTTGCAGGAATGCCCAGACATCTTTGCCGGTGAGAGCAAGGACTGTGCGGCTTTCCAATCTTGCAACTGTCAAATTCGCCATTTGTTTCTTTCCAAAATCAGGGTCATTCCCGGATGTCTTTAACAGGTATGATAGGAACGCGCCCTTGGCAAGTGGCGGTATGCGTATTATGAAGAAACCGCACTCTCAAACTATTGATGGATCTGACTATGAGCCAGGCTGACACCGGACTGACACCTTCCTCACAGGCGAGCGGTCGAAACTCGATTACGCTCCGGCGGCCGGATGATTGGCATGTACATCTGCGGGATAGTGATATGCTTAAATCGGTTGTGAAATATACGGCTCGGCAGTTTGCACGGGCGATTGTCATGCCAAATCTGGTGCCGCCGGTGACGACAATGGCGGCGGCGGAAAATTATCGGAGGAGAATTCTCTCCGCCATACCGGATGGGATGGATTTTACGCCATTGATGACCTGTTATCTTACCGATAGCATTGACGCTGAAGAGGTTAGGCGCGGGCATGAGGCAGGAGTTTTTACGGCAGCGAAACTCTATCCCGCGAATGCGACAACGAACTCCAGCCACGGGGTGACGGATATCCGGAAAATCTATCCCGTTCTGGAGGTTATGCAGAAGATCAGCATGCCACTTCTGGTGCATGGAGAAGTGACCCATGGAGAGGTGGATATTTTTGATCGTGAAGCGGTTTTTATTGAGCAGGTCATGATTGGCATACTGAGGGACTTTCCCGAATTGAAAGTGGTGTTCGAACATATCACCACGGCCGATGCCGCCGCTTTTGTGATGGGAAGCAATGCAAATGTTGCCGCAACCATCACGCCTCATCATCTTATCTTTAACCGGAACGCCATATTTCAGGGAGGTATACGTCCTCACTATTATTGTTTGCCCATCGCAAAGCGCGAAAAGCATCGACTGGCACTTCGAAAGGCGGCGACTTCGGGCTCACCCAAGTTCTTTTTGGGAACAGATAGCGCACCTCATACAATGCAAGACAAGGAATCCGCATGTGGTTGCGCGGGCCTGTTCAATGCGCCTTATGCGCTGGAAAGTTATGCAACTGTTTTCGAAGAAGAAGGCGCGTTGGAAAAGCTGGAAGCTTTTGCGTCGGAATTCGGACCGACATTTTATGACCTGCCGTTGAACGAAGATAAGGTCACCCTGGAACCCACCACAATAACAGCGATCGAGCGCGTAGAAACACCAAATGGAGCTGTCATTCCCTTTCACGCGGGGGAAGAGCTGAGGTGGAAACTTCGCGAAGTTTGCCCTACCTGAGCAGACTCAGATTTGAACGCTCCTGTAGAGAGGTTAGTTCACCAGATATTCATTGCCGGTATAACGCAATTCGCTGGGGCTTATCAGCTTTTTGGACGCAATACGAACGGAATGCAGGGGGCCATCGAGTTCGGACTCCCAAAAATCCAGGAATTTTTTTAACGTCGGGTATTTAGGGGCCAGGTCGTATTCCTGCCAGATATATGTTTGCAGAAATTCCGGATAGTCCGGAAGATGATACAGAATCTCTGCTGTTGTTAAGACGTAGCCTTGTAAAATTTTCTCCATTTCTGACATGTTATAACTCCGATTTACTCAAGAATTAGGGGGAGCCTCTCTGCCCATAATAATAATATTAGAAGAAATACATTAACAATCAATTGCTTATATAATTTTGCCTTTTATTCCCGACCGGGTAGCGGCTATAAGGGGTAGAATAAAATAAAAGGGAAACTGAAATGAGCGACACATTTAGAGCTCTGGTCATAGAAGATCAGGATGGAAAGCAGCAGGCGGGTTTTAAGGATCTCACGGTTGGTGATCTTCCGGATGAGGACGTTCTTGTTGAAATTTCATACTCAACGCTGAACTATAAGGATGGTCTCGCTGTTTCAGGCAAGGGAATCGCTCGTCGTCTGCCGATGGTTGGCGGCATCGACCTTGCGGGCACCGTGCTCGAAAGCAAATCCGCGGACTTCAAGCCGGGCGACAAGGTAATTGTCAACGGGTATGGGCTGTCGGAACTACATTGGGGTGGGTATAGCCAGAAACAGAAACTCAAGTCCGACTGGCTGATTAAACTCCCCGACGCATTTTCCATGCAGGAAGCCATGGCCATTGGCACCGCAGGGTACACATCAATGCTTTGCGTGCTGGCGTTGGAAAAGGCCGGCGTCACAGCGGACAAGGGCGAAGTGCTGGTGACAGGTGCCGCGGGCGGCGTCGGTTCTGTCGCGATTGCCTTGCTTGCCAAGCTTGGCTATCAGGTCGTGGCGTCAAGCGGCCGAGAAGAAACCCATGCCTATTTGAAGAAGCTCGGCGCCAGGGAAGTTATCAGTCGCGAGGAAACGATGGGCAAGGGCCGCCCATTCGATAAGGAACGCTGGGCGGGCGCAGTCGATTGCGTTGGCAGCAAGATTCTGGCGGCAGTGATTGCACAGACCAACTATGGCGGAGCGGTTGCTGCTTGTGGCCTTGCGGGGGGCAATGACCTTCCGACTTCCGTGCTGCCATTTATTCTGCGGGGGGTATCTCTGCTCGGCGTTGACAGTGTCATGGCACCACGTGACAAGCGCATTGAGGCTTGGTCGCGACTGGCAACCGATCTCGATAAGTCCCTGTTTGCGGACATGATCCGTGTTGAGCCGATGAGTAATCTTCCCGCTCTCGCAAATGACATCATTAAAGGTCAAATTCAGGGGCGCGTGGTCATCGACGTCAACGCTTGAGGCTAAGCGATATCAAGGACGGCCTTTGGCAATGAAATAGGGATTGTCATGGCCGTCCTTGCCATAGGCAAGGCGTACGCCGTCAAGAGTCTCGACAGTCCCTCCCGCCGCTTCGAGAATAGCCTGACCCGCGCCGATGTCCCATTCCATGGTGCGACCAAAGCGAGGATATAGATCGGCCTTGCCTTCAGCTAACAGGCAGAGTTTTAAAGAAGAACCGGCGGAAATGAGCTCGGCCACCTTGAATTTCGCGATATAATCATCGGTTTCAGGAGTCCTGTGAGAGCGGCTGGCAACAACGGTAAGACCTTCCGCCGGGGCTGTTCGTGCCGCAATGGCGAAGGGTTTAAGATCGCCATCCTGACGCCAGACCTTGCCGGGTCCCTCTGCAAAATAGGTAGTGTCCTTTGCGGGGACGTGAATCACGCCCATGGTCGGATGACCCTGTTCAATAAGCGCGATATTGACCGTGAATTCACCGCGTTTGTGAATGAACTCTTTCGTCCCGTCCAGGGGATCGACGAGCCAGAAAGTGCCGCCTGATAAATCCGGCACGTCACCCGCCGCCTCGCTCTCTTCCGCCAGAACAGGAATATTGGGCGTCAGCGCTCTTAGTCCTTTAAGGATGATTTTTTCTGCCTCTACGTCCGCTTCTGTAACAGGGGATGCGTCGGTCTTGGTCTTCACGTCGAAATCCTGTTGATAAATAGTCAGGATTTTATCGCCTGCTTCCCGCGCGATTTTCGTAATGGCCTGAGTTAAGGCTTGACGGTCGAGACTCATGAATACTTCCTAAAGAGGTGATAAAAATCGATTTCAGGCAACAACATATCGATTAGAACGGATATGTCACTCCTGAAACGGGTAGGCAGTTCTATTTTGTAGCGATTACGCTACGCGAGCGTTGCTTATATTTTCGGGCAATACCGAGCGACGGCTTTTCGATGGCTGTCCAGGACAGGACAGCGCAAAAGAGCGCGAGCGGAAATGCGCAGATGATATTGAGAAACGGGTTGGTAACGCCGGAGTAGGCGACAAGCTGCTGGATGGGAAAGGCATATATATAGATGCCGTATGAATAATCCCCAAGCCGGTTGTACTCCCTAATTCTTCCTTTGGGTAAAAAGGCGAGCAGAAAAACAATATAGGCGAGGGACAGCATAAATATCTCCCGAAAGATTATGCTGTCATAAAGAAGGCCTGTCAGGACAATAAGTGCGGCACCTATGACCCAGCTTAATCGGACTCTTTCGCGCCATACAAAGAACAAGACGCCGACCATGAATGGAAAGGCAAGCTTGGCGAGTGCCACAAGCCGGGGGATTGGTTCATAGTAAAGGGTGAGTGCGTAAGCGACGACGAAGGCAAGCCAAGCGAAGAACATCAATCGAGGCGTTTTTAATAGTCCCGCTACGCCCAATAGCGTTACAAAAAAATAGCAAAGCAATTCATGGCTTAACGTCCAGAGGGGGATGTTGATCGATCCGCCGACAGGGTTTCCCTTGAATACGCCGGGTAAATTTTGTTCGAGTGAGAACAGGGTAAAATTTCGCAAGATATATTCCGGCGCCGCCAGCAATACCGCTGTGACGTCGGCGACAGTAATTATGGGTCCCAAGACCAGGGCGGTGATCAGCAGAACGACAAGCAGCCCCGGAAAAATCCGCATAATACGCGAAAGCCAGAACCGCTTCAGGTTCGGGTCCCGGTCATAGCTCTGCGCAATGAGATACCCCGAAATCGCGAAAAATATTGAAACACAGATTATTCCAAGGTCAATTCCGTGCAGGATATCGGCAAGGGGTTGTTGCGTGATGTTTCCTGTTGATACGGGCCAGGCGTGAGAAACCAATACCCCCGCGGCCGCTAACACTCTGAGCAAGTTCAGATTATTGTCGCGCCCTTTATCAACGTCGGACAAATATACGGGTTTCATGAAATGCTTCCCTAACCTGTCATGGAAAAAACCGCGACTAACGAAATATGACAGGTCGATCACTGCCTGCTAAACTGCTAATTTATCACGAATTTATTTACAATGAAATGTAAGGTTGTGACGGCATCATATGAAGGAATTCACGGTCACTCCAGATCCAAAAGCGCCGGGTCTGAGCGAGAGTTTGAATGGCATCGATCAGAATGGGGCGACGATCAGTCTGCCTGTCGTGGCAGAGAAACCGCTCACTTTGTTCCTCAATAGTCAGGAAATTGTAACAATGATGACCATTGGCGATTATCCCGACTACCTCGCGCTTGGATATTTGCTGAACCAGAATATGCTGCGGGCAGATGACGAGGTGACGGGCATCGACCATGATGAAGACCTCGGGGTTGTCGTGGTCCGGACGACCAGGAAAACCGATTTCGAGGAAAAACTGAAAAAGAAAACCCAGACATCCGGCTGTGCGCAGGGCACCGCTTTCGGTGATGTCATGGAAAAATTTGAAGATATTGTTCTCGATACGGAGGCCGTACTTAAGACGTCCTGGATATACGGCCTGTCCCGTAAGATCAATCAGCAACCCTCCCTCTATCTGGAGGCAGGTGCCATTCACGGCTGTGTCTTGTGCGAAGAGGATCGTCCACTCGTATATATGGAAGATGTGGGTCGGCATAACGCCATCGACAAAATTGCCGGATATATGTGGCGGCATAGCATATCGCCACGGTCAAAAATTTTCTACACAACCGGGCGACTGACATCCGAAATGGTAATCAAGACGGTTCAAATGCAAATTCCAATTGTTATTTCACGTTCCGGCTTTACAGCCTGGGGTGTTGACCTTGCTCGTCAGGCCAACCTTACGTTGATCGGCCGGGCCAAGGGGAAGCGTTTTGTCTGCCTTTCAGGCGCTGGGCGTCTTGTGTTCGATGCGGATCCAGCAACAGTTCCAGAGGAATCCGGCAAGCATTACCGAAAGGCGGCGCAATGACCAACGATGCACAGCTATTTCCATGCGTTCTTCTGGCTGGCGGACAGTCGCGGCGAATGGGCGGCGGCACCAAATTCCTGCAGAAGCTGGGCGGTAAGACTTTGCTGACGCATATAATCGATACCCTGCGCCCGCAAGTGGGCGAGTTTGCCCTGAACATGAATGTAAGAATAGCGGATGTTGCGTCACCAGAAATCCCAATCATTCAGGACAGCGTTACCGGGTTTGCAGGCCCGCTTGCAGGTATATTGACGGGCATGGAGTACTTTCAACGGAAAGGAAGCAAGGCGACCCATATGCTGAGCGTTCCAACGGATGCGCCTTTCATTCCAGGTGATCTCGTCGAACGGTTGGAGTTTGAAATTCAGGGGAATACCGAGAAGATTATTATGGCACACTCTGGGGGTCGCGTGCATCCTGTTGTCGCACTCTGGCCGCTATCGCTTGGTGCGGATTTAAGGGCTGCACTTGTCGAAGAGGATCTTCGCAAAATCCTTGTTTTTGCAAATCGTTATCCGCGGAGCGAAGTAATCTGGGATGAGGTGGCGGGAGATCCGTTCTTTAACATCAACCGTCCGGAAGACCTTGAAGAGGCAGAAAGACGTCTGCTGCAATCATCTGCCTAGCGCGATTTGGAGGGGATATTTATCAGCGCTACACCCAGTATGGCGGTTATGACACCCAGGCCAACAATTAGTGAAAACTGTTCTCCCAGTAAGACGATACCGAGCATTACGCCAATGCCCATCCGCAAATAGCTCTGGCTTGCGGTTCCAAGGGACCCCAACGTATTGATCAGGCGAAAATAAAGCAGGAGGGCGAGGGCGGTTCCAAACGTCCCGAGGGTTACAACCGCCGCAAGCGATGCAAGGGATGGGGAAAGCGTCCAGGGCCGGTCAATGATCAGGCTGGCGGGAATTAAGACAAGCGTTGCGGAAATCATGACCCCTGCCGCGGTGACAGTAGACGGCAGGGCGGCGAACTTTCGCCCATTAATGGCGGCATAGCCGTAAAGCATCGCACTTGCAAGAATGGCGATTTGGGCGACGACCTGCTGCCCAAGACTTTGCAGCGCGTCCACACCGATAATCAGGATTATTCCTGCTAGCCCGATTAAAGCCCCGGCTATTTTTCGAAAAGTTACCGTCTCATGCCTGGTGATCAGCCAGGTAAGAAGAAAGACGAAAATCGGTGATGTTGAATTTAGAACCGTGGCAAGGCCGCTCTCGACATATTGCTGGCCCCAGGCAAGGAGCACCCAGGCGCCGAAGCTGTTGAAGAAGGACTGAATCATGAAGTTTCGCCAGGTCGGAATGTCTGTCGGCAGCCGATATCCTTGTTGCCAGATCACGAGCATAAGGACCAGGGCGGCAACGGATACCCTTAGCGCCACAAGAGAGGTTGGCGGGATAGTCTCGACGCCAATGCGGATAAACAAGTAGGAGGATCCCCAAAGGCTCGCCAGCAGGACAAGCAGTAAATACTCTTTCGTTCGATTTATGCGGGGCGCGGAAATGAGCGTGACCTTTATTGCTTTTAGTTGGGTACGATCAGAAAGATAGGTTCTTTTTTCTTAATATTGCTTCGTTCCGGATCGAACTATCCCAGCATGATGCAGAGCGGCGTCGTTGGAAAGATAAAAATATGTTCAGGTTTCGCCCATCAGCTTTTTCCGTCGTTTCTCCACGACATTACTCAGGAAATCACTGACGGCCTTAATGCGCGCAAGGTCGTGAATATCTTCGGGCGTATTTAGCCAGTAACTTCGCTCAATGCTGATCTCGTCGGGAAGGAGAGGGATGAGTACAGGATACTCTTCGGCGGCGAAACAATGCAGAATACTGATCCCGGCACCGGCGAGGGTCGCCTGAAACTGGAAAACTATGCTGGAACTCTTCAGGCTTACATTTGGGCTTCCGATAACATCTGTCAGGTAGAGGAGTTGCGGGTCCGGCACCAGTTCCTCGATATAGGATATAAAATTATGGTGACGCAAATCATCCAGTGTATGGATCGGTCTGTGGTGTTTAAGATAGTCTCGCGTTGCGTAAAGGCGAAGTCGATAATCCGTCAGCTTTCTGGAAATCAAACGTCCAGACTTTGGGCGGCCGAGCGTAATGGATAAGTCCGCCTCCCTCTTTGAAAGACTGACAAATCGGTCGTTGGCGACAAACTCGAGTTCTATCTTTGGATGAAGCTTTTGAAATGCCGGGAGCTCCTGTGCGAGAAACTGGCTGCCAAACCCTTCCGGAACACCGAGGCGCACCGTACCGGTGAGAGTCTGATTTTCGCCGCCCACAATATCCTGTATGGTCGCAGAGGCGCTTTCCATCTGTTCCGCAAGGGGGAGCAACCGTTCACCTGCTACCGTCAGGACAAAACCGCGCGACGTCGCCTCAAATAATTTGGCGTCGAGCTTCTCCTCCAGCGCGAGGACACGGCGCCCGACTGTAGTATGATCCACTTTAAGCGCTTTAGCCACTTCCGTAAGGCGGCCTTTACGGCTAAGCTCAAGGAAGAAACGAATGTCGTTCCAGTCGAAAATTATAAATACCTCATGTGCAAATATACACAGGGAATGTGCGTTCTTATCTAATTACTTTGCAATTTTACCTATGTAAAGTGGCAAGAAATAAGAGCTCATTGGGAGAAGATCAGATGACAGAACAGTTGAAGCATTATATCGGCGGTCAGTATGTGGCCGGGAAGTCCGGACGGTTTAGCCCGGTTTACAATCCGAGCACCGGCGAGCATAAGGCGGATGTGCCGCTCGCGACGGAAGCCGAGGTAGGTGAAGCCATCGCCGACAGCCTTGCAGCATTTCCCGGATGGGCGGATACGTCCCCGATTACCCGCGCACGGGTCATGTTCAAGTTCAAGCAACTGGTCGAAGAAAATATCGAGGAACTCGCAGCGCTGCTCGCGAGTGAGCATGGCAAGGTGCATTCCGACGCCAAGGGCTCGATCATTCGCGGTCTCGAGGTTGTCGAATTTGCCTGTGGTATTCCCCATCTTCTCAAAGGCGAGTTTTCTGACAATGTCTCTTCCGGCATTGATATGTATTCCATGCGCAAGCCGCTGGGTGTTGTTGCAGGTATCACGCCCTTCAATTTTCCGGCCATGGTGCCGATGTGGATGTTTGCCGTCGCGATTGCTTGCGGCAACACCTTTGTTCTGAAGCCGTCGGAAAAAGATCCTTCCCTGCCGATGCGACTTGGGGAGTTGATGTTGCAGGCTGGCGCCCCTAAAGGGGTTCTGAATGTTGTCAACGGTGACAAGCTCGCGGTGGATACCCTTCTCGATGATCCGCGGGTTAAGGCGATAAGCTTTGTAGGCTCCACGCCGATCGCGAAATATGTCTATTCACGCGCAACGGCGGCCGGAAAGCGAGTTCAGGCCATGGGCGGCGCAAAGAACCACATGCTGGTGATGCCGGATGCCGATATGGACAAGGCGGTTGATGCCCTGATCGGTGCGGGCTACGGTTCCGCCGGGGAACGCTGCATGGCAATTTCCGTTGCTGTTGCCGTTGGCGATGCAGGCGATGAACTGATCGAGAAGCTGGCGCCAAAGGTGCGAGGGCTGAAAGTCGGACCGAGTGCAGCCGATGGTGATATGGGCCCTCTGGTGACGAAAGAGCATCTCGAAAAGGTCAAAGGGTATGTTGACCTTGGTATTGAGGAGGGCGCCGACCTTGTCGTCGACGGTCGTGAGCTTTCGCTTCAGGGATATGAAAACGGCTTCTATATGGGCGGCTGTCTTTTTGACAACGTTCAGACGGATATGCGCATCTACAAGGAAGAAATCTTCGGGCCGGTTTTGTCCGTGGTGCGCGCGCCGACCTTCAATGAGGCCATTGATATGGTCGATAAGCATGAGTTCGGAAATGGCACATCGATCTTTACCC
>Ga0098035_1001426_pt1 | contig 11610 bp, 8 predicted proteins | sample 3_EtaG_FD_75046 | JGI IMG/M metagenome (GOLD analysis project Ga0098035, IMG submission 75046) | Marine viral communities from the Subarctic Pacific Ocean - 3_ETSP_OMZ_AT15126 metaG | ecosystem: Environmental > Aquatic > Marine > Oceanic | place: Pacific Ocean | collected 2015-01-07
AGCACTTTGGCATATGCACCAACGTTCTTTCTCGCAACGACCCAAATAACGAGAGTCCAGGCTGCGACCGCAGCAAGCTTCCAATGGTGTTTACACCAAAGCCATCCTTTTTTCATATATAATCGCATTGTAAGCCAAGTCATTTATTCTCCATATTTATACGCCTTCATAACATCCACTGCTCCTTGGGTGCCAATATAAACCATTGCAATCATACCCCACGTTTCTGAAGCCAGATCGGACCATACCATGAGTCCGGTGGCTGTCAAAAATGTAAGCAGTTTGCGAGAAACCATCTTTTGTAATACTTTGTCTAATAAACCATTTTGCATTTTTTGTATCTCCTGTTATATAAATAGTTAAAAAAAATTATTGACTTACGTGTGCATATCCATTTTTCTTTTCAATGTTGACAACGTAGTCAACACAATCTTTCAAAGAATCCAAATGAGATATCAGAATCACTGTTTTAAAATATGACTTAACCATGTCTAGTATTCGAACAAATCCTTCTAAATTCTCTTCATCAAGAGCCGTTCCTGGTTCGTCAAGGATAAATATATTTGACTTGGGCAGGTTACTAACGTGCAACAATGCAAGTCTGATCGCCATTGAAGCGATTGTCTTTTCCGCTCCCGAACCCATTTCAATAGGGCGAGGTTCGTGCTTTGGGTGTTTAATATAAACGTTTAAACGTCTGCCATCATCCTCAAAAAAGACTTCAAAATTTACAATATTTGCCAACACCTTCGCAATTTCTTCATTAATCGCTGGCAGCTTCTTCTTAATAATATCATAGGAGATGCCGCTGGTGTGCATACATCTCATAAATAAATCGTAAGCGGAGTAGTCTTCGCGCAACTCTGCTAGTTCGCTCTTTTGTTCAATTAGGCTCTGCAATTTTTGCTCGCAGGATCCGTGGGAAATATATAAATCATTTAGCTCTTGTTGGCATTCATCACAGTTTTTCTCTATATGTTCAAGAGATGTATTATATTTCTTTTTCTTTATAAGAAGTTGTTCTAGATTTTCAATCGCTTCTTTGTTTTCTTCATATGTGGTAATTTGTTTCTCAATGTTTTCAATTTCGTGCCCGAAAACCTCTAGCTTTGATAAATTGTTTTGTATTTCTAATTCGGAAACAGATACCTCATGTTGTACTTCCTTTTGTTTTCCCACTAATAAGTCATATTTATTCAAATAATCATTTAGCTTATCAATGTCAAGGTTGTGGATATCCTCCAAAAGTTGTACACTTTGCTTACGAATATCGCTAATTTCTGTTATCATATTTGGCAATGCATCTTTTGCTTTATGGGCATCGCAAATAAACTTACAAGTCGGGAACGACTCGCCGCAAGGCACTTCTTGAAGAAGGCTCACTTTCTTTCGGTATGCATTGATATCCTTATTTTTATTCTTTAAAAAATGTAAAAGATTATCATATTCTTCATTCTTAATTTCGACGCTCTTTTTCTTGTTTCGTAAATTTTCAACATCGTATTCTTGTAGAAAATCATTTAATTTTTCAGCCAACTTGTTGTTGTTATTATTGTTCTCTGTAAGCTGTTTGTTCTGCTGTAAAAGGATCCGAACATCATTCTTCTTTGCTTTTAGCGCACTTATCGTTTGTTCAATAGCAATAATCTCCAGTGGGATCGATGTGATTTTATTTTCTATTTCGCTCAATGAAGATCTGGTATCTAATATTTGCTGTTGATATTCTTCACATTTTTGGCTGTGTTCCTCAATGCTAACTTCGCTCTGGCGTATTTGTTCTTTCGCTTCTTCGATATCTTCCTCATACTCTCTGCCCTCAAGTCGCTTGAGCGCTCCTCTTAAGTCCGACGCATCTTCTTTTGCTAGCTTAAATTTCTTATCAAATATTTCCAGATCAAGAAATTTAGCGAGAATTTCTTTGCGGCGGGTTGAGCCTTCTTTGATAAATGTTAGGCTATCTAATTGAGATGCCATAGAAGTAAGCAGGAAATCATCAAGCGTTCCAAGCATCTTACGAATGTTTTTATCCGTGTCATTACGAGTCAATCCATTGTGGCTCACAACCTGGGTCGTAACAGAATCGACTTCGTTAAACTCAACAGTTGTCTTTGCTTCTAATGTCTCTTCGCCTTTTAGTTTCTTAATATACTTTTCACTTTCACGCTCAATTACAAATTGTTTGTCGCCAATAGAAATTCCCACTCTACCAACGCCTCCCTCCTTGTTCTGGTTAATAACGTTAAGGTTCTTCCGCTCATTTTTCGAAGTGGAGTTAAACAGCGTATAAAGGGCAGCATCCACTATGCTCGACTTGCCTGAGTAGTTTTTTCCGAAGATTCCTACAATCCCAGATAAGTTGGCAAAATCTATGGAGTTACCACTACCATAGTTAAACAAATTATCCCACTCGAAAGAGTCAAATTTCCAATTAATATTACGAGCCACTTCTTCGGTTTCTTCTACTGCTCTATTATATTTTGCATTGAGCGATAAAACCCTATCTAACACATCATCTTCAATTTGATATTCTTTTAAAAATTCTTTAATCAGTCTTTTTTGAACTGTTAGATCGCGGAGATTTTCTTTTATAAAATCATCATTTGTGAGCCCAGCATTAGATCTGTTGCCCAATGCGCGATTTAAAAATGTAATACTTTCTGGTTTAAATCGATGCTTTGCGATGTCCACTGCTCGTTTCATTTTATCAAGCGAGAGATTGTTGTTGGACACTAAGCGAATGCGTGCGCCTTGGGGAACATCAACGCCCTTTGGCATTCTGCCTTTTGTGGTTAACTCAATTGTGGTAAACGGCTTGGGGTTTTGTAACTCAACATGGCGTACAGTAAAAGAATTTTTATTTTCTATTTCCCAAAGCAAAAATCCTTTATCATTGGTTTCACCATGATTTTGCTGAACCGTGGAACCACAATAGCGCACTCGTCCTTCAAAATCAAGCGCTTGGCACTTATGAATGTCTCCAAGCATTGCAAAATTGAACTTCTTAAAGATATTTAGCTCATGCTCTCCGTGTTCCATGACCCATCCGATATCAGTCTTGCAATTGCTAATAGCGCCATGATAAAGGGCTATGTTAATCTTGTCTGGATTGGTCGGCTCGATCCAATTGTCTTCATCGAATACAGAAAGAATGTTAAAACACAGATCGTCGTTGACGTGAAACTCGCCAGAGTTCTTGAAAAAATGAATATCTGGATGTTCTAGTGCTTGAATAATTGGCGTGATCGCATCCTGACGGTTGCTGTTTTTTAGGTTGCCATCGTGATTACCCGGAACCATGATCAGTGGCGCAATATCTGCCAAGTTCTTTATGAAACTTGTGGCAAGTTCAAAATATTCTGGTGATAATTGTGTCTTTGTGTGAGCTAAATCTCCGCAGTGAACGATATAATCCGGCTTCTCGTCTCGAAGAACATTGTATAATTCTTCGAATATAATTCTGTATTCGTAATGATACTTCAGATTTTTAATATGCGTATCCGCAATGTGAGCAATTTTAATCATATAGTCCTATTAAATGCTAGCTATAGCGCTTTCTAACAGATAATCTGTTTCTTGAACGAGCACTGCATTTTGTTTTCTTTTTAGAAATTCTTCTCTTCCCATGTCGGATACATCTTGATATCCGCTTATATCTATTTTATACACTTCGAGCCCATAAGTCAAGAAAAGTTTTATAATTCTTTTTTCTTTCTTGTCAGCGTCTGGATCCAATGCGAGAAAAACTGGTGTGTCATTTTGTACAATTTTCATAAATAACTTAGAGTTTGGACGCAACGTAGAGCCGAGTAAAGGTACGGCATTTGGTCCTGCAACAATGGCATCGAATATGCCTTCTGTTACAACCAAATCGGTATCCCATTCGAGATAAAGCTCGTTAAATATTATATCCTTTGAGACAGGTGGGTTGAGATATTTGCGGGGGTCAGAAGAAAAATTTCTTGCCACAAAATAGTTTAAATCTCCGTTATCGTCAAATGACGGAACAATAATACGATTGGCATATCTGCCATCCATACAATAGCCCATCTTCCAGTATAACGTGTCTTTATCTAATATACCACGCTTTTTAAGATAATTCAAGGCGGGAGTTGCAGATAATGAGGCTTCGTTATTTAATGAAATAAACCCACTTGGCAATACAATCAGTTGTGAATCTATGCGTTTAGCGGCGTTTTCTGCAAATAAGTCATCAAATTCGTTAATATTTATACGGTTTGTTAGTTTGTCCCACGCTTGAAGTTGGTTAAAATCGCCAAATCGTCGCACAAGACGGCGAATATCACGACCAGTCGATTCGCAAATCCAACACTTGTACAAGTTTTTTTCTATATTAATTGATAGTTTTTTCTTGTGATGCTTACAATACGGGCATGCAAACAAGTACTCATCGTTTGAACGGTAACTATCACCAAGAATAGTGGATATTATCTTAAATTTTCTCTGCACATATATATTATAACCGATTCAAGACTATCCGTCAAGTAATAAAGGACCAGCGAGAGCAACAACAAGGGCGTCTGCTCTATCGTCTGTTCCGGGCTGCGGATTCCCTTGTTTTGTTAGATTGTATTGGAACTGATCTCCAAATCTATCTGATATGTTCTCAATGATTGCTTTTTTCTTTTCTTTGCTTGGAACTTTTCTTGGGACTTTTATGCCGAGGACAGAACGAGCGGAATTGGGATTAATCAAGGATGCTTCCATTTCAAATATTTGACTTAAAGCATAACAACACATTCCATTAAATCGCTGAAGTGTCGCCATTGTAAACGCTGTCGTTTTGCCGCCACGAAACATTATCGCAGGCTGCTCAACATATACATCATAAACAACATGATGTGTATCAATGGCACGCATACGTCTTTCAAACAGTGCTGCACGCTCCTCCAAAGACTGGCTTGATTTAAACTTTAGCACGTCGCTTATTATTATTTGTTCATCGTCAAGTAGCGCAATGCCGATTTTGGAGGAACTTATATCAAGTCCCAATATTTTCATTATATATCTAATTTAAGTTTGAATGTAAATTCTCTATTTTCTGATTTTTTAACTGGAGTTGCCATCTTAGCAATGCCAAGTAAGTTTTTATCCTCATCATAAATTCCGACTGAGGAGATGTATGTTATTTTTTGAAAGCTGCCTGTCGGATCAGCATAGGAGGAGGAAACAATATTTTTAATTGTTAAATTCGATTTTTCAACGTATGCCGTAGATCCAGTTTCCGGTAGGGTTGTTTGGTTAGCTGTTTTATAAGTTGGGTTATTGGAATGATTTAATTTTCCTTTGTCTGCATGAGCCAACATAGTAATGGTTTGGACATTTGTTGTGCCCTTAAACGATAATCCAAAACTAGATGATATAACATTGCCCACAGCAACGTGATCATTCGCACCCGCACCAAAATAAATCCATTTAGGTGCAAGCTTTCCGGGAAGCGATGCTGGTTGTCCGGTGCCAGCGCGATTATCATATCCATCGTTGTTGGAAGCACCTAGTGCTGCTCCCGAGAGGATCCAACTGCCCGTAAGGACTAAAAATCCTTCATTATATAATACCACCCCTGCGGTGCTTCCAGAATTTTCATTATTAGCAGACGGAGCAGTCTCGATTAAAGCGCCATCTTGATTCTCATCCTGAAGTCGTCCTACCAATGTGCCGCTTATATAAAAGTCGAGAGTAACAGATCCTTTTTTAATTTGAGAGCCAAACATTATAGAAGGGATGCTTATGAGAGTAACCCTATCAGTGTGTTTATCCCCCAATGACCCCGAATAAGCATAGTGTGGATTCATCGGTATATAATAATTTAAAGTAGTTTCAAGTGCGGTTAAATGGTTGCGACCATCTTGATGCAAAACATCACCCCCAGCATTAGTGGGGCTCGCGTCGGAATTGGCGCGAGGTCCGCCACGGACGCTTGCTGTAAAATGTTCTCGAACAATGCTGGCAGACATTGGGTATTGTAATGAACCGGGGACGGCTGGTCCGACCATAGAGCCGGTCATTAGTTCGCCATAAAGAAGTGAATTATATTCTGCTTTTGTAATTGATTTAAAAGATTGGTTAAAGCCGCTCTTAACCATAAAAGGGTGAATAAATGTGGTATTAAGAGGGATATCGCGTTCATCCCATGGGTCAGCTTTTGTAGCAGGGTTCGAGTTGGGGTAACTATAGGGAAATTCTGATTGATTGGTGCCCGTGAGTTGTGTCCTGTACGATGCCGACATTGCTATAGATGAAGATCTGTCAACATTTAATTCATATAAGCTAACAAACCCAGTGTCAACATGCCCCACATTTGCAGCATATGCACCTGTAATCTGATCCTTGTTGTTTAGATATATTCTGCTATTGTAAATAGCAAAACTAAACTCTGGATGAGCTTTCAGCGTATTATAGAATATATCATTCTTTTTAAATTTTTTATAAGCCATTATTAATAAATAGCTATTAGACTAATAATCTAATCTAACACGAAGAGTTAGTTCTGTATCTGGCGTTTTCTTTAGTGGCTCACTAAGCTTGGCTACTGCCAACAATTCATTATCTGCTGCGTAGAGTCCTACTGTAGTTATATAAGACACTGGATTGTCGGTTGTGGCGTTCTTAACAACAATTTGTGAAGCGCTAAGGTATGTTGGGCTGGAACTATAATTGAACTCATTGTGGTTAACGCGACAGAAATATACTGTTGAGTTTAGCTCTACTGTGTTGTTGAAAGAGATGTTAACAAGACGATTTCTTATAGAATCCGCCAACACTGTTATGGTTGAGCCTGTCAGTAGCGAATCAAAAGAACCTGAACCGTATCCTGGTCCCATTTCGGTTCGTCCCAGCTTTGAGCCGGGTATATTCGGACGATCCCACCCTGCGCCTCCGCTGCCCGATTCCCATGGGGCTTGGAAAATTGCACCAGTGATAACTGCTATGCCTGCTTGATAATAAAGTAATCCAACGCCGGGACCGGAGGCAACGGAAGATGTATATAGAATGCCATACTCGCCTGCTGGGGAGTTGACAAAATAGTTGGTAGATGCACCATAGTCTGAAACAGTAAGTGCGAAGTCGCCGCCTGCTGTGGTGGCGGGCAATTTGGCTGCGATACCACCCGTGGTAAATTGAAGCGTAAAGGATTGCTTCTTAATCTCGTCTTTGGCGAGAAGCCTTGCAAAGTTGATAAAAAATACTTCATCAAGCTTTTGTCCACCTGCGGCTAGATCTCCATCTTGATCAAATCTTTGAATCTTGCTATCTGCATCATATCCTACAAGGACTTGTGCCATTTGATTATAAATGTTGAGCTTTTTAGGTTGTTGAATATGAGGATTTGCGGCAGTCTGTGCCCCTGACATAGCTGAGGCACTTGAATAGCCGCAGGTTATGTCAAAGACGTGATTTGCGGAAGAACTCAAATATGGATAATCAAAAACAGATTCGAACATACCATGCGAATATGTTTTAATATTTTGATCCAAATATGTACCAGAAGGAATTGTGCCCGTTAACGGGATGGCTTCATGAAGAAGGGTTCTTGTATTTACTATATCATTAGCCGTTAGCGATTTAAAGGTTGTTGCCATATTTAATTTCTATTATTCCTTATTGTGGGTACTTGATAAATCTTATTGGAACTTCCACCCTATATCCAGTTGTGCCCCCGGTGATTCTGACGGAGGTATCAATGTGTCTAACAGCGGCGCTTCCCAATGTGCTTGTTCCACCTATTGTTTTAAATAAATAGGTGCTCGAAGCAAGATCACTTGAGGGTGCGATTAAAAATGCGAGGCGATATCCTCTGGGACCACTGATAACGTCACCGCTCATCTGGGTGTACTTGGCGACAAAATAATTTCCATTGGAGTTGGTTGTAAGATAATAAGAGGCAATATTGTCATCATCAACAAAAGAGGGGGTGGCGAGTACACCATCTTTATCGGCAATTTTTCCAAGTCTGTTATCTATTTCAAGAATAAATTGAGTTTCAACTAAGTCTGCATCAAGCTGGGTGGTTGTGCCATCACCTATTGCGTTCGACTCAATTCCTTGGTCCATCACGATTGGCCTTGAGGTGTCTGTTAACCGATATCCATTTATAAATTCGGTCGCGCTTTTCGGTCCATTGGCGTCTTCCACTGTTGCCTGATCAACAAAAATATTTATAACCTTGGTTGTGGCATTGTTAGGAATTCCCTTAACTTGGTTACGCAAAATTACCGGTAAATATAAAAGATTGGTGCGAGCAATTGAAATAAGTTTGGACTTCATCATGGAAGTATTGTTTGTAAATGCTTCTAAAACAGGCGTCTGGAGGATTTCTAGATCATAATAGGCGCTTCCGCTCGCATGATTCTTATTATAGAGCGCGTAATTAATTTCATCGTCACCCAGCGCAAATTTGGTAATCTTAAAAGAACCATCACCTCTTGCCAGCCTCATTCTGCCCGTGTCTGTTAAGACTGCATCAAGTATGATATCGCCCGAGTTGTCTAAAAATGCCATTTATATATTCCTTATGTCGTTGTAATTAGTATTTTATAAATTTAAAATACCAAAATTTTAAGCATTAAATATGCTTAAGCTATTTTCTTATTGTGTATTTCTCCAATTAATTTTACACCTTAAATTAATATCAAATTTCTTACCAGTATTTTTTGATGTAACCCTAACCTTAAATCTCTTATTCCAGACTGGTTCGTCCGTATGTCCCAGCCGGGGAGGGGGGCAGAGATCGCCTGCCGAGGCATAACCTGCGGGACCGTTTGGACCGGGAAAAGAGTCGTCATAGTTAATTAGTGACTGAATGAAATTTGGGCTTATTCTTAAATATCTTGTTGCGTCTTTAGTCGGGCTAATGCCGCTGCGTTTTTCCGCTGCTATTCTGAGATCTTCGAAGGTATATACCTTTGTATTAAAAAACACCATTCCTTCGTGTTCTACTAATTCTATTTCATAAACATCGGTGGGATTAGAGCGGTTACCGTGTACATCAATGGCTCTAAAAACATAATAATATTTGGTATTTGACGAAACATTATCAACATAGGAAGCAGCCGAGGCTGTATTGTCCCCGATTATTGCTATTAAGTTTCCTGCGAAGTCGCTATAGGAGTTTGGCGCAGTATCGATCCTGTATATTTCAAAACGTCCTGTGGGATCATCTGCGTGAAAAGTTATTGGTTCGTGCGGCAATAGTTTGCGTGCTTGCCTATACTTTGTAAAAAACTCAGCATCTCGGTCGTTAATTATAATTGCAGGCTCTGTATAGGTGCCAACATTGGTTTCAAGCATAATTAAGAATTGATCGGATACTCCCTTGTATGGAACGAGATCTGTATCTGGCCAGACCGGGGCATCGTCAAGCACCCGCGCATCGTGTGTTAAAATAGGAATTCTAGCGATTTTCAGAGATGGAGTGTAAGAGACATCAAACTGGGCAGCAAGATTAGGTACTCGATTGCCATACTGGTCCGTTTCGGGTGCCCATGTCGGTTGAAATTCATAATTACTATATTCGTATGACGTGCCTATAATTAACTGGTGGGCGAAAACTTCATATACATATCCTTTATCATATTTTACTTGTGTATCAACATAGTGAAATTGTGCCAGAGCTTCAAGATTTGGAATCCAGAATCTTTGTAATACGCCAGTTCCGTCAACATCTGATTTTTTTACAATCTCATAAACAAGAGTTTCGTGATATGCTTCGTCTCCGTCTAATACCATTTCCCAAGTACGAAAATGATCGGTGATAAGCTGGTTTACCTTTCCAATAAGTATGAGTGTTTGTAAAGTGCTATTAAAGGGGGTACAATCATCTCCAGTAATATAGTTTGATGGCATACCAAGAAAAGTGGTTTCATGTTCTAATCCCCACTCCGATAAGTGTATTTCTGTGCCCTGACTTGGGAGTGATCTATCAAAATTTGCCGATAGCCATGTTTCAAAATCAATAAGCTGAATGGCTTTTATGCTATGTTCGTTTATGAATTCATAAGAATAAATATCTCCGCCATCATCGATCTCCGCCATAATCTCCCGCGACATAGCAAAATCAACATCTTCAGAGAAATGCTGAACTGAAGTGTCGCCTTCAAAAGAGGTTTCACTTATGATCATAGATGTCAACTCATCCACTAGACCTATGTTTTCACAAGCGATTAACATATTACCTGCATCATTGGTGGTCATATCTATGTTTACACCCATGGGGAATAGTTCTTCAAAATCATTGTAGCGCACATTGGCATACGCACCCTCAATCTGCGCGGTACCAGTGCCACTGAAATCATCGAAAAGATGTTGTCCGCCGTGGGCAGCTTGTGTTACATCTGTTGACGAGGCTTGTAATATAGCCATATTGCTGCTGGGAATTGCGACATTGGCATAGGGATCGTCGCCAGGGATAGACCAGTATGCAAATCCGCCGCCTTGGTGCCGTTGTATCATTGCTGTTGTCCAATCTGTCCAATAATCGTTCGTATATATATCTGTGGGCTGAAAATTGGGTATGGGTGAAGCCTGCCAGTTCGTCTCTTCTATTACGTGCGAATACATATTCGGCAAAAATGATTCCTTTATCCCGCTTGTTTTTATAAATTTTTCATATTGTTGCTGATAAAAATCATAATCTGATTCAAAGTTAGCAAAAGCTGATAAAGATGTGATATTAAGATATCTTGTTATTTCTTCTTTGATAAAGGGAATAGCGAATTTACAATAATGATCTGTAAATGTCTGTGTTGTATCGATAAGAGGGGATGGTCTGGAAAAGTCAGATATATCTCCTTGGGTCAGGTCAAGCCCTCCAAAGCCGCCAAAGGCGTGGTACTGGGCCCAGGCGACAAAATCTGTATATGCCCACCAGACGCTCTCGGCGGTGGAAATCAGAGCATTGTCAAAGCCGCCCATGAAGGTCAAGAAAGAACTCTCGTCTCCGGTGATGTGACAAGTCTCGGTTATCTTATCCAAAGCTAATGCGCTTTGTGCAGGCTGGATGACGGCGCTGTTGTCTACTACGGTCGCATTGAACACGGAAGGTCCGTAAGTCAATTCCCACGGTGACGGCGTTCGACTGACATCCAAAGCCATTTCCGACAACGGGGAATCGTTCAAATAAACCATCGCTGCGGCCGTGGGCGTCGAAGTCGCAACCCAAAACTTTCTAGATTCTGCGCGGAACGGATCCGCGATAGTGCCAGGACGAGTTGCTTTTATATAGGGGCTCCAGCTAACGTTAGGCAGTATGCTCCAGAAGTCCCGCTGGGAATGATTTGCAGCTTCGACTGCTTTCAAGTTTTTGAAGAGTTGAGTTGGATCTGGGACTGGTTGCGGCGGGGGATGGTGGATTTCCCACACCGGTGTCGGTACCGATACCTGTTCTTCGGTTGTTGTAGTTGCCGCTACTTCATCACATTTTTTTACTGCCATAGTTTAGAGTCCTCCGTATCCGCCGCCGCTCTTTCCGCCGCCTCGCCGGGGGCGTTTGCCGATGCCCTTGCCGCTGCCTTTGCCGATGCCCTTGCCGCTGCCTTTGCCGATGCCCTTGCCGCTGCCTTTGCCGATGCCCTTGCCGCTGCCTTTGCCGAT
>Ga0098035_1001427_pt1 | contig 11606 bp, 9 predicted proteins | sample 3_EtaG_FD_75046 | JGI IMG/M metagenome (GOLD analysis project Ga0098035, IMG submission 75046) | Marine viral communities from the Subarctic Pacific Ocean - 3_ETSP_OMZ_AT15126 metaG | ecosystem: Environmental > Aquatic > Marine > Oceanic | place: Pacific Ocean | collected 2015-01-07
ATCTGGGCGAAGTCAGCCAGCTGGTGGTTGCGCCCAATGTCATGGACAAGCAGCGCACTTCGGCAGGCTTCGGCTTCATACGCGCGGGCAAGCTGAAGAAGGCGATTGCAGAATTCGACGCGGTGATTTCTGCGGCGGACCGCAGGCACCTGGGCGATCCGCGTCCGCGCTTCTGCGCGCGCGATGAACGCGACGCCTCGAAGATCACGACCGCGACCGGTGCTTCGGGTACAAGCCCCGTGCTGATCGATGCTGCGGTGTGCGATGCGCACTTCGGCAAGGGCTATGCCCTGATCGACATGGGGCGCGGCGATCTGGCCGAAGCGGAACTGCGCCGCGCGACCGAACTGGCGCCCTTCGATGCGCATTACGCCAACGAATATGCCGAACTCTACAAGTCGCGCCGTGACTGGAAGACTTCGCTCGAACTGTTCCTGCGCGCCTGGGACGTGACCGACAAGAACCCGGCAGGGCCTGACGCCCACCTTGCCGCGCGGGCGCTGCGGGGGATCGGCTACAACCAGATGATGCTCGGCAACCTCGAAGCGGCCGAGAATTCGTTCAGGCAGTCGCTGGAATTCGAGCCTGGGAACAAGGCCGCCAGCATCGAACTGGGACATATCGCCCGGCAGAAGGCAATCGGTTCGTAATTCAGCTCCGGAGGCTGGGCGGAACTACTTTTTCTGCTCGGCCTTCTTCTTCTTCATCGTATCGTGAAAACGGTCTGCCCAGCCGGGCTTGACCAGCTGTTCCCCGCGCACGAGGCGCAGTTCGCCCGGGGCGACGTTGCGCGTGACCGCGCTGCCGGCCGCGACGATAGCATCCGCGCCGATCTGGAGCGGGGCGACCAGGGCGCTGTTCGAGCCGATGAAGGCGCGTTCGCCGATCACCGTCTTGTGCTTGAAGTAGCCGTCGTAGTTGCAGGTGATCGTGCCCGCGCCGATGTTTGCGCCCGCGCCGATCTCTGCATCGCCCAGGTAGCTGAGGTGGTTGGCCTTGGCGCCTTCGCCCAGCACCGCCTTCTTGATCTCGACGAAGTTGCCTACCTTGGAGCCGGACTTGAGCACCGCACCGGGGCGCAGGCGGGCGTAGGGGCCGATCTCGACCCCGCTTTCCAGCGTTGCGCCTTCAAGGTGCGAGAAGGCGCGAATGGTGACATCGTCGGCGACCGTCACGCCAGGGCCGAAGACCACATTGGGCTCGATCGTGACGTCGCGGCCAAGCTGCGTATCCCATGCGAAGAACACCGTTTCCGGCGCGGTAAGCGTCACGCCATCGGCCATGGCGTCCTTGCGGCGACGGGCCTGCCAGCGTGCTTCGGCCTCGGCCAGTTCGCCGCGGCTGTTGATGCCGCCCACTTCGTCCGGATCGTCCGTGGTGATGACCGCACAGGTGCGGCCCTCGAGCGTGGCGACATTGACGATGTCGACGAGGTAGTACTCGCCTTGCGCATTGTCGTTGCTCACGCGTGAGAGCAGGTCGAACAGGTCCGCCGACTTCACCGCCATGAGGCCGGAGTTGCACAGGCGGCAGGCGCGCTGCTCATCGGTTGCGTCCTTGTACTCGACCATCATTGCGATGCGACCATCGTCGTGGGCGAGCACCCGGCCGTACTGCAGCGGATCTTCCGGCTCGAAACCGAGCACCACGACCGCCGGGGAATCCTCTGCGTGAAGGCGCTCGATCATGGCGCGCATCGTTTCGGTGCGCACGAAAGGCACATCGCCGTAAAGGATCAGGACATCGCCGTCGAAGCCCTGCAGAGCGCCCTGTGCCTGCTGGACGGCATGGCCGGTGCCCAGCTGCGGCTCCTGCACTGCGAAAGTCACGCTTTCGCCCAGGGCCTTTTCAAGCTGCTCCAGCCCGTGCCCGGCCACGACGACCTGCCGCTGCGGGGAGAGTTCGGCCGCGCTGGCCATGAGATGCTCCAGCATCGGCCTGCCCGCAATGGGGTGCAGGACCTTGTGCAGGTTGCTCTTCATGCGGGTGCCCTTGCCGGCGGCAAGGACAACGACCGCGAGCGGGGCGAGGGGGGATGAGTCTTCGGCCATGGCGCTCATGTGCCAGCAAAATGTTGCGGTTTCCACATCAAGTCTTAACTGGGGACGCGATGAGCACATTTCCATTCGATATCGTCGGGTTCGACCTCGACGGAACCCTTCTCGACAGTCACGGGGATCTGGCAGCGGCAGTGAACCACGCGATCTCGTTGGAGGGCAGGCAGGCGATCCCGTCGTCCGAAGTGCGCGACCTGATCGGCGGCGGAGCGAAGAAGATGCTCGCCCGCGCGCTGGAGGTTACCGGGGAGCCGGTTTCCGATGCGCGTTTCGACGAATTGCACCGCATCCTGCTCGATTTCTACGAGGCCAATATCGCAGTCGAGACGCGCCTGTTCCCGGGCGGACTCGAAATGCTGGACGGTCTGGCTGCGCGCGGCGTGAAGATCGCGGTGGTGACCAACAAGCTTGAGCGCTTCGCCGTGCGGATCTTCGACGAGCTTGGCCTGTCGGATCGCTTCTTCACGGTCATCGGCGGCGATACGCTGGGGCCGGGCAAGGCCAAGCCAAACCCCGATCTCATCTACGAGATGCTCGACCGGGCCGGTGTCTCGCGGCAGGAGGCGCGCGCTGTCTATGTCGGCGATACGACTTACGACACCGGCGCGGCTGCCGCGGCGGGGCTACCCTGCGTCGCGGTGAGCTTTGGCTTCTGCGACAAGCCGCCCCGCGAACTGGGTGCCAATGCGGTGATCGATCACTTCGACCAGCTCATTCCCGCGCTTGACTATCTGGGAACCGCCTCTGTGCGCTGAGCCAACAGGCGCGGTTCCGTTGCAGATCAGGGCTTGGGCGGATCGACGCCTTCCGGAAGGACCAGCACTTCCACGCCGGCATCCGGTTGGAGGTAGCGCTTGGCCGTCGCCTCGACATCGGCGGCGGTGAGCGCCATCAGGCGCTCGCGCGCCTTGACGAAGCGGTCGATCCGGTCGCTTTCCGACTGGGCGCGATCGACCAGTGAGAGCCACCCGGTGTTTGTCTTCAAGGCGTTCTGGAAGGCTTCGTAGAGCGGTTGGCGCGCCCGGGTCAGGATGTCGTCGCTGACCGGTGCCGAGCTTAGTGCGGCGAGAACCTTGTGGATCGCCTTGCGGGTCGCCGCGACATCCGCCACGTCGACCGAGGCGTTGATCGAGAACGTGCCGTATCCCTTCCACTCGCGCGAGAGATTGCTGCTGGCCGAAGGCGAATAGGTCTTGCCCAGCGCTTCGCGCAATTCGTCGGTCAGCTCGATGCGCATGACCCGTTCGAGCAGTTCCAGCTCGAGCGTCTGCTGCGGGTCGCTGTCGTCGCGGGTGGGGAAGGTCAACCGCAGCAATGCCTGGTCGGATGCGCCGGTGTGTCGCAGGACGCGCGGTTCCCGATCTGGCGTAAAGGTGCGCGGCGGCTGGTTCGCATAGTCGCGGAATGCCGCTTCGCGCGGCGGCAGCGCCCCCAGCGTTTGGGCGACAAGAGCGATAGCCTTGTCCTCGTCGATGTCGCCGACGATGCCCAGTTCGATGGCGCCGTGGGCAAGTCTGTCGCCGATGTCGCGCTTGAGTTCGTCGAAAGTGCGGTGGCGATAGGCGTCGACCGGCTGCAGGCTGAAGCGCGGATCCTTGTCCGAAAGGATCGCGCCGAGGTCCGCGCTCAGGGCCGAAGCCGGGGTGGCCCGCAGCTGGGCGAAATAGTTGTTCACCTGCTGGCGGTACTGCACCGCGCCTTCCGGGCGATAGCCGGGGTCGGTGATGAGCGCGGCGATGAGGTCAAGCTGCAGCTCGAGGTCACGCGGCGTGGTCTGGTAGCGTCCGTCGAAGCTTGCATCTGCGCTGGTGAGGCCGAAGCCGACAGTCCGTCCGGCGAAGATCGTATCGAGATCGTCGCGGCTGTGCTTCCCGAGCCCGCCTTCGTCGAGATAGGAGACCATTTCCGTCGCCAGCGGGTCGCTCCTGGTATCGAGCTTGTCGCCGCCATCGATGCTGATGCTGACGCGCACCTTGTCCCTTTCGATGTCGGTGCGCTTGAGATTGAGCATTACGCCATTGGCGAAGCGGATCTCGCGGATGCCGAGTTCGGGCCCGATCCGGTCGCTGACCACTTCTCCCGGAGCGCCGAAGTCGGTGTAGGCGAAATCGCTGAGCGCGGTGGTTTCGCTGCGCTCGACCGGGGCCTTCATCGCCTGTTTCCAGCTCTCCCGCAGCGCTTCGCCGCCGCCTTCGGGCGCGATCCGGCCTTCGAAGCGCAAAAGCGGTTTCCTGAGCGGGATCGCTTCGCGCTCAAGCGCGGCGAGGACGGCTTCGGGGGTTATCTGCGGCGCAAAGGCCTCGAAGCGTTGCAGCACGGTTTGGGGCGTGGAGGGCACTGTCCGGTCGGTGACGAGCGCCAGCGCGGACTCGGCGAGCGCGGGGTTGCTGCGCGTGTCGGCCGAGCCCAGGGCATCGACCAGGGTGTTGCGGATCGAGGCCACCTGCTCGGCGACTTCGGAGGCGGCAAAACCGTAGGCGAGGGCGCGGCGATATTCAGCCACGGCGGCCTGAAGTCCCTCGCGCCACTTGCCGTCGACGGTATCGACGATGAGGCGCGTCGAGCGCGCGGTTTCAAAAACGTCCCCGGTGCCGAACCCTGCGCCTCGGAATGGCGGGGACGCCTGGCGCGAGAGGCGCTGGAGGCGGCGATTGACGATGTCGTAGCCGATCGAGCGCAGCAGGTTTTCCTGCCGCTGCTTCACGCTGTCGGGTTCGTAGAGCCAGGGGCCGTTGCGCAGCGCGGTTATCCGCTCGGAAAGGGCAGGGTCGACGTAGATTTCCGTGCGGCTCTTGTCTTTCGCCCGGATCGGTCCGGCATCGGGCTGCGGCTCGGACGGTTCGGCCTGCCAGTCTCCGAAATGGCGCTGTATGCCGGCGACCATCTCGTCGATGTCGAAATCCCCTACGACGACAACGGTAACGTGCGCAGGCACATACTCGCGGTGGTAGAAGGCGCGCAGGCTTTGAGACGTGGCGGCATTGAGTGTCTGTGTCGTGCCGATCGGCAGGCGATTGGCATAGAGCGAGCCGGGGTAGAAGAACTTCAGCCCGTCGACCGCATTGCGAAAACCGAAGGTGTTGCGATCGCGCATCTCGGACAGAACGACGCCGCGCTCGCGCTCTACTGCGCCCTGCGAGATGGTCAGTTCGCTGGCGGTCTGGCGCATGAGCATCAGCGCCGTGTCGAGCAGGGTGGAATCGCTGCGCGGCAGGTCCAGCTTGTAGATCGTGCGGTCGAAGCTGGTCGAGGCATTGGTGTCCGCGCCGAAGGCGAGGCCATCGCGCTCGAGCAGGGGAATCATCTCGCCTTCGGGCACGCGCTTGCTGCCGTTGAAGGCCATGTGCTCCACGAAGTGGGCGTAGCCCTGTTCGCTGTCGCTTTCGTCGAGCGAGCCGGCTTCGACCAGCATGCGCACCACGCCGGTTCCGGCAGGGGTGGCATTGTGCCGGACGACGTAACGCATGCCGTTGGCGAGGCGCCCGAAGCGATAGTCCGGATCGAGCGGAATGTCGCTGGCCTCGAAGGCCCAGGAAGTGTCGTCGCGGGGGGGCGTGTTCTCCCGGGCTGCCAGCGGGGCCGGCAGGAGCAGGAGAAGCGCAATCAGGAGTCCTCTCATCGCGCCCAGACCTGCCCCAGCGGCGCGCATATAACAAGGGCCCGGATCGCGATTGCCACCGCGTTCCGGGCCCTGAAAGGCTTTGTCAGCGCCCCGATCGAGGCGCGTGGCCGGTTACTTGCCGCGCAGCTTGCGGTGCTTCGAGAGATCGAAGACTTCGCTCGGGCCGTTATCGTCCTGCAGCAGGCCGAGGCGGCGCGCGACTTCCTGGTAGGCTTCTTCCTCACCGCCGAGGTCGCGGCGGAAGCGGTCCTTGTCCAGCTTTTCGCCGGTTGCCATGTCCCACAGGCGGCAGCCGTCGGGGCTGATTTCGTCGGCGAGGATCACGCGGCTGTAGTCGCCGTCCCAGATGCGTCCGAACTCGAGCTTGAAGTCCACGAGGCGGATGTTGATCGCCGCGAACATGCCGCACATGAAATCGTTCACGCGGATGGCCATGGCGGAGATGTCCTGCATCTCCTCGTTGTTGGCCCAGCCGAAGCACGCGATGTGCTCTTCGGCGATCAGCGGATCGCCCAGCGCGTCGTCCTTGTAGTAGTACTCGATCAGCGTGTGGGGCAGCGGTTCGCCCTCGGGAATGCCGAGACGCTTGGAGATCGAACCAGCGGCCACGTTGCGCACGACGACCTCGATCGGAATGATCTCGACCTGGCGCACGAGCTGCTCGCGCATGTTGAGGCGGCGGATGAAGTGGTTGGGAACGCCGATATGGTTGAGGCGCGTGAAGACATACTCGCTGATGCGGTTGTTTATCACGCCCTTGCCCTGGATCGTGCCCTTCTTCTGCGCATTGAACGCAGTGGCATCGTCCTTGAAGTACTGGATCAGCGTGCCGGGCTCGGGGCCCTCATAAAGGATCTTGGCCTTGCCTTCGTAGATCTGGCGGCGACGGGACATCGGATTCGTCCTTGATACGGTAAAAGTACAAACCCCGGCACGATGGAGTCGCTTTCACGACTGCGCGGGCCGGGGCGTTCGCTTCGCGCATATAATGCAAGCCCGATCAAAAGCAAACTGCGCGGCTTCACACTTGAGGACAGCCGCGCAAGGAGGCAAGGTCGCGGCCCAGAAGGGAGCCGGTAGCATTGAAGACGAACACCGCCGATGCCGTGCAAGACTGGATCGCGCAAAGCCTAGGCAGGACATACGTTTCCGACTGGCTGACCGTCGACCAGTCGATGATATCCAGGTTTGCCGATGTCACGCAGGACTGGACGTTCCTGCATGTGGACGAAGATGCGGCGCGGTCGGTCGGGTTGGAAGGCACCATCGCTCATGGCTTTCTCTCGCTCTCGCTGCTTTCGGTCCTTCTGGAAAGCGCGCAGACGCCCAGGCTTCCAGGGATTACCAAGGGGTTCAACTATGGGCTTGATCGCGTGCGCTTTCTCGAGCCGGTTTCGTCCGGGGCCCGGGTACGCGGTCATTTCAGCGTTGCGGAGATTGTCGGGACGGGCCCGGGCCGGTATCGCCAGACCCTCAAGGTCAGTGTCGAGATCGAGGGGCGGGTGCGACCGGCGCTTGTGGCAGACTGGCTGATCATGGCAATGACCTGAGGGAACACGCCAGCGACATGACGATAGCCATCAAGGCCCTGACGGGCGCGCAGGTTCTCGAGGCGATCGACGATCTGGCCGCATTGCGCATCGCGGTCTTCGCCGAGTGGCCCTATCTCTATGACGGCGACCCAGCCTACGAGGGCGACTATCTGCGCGAATTCGTGGCAGCGCCCGAGGGCATTCTTGTCGCTGCATTTGATGGCAACCGCATCGTAGGGGCAGCGACGGCCTCGCCGATGGCGGCTCAGAAGGCGGAGTTTCGCGATCCTTTCGATGGAAGGGGCATCGATTCTTCGCGGCTTTTCTATTTCGGCGAGTCCGTCCTGCTGCGCGAGTATCGCGGGCAGGGGATAGGCCATGCCTTTTTCGACCATCGCGAAGCGCAGGCGAAGCAGTGCAATGCGGCATGGGCCACGTTTGCAGCCGTCGTTCGCCCGCCCGATCATCCGGATCGTCCGCCGGACTACGTGCCGCTCGACGGCTTCTGGCGCAAACGCGGCTTTTCTCCCGTGGATGGCCTGGTCACGCAATTCGCGTGGAAGGACCATCGTGACGCTCGGGAGAGCGAGAAAGCGATGCAGTATTGGATGCGTGCGTTGGCTGACTAGCGGGAATCGCCCAGCAGTGCGGTGACGAGATGGCGAGCCGCCAGCGCGACTTCCTGCCAGGTTTCCTCAAAACCCTCCGGACCGCCGAAATAGGGATCGGCGACGTCGCTGCCTTCCATGCCCGGAACATGATCGAGGAGCATCGACAGTCGCGCGCGCGGATTGCGTGGAGCGAGGCGCTCAAGATCGGCATAATTCGCCCGGTCGAGCGCGATCACATGGTCGAAGCGCTCAAAGTCTTCGCGGCTGACCTGCCGGGCGCGGTAGGTCGAGATGTCGATGTCGTGACGCAAGGCTTCCGCCTGCGCGCGCGGATCGGGCGGGTTGCCGACGTGCCACGAGCCGGTGCCCGCTGAATCGACGCATAGCTCCAGCCCGGCCTGTAGTGCTTCATGGCGCAGCGCGGCCTCGGCCAGCGGCGAACGACAGATATTGCCGAGGCAGACGAAGAGGACGGACGACTGAAAGGGTTTGCGGGTCATGTGCAGGCTTTTAGCGGGGGCGTCAGGCAGCGTCATCCTTGCTTGCTTAAAAGCATCGGGTGGACTGCGGGGCCACCGTCATGCGGTTCGCAAGGAATGTTAAGGATTGCAATGTAGTGAACGCTGCGGGGACCGATGTGGAACGGTAGCGAACTGGTTAACAGATGCGTGATGTGATGTCCTTGCCGGCACAGATTGCCCGCGAGAACGGCGGGAATGTCTTGCCCCTTGCCGCGGTGGGCATGCTTGTGGCCGCTGCGGTGGTGGGCTCGGGCATCGACCTCAGCCGCGCCTACAAGGTGGAGAACAGGCTTCAGTCCGCTTGCGATGCGGGCGTGCTTGCCGGTCGCCGCACGGTCACGACCAATGGCTTCGACGCGGCTTCCCAGAGCGCGGCCAAGGCGTTCTTCGCCGCGAACTTCGACGACGGTCGCCAGGAAACCCATTCGACGGCTTTCACGGTCACGGCGGACGAAAAGGCCAACACGGTGACCGGCAAGGCCACGACCGTGCTCGACACCCTGATCATGCGCATTTTCGGTTACAACGACTTCACGCTGTCGGTGACCTGCGGATCGTCGATGGGCGTGGGCAATGCCGACATCATGATGGTGCTCGATACCACCGGATCGATGAACAATTCGCTGTCCTATTCGCAGACCCGCATCATGGCGCTGCGCGACGCGATGAAGAATTTCTACGACACGCTTGCCAATGCGACGTCCGGCACCAATGCCCGCATCCGCTATGGCTTCGTGCCCTATTCCTCCAGTGTGAACGTCGGTCGGCTGCTTTACGATGAGGACCCAAGCTATCTTGTCGATACGCGGACCTACCAGTCGCGGCAGGCCTATTTCATAGACTACACTTCGGCAACGAAGAGCGCCGGTACGCCGAGTTATCAGAATTACTCTGGCGCAGGCTGGTATCTCCTCAGCAACACGAGCTACTCCAACAACAAGTGCGGATACCAGGTCCCTTCGAACGATGCGGGCTATTCGGATTATGGTTCGCCCAGTTCCAGCACGAGTAAATCGGGAAGCGGATCCAGCTTGACGATAACCAAGACGACGACACAGGGGCAGAGAAAGGCGAGTTACCAGTGCTCCAGGTCGAGCTATGGTTATAGCTACTATATATGGGTATATTATGAAACCCGGGATAAAGTTACGTCTGATACATATAGCAACGCCCAGGTGGTAACAAAGCCGACTTCAAACTCGGATTTTTACTATTGGGAATACAAGCCGGTTTCTTATTCCACCAGCCAATACAAGGCGTTCTCGCCTGTCACGACTTATACAGGTGAAAGTGGCGCGACTGTCTCCTCCACCTGGGCCGGCTGCATCGAGGAGCGTAGTACGACCGCTTCGTCGAGCTTCAGCTATTCCTCGTCGAACGGCTATTCGCCCTCGGGTGCGCTGGATATCGATATCGACACGGCACCGTCCTCGGCGGATTCGACCAAATGGGCTCCGATGTGGCCCGAAGTGGCCTACCGGCGCTTCAACCAATATGGCTATCGCACGACTGCTACTTCGGATTCCGGGCGTTCCGCGTCATCCTATTGCCCGGCAAAGGCGCAACTGCTTACCGGAATGAGCGAAGGCACCTTCGATGCTTATGCGGATTCACTGTCGGCGGAAGGCAGCACCTACCTCGATATCGGCATGATCTGGGGCGGTCGAATGCTGTCCCCGGACGGCATCTTCGCGGACAACGTCAACACCGAGCCATCCAATGGTGGTGAGGTTTCACGCCACATCGTGTTCATGACAGACGGTGTGATGGAACCCAATTACGACATCCAGCAGGCCTGGGGCATGGAATACTGGGATCGCCGGGTCACGAGCGATGGCTACAGCGACGATACTGCCCGCCATACCTCCCGTTTCCTCGCGGTCTGTAACGCGATCAAGGACAAGGGCATCCGAATCTGGGTTGTCGCCTTCACTTCCGGGTTATCGGACGACCTCAAGACCTGCGCGTCGGACAACAGTTCCTTTACGGCGAACAGTTCGGCCGAACTCAACACCGCCTTCCAGGAAATCGCCAAGCAGGTCGGCGAGTTGAGGATCGTGGAATGATCGTGCGCAGTCCCCTGGTTACCATGCTGCGTCGCTGCCGCCGCGAGAGCGACGGCGTGACTGCGGTGGAATTCGCCTTGGCATCGCCGGTGCTGATCATGCTGCTGGTCGGGATCTGGGATATCGGTCACATGGCCTACCTGTCCGCCGTGATGCACGGCGCAGTGCAGCAAGTTGCGCGCAAGGGCACGATCGAAGGCGCGGACACCTCGGCGGACGACGACTACGTGAAGAAGGTGGTGTCCGGCGTCGCGCCCGGCGCAAGGATCACGACGAGCCGCACCAGCTATTACGACTTTGCCGATATCAGCCGGCCTGAATCGTGGAACGACAACAACGGCAACGGGGTGTGCGACAATTCCGAAAGCTACGTCGATGAAAACGGCAATGGCCAGTGGGACGCAGACATCGGGCAGGACGGAAACGGCGGTTCGGGCGATGTCGTGCTCTACACGGTGAAAGTCACGTACGAACCGGTGTTTCCCTTGCCGTTCCTCGATAGCATGGACAACACGCGCACGCTTTCGGCCACCGCAGTGAAAAAGAACCAGCCTTATGCCCTGCAGGAACGGTACGGTTCTTCGGCGAGGACCTGCACATGATTGCCAGCGCCGCTCTGGCGGATCGGATCGCTCGTCTCGGCCGGGATCGCCGCGGCGTCTCGATCCTCGAATTCGCGCTGATCCTGCCGATCCTGATCACGCTGGGGCTCTACGGCACTGAACTGGCCTACATGGCGACGATCAACATGCAGGTCTCTCAGATCGCGACCTCGGTGGCCGACAATGCCTCGCGCCTTGGCCAGACGGACAACAGCTCGGTCACGCCAACGGTGACGGAAGACCAGATCTCCTCGGTCATCAAGGGCGCGTTGGTCGAAGGCAATGCCTTCGACTTCGAGAAGAATGGGCGGATTATACTCTCCAGCCTGGAGAAGAACGGCGCGACCGGCGGTCAGTACATCCACTGGCAGCGGTGCAGCGGGAGCCTTGCGAAGAACTCCGCATACGGCAAGCAGGGGGACTCGGTTACGGCCATGGGGACTTCGGGACACACGGTCGCCGCACCCAGCGGATCGGCGGTGATGTATGCCGAGGTCTATTACCAGTATCAGCCGCTGTTCGGCACGATGTTCACGTCGAACACCCAGTTCCACCAGGAAGCGGCTTACGTGGTCAGGGACGATCGCAACCTGAC
>Ga0098035_1001430_pt1 | contig 11598 bp, 13 predicted proteins | sample 3_EtaG_FD_75046 | JGI IMG/M metagenome (GOLD analysis project Ga0098035, IMG submission 75046) | Marine viral communities from the Subarctic Pacific Ocean - 3_ETSP_OMZ_AT15126 metaG | ecosystem: Environmental > Aquatic > Marine > Oceanic | place: Pacific Ocean | collected 2015-01-07
ACTTAATGTTTTTGAGTATAATAAGAAAGGTATCAAACCTTAAGGAGTATTTATAATGGCAGTATATCGTTCGGATCAAGCACAACTTACATTCGCCACGGAAGGCGGTCATGGCGGCTACCCAGAATTAGCGTCAGGCATAAGTGCAGATGGCTCAAAGGTAGCACGAATTGCTATGACTGCTGGATTACCCGCAGGTTCGAGACAGGTAACTGTGGATAATATGGGTACTCCGCCAGTTTCTGGAGATTATATTCAAATTGGCCCAACCGTTTCCGCTGATAGTGTGACTACCAGAGAATCTGAAGTCCGTAGGGTAGAGTATGTAGATGGCACTACGGGTCTAACGTTAGATGCGCCAACTGCTTTTTTCCATGCAGATAACACAAATATTACAGCAGTTACTGCCGTAACCGCCGCCAATAAAGAAAAGCTTATATCATGGGTTCCGGGCGTATATGAAACTGTAGAAGTACCAGACCCTGAACAGGCTATTGAAGGTAGATACTTACTAGGTACGAACCAAAAGAGAAACTTTTACGTTGCTTACAAGGGACAGCAAACCTTTTCTGGTGCATTAGGTGGTTTTATATTATTGAATGGTTGGCCTCTACGATACCCAATTGGCAAAGTAACATCAATTCCATCTGATGGGCTAACTTCTAGAACATATCTATCAGCAGCAACGAAAAAGGGTGATATTTATATTGATGTTAATAGTGCTTCTGCCCTTAGTGCAGGTGATGTAATTGCTATTGATCACACAGCCTCCCCAGCCTTTTCGGACGTATGTGAAATACGACGGATTGCAGAAAAATCCACAAATAACCTTAAACTTAATTATCCATTACAATTTAATCATACGAATACTACTTCTTCTACTCAAATTAGAAGCGTAGATACAAGTACAGCAGGGATTTATTACCAACATGATATTTTTGAAACTGTTGATTTAGATTCTATATCATGGAATGTGCATATGCGAGATAGTGCAGAAGCGGGGGCAAACGATTTTGATAGAAGGTACTTTGGTGGACACGTTGGTTCAATGACCTTAGCTGCTGAGGAGGGTGGGTTACTTACAGCGTCTTGGGATGGAATTAATTTCCAAGACATGGTACATGACCAGAAATTCCATAGTTCGTATGGTAGCGGAACTACTGCATTACCCGGCTACGCTCTTATGCAGAGTATAAATAAAGATGATCTTGGTATCCCGCAGGGAGACTTATCAGATGGCAGCGCAACTTACGATTCAAGTGGATTCCCATCTACAGAACCTTATTATTTCTCCCAAGGTTCTTTGTCCATGTTTGATGTTGAATTTGCTAGGCTTAGAAGTTTCAGTATTTCGATATCTAACAATGAGGAACCTCGATACTACATTGGTGGACAAGGTAAGGGAACTCGTAGACACCGTGGGCCGACTGAGATACGAGAACAGCAAAGGGAATATTCCATGTCTGCTTCAATTGTGTTACCAGATTCGTTAGACGGAAGTAGCGCAGATGAGACGGGTAGACGATTATTCACAGAATTGTTACTTGAAGGTGATTATGGTACAACCACTCCTAGTATGTCGGGATTTGCCATTGTGTTAACCTTTACTAGGGCAGCAAATGATACAATTACTATAACAATTCCAGATGATGGGACAGCCGCAGCGGGTGGTGGACAACAAGGAGCATTTATACGTTCCGCCCCCCATGCAGTCAGTGGGGATAACCCGTTACAAGTAGAGGCAGATATTTTATTTAGAAACATGAAGATACAAATTAAAGACGGAGTACCATTTTATCCATAGGAGGATAGTATGACAACAGAAACCAGCGAAGCAAAGACATTTGATTTTAGTAAATATCAAATAGATAATGCGATTGAAGAAAGAACTTTGGTAATAGCGGAGACAAAGGAGGAATTTAATATAAAAATTAGACCTCTTTCGTGGTCTAAACGAAACCAACTGATGTCGAAGTGTATTGCATGGGACGCAAAAGGGCAAACATCGTTTGATGGAGATGCTTTTGTTAGGGCGTGTTTACGAGATATGATAGTGGAGGCCCCTTGGGGAAGAACTACAGAATCCTTCTTGCTTTCTATTGATGCTAGATTGGGAACAGCTTTAGAAACCCTTGTACCTAACGTGGGAGATTCATCGGAGGCTTCCGCTGACGAAATAAAAAAAGATGTTTAGCCTTTTTAAATGGGGTAACAGCAAGGGAATCTAAGCCAACCGATCAATTAGAATTTGAATATTGGATTGTAACTTTACAATTATTAGAAAAGGGAATTCCTTGGGAGAATATAAATTCAATGACAGTGGGGGAAATTTATAAAGTGTTAGGGGTTTTAGCCGCTGTGCAAGAAAAACAAAATCAGGAGCAAGAAGCGATGGATAGACGAATGAATAATACGTCCGGTTGGAAAGGAATTTAAATGGCTGAAGAGACTCTTTATGTAGAAATTGTCGGCAGTGCTGGTAAAGCGGCAGGTGCAGGACGTAAACCCCAAAAGGACGACGACCCACCTCCTTCTTTCTTTAAAAAGTTGGGCGGCGGCGTTCAATCAGGGTTGAAAACAGCGGGTATTTCTTTTGGAATGTCTGCTATTCTTAAGCAGTCGCAGCTTTTTACTAGTTATGTAGGTACCATTTTCCAAATCCTTGGTGCCTTAATTGATGTTACCCTAGCTCCTCTCATGCCTATATTTATTCCAGTACTTAAATTCTTAACCAAAATGCTACCGGGAGCAAGAAAGGTTGGAGAAGCGGTTGCTAACGTCATCATTAAAGTTATTGAATGGTTTAAAAGTTCACCAATAATGAAAGGTATTGGTGAGTGGTGGGAGGCTCATACTCCTGAATGGATGCATATGAATGCGGATAAAATCGCTCAAATTGCGGGTGGGATTTTTGCAGCATTGTTCCTAATGAAATTTTCAGGTATGTTTAGGTTGCTTAAATTATTTTGGAGGCTTTTCGTAAAAGCAGGTGACGATATAAAAATTGGTGGTCGATTCTTAAAATGGATGAGGGGGAAACTAGCCAATCTTATAAAATCCCCCTTTCGGTGGATCGGAGGCAAAATTTCAGGGTTGGCAGCGAAAAGTTGGCCCCTAATTAAAGGATGGCTAGCTGAAATCGGTATAAAAATATTTAATGCTGGTGGTACTATAATAAATAGCCTCAAGTCCCAAGCTTCCAAACTTTTAAATGCTCTTCATATAAATCCCGGTCAGATACTGAAAGGTGTTGGTACGTTTTTCAAATCTGCGTGGGGTAATGTAGTTAAATTTTTCGCTAGACCGATATCGTTTCTTAAATCAGTAGGGGGATTTATTGTTAAAGGGTTTAACTTCGTAAAAAGCGGAGCTTCAAAAGTACTTGGTTTCGCAAAAGGATTAATTGATAATGTCATTAAAACCCTTAAAGGAGGCCCGATGGCAATCCTTAAGGGTTTAGTGAATGTATTGAAGTCGGTATTATCGGCACCCTTTAAAGCATTAGCAAAGGTAGCGGGAAAATTTGGTTTGAAGGGTGTCGTTGATGGACTAACAAATGTCTTTAAAAAAGGCGCAGGGAGCATGATAGGTAAAATTGGGGGCAAGGCTGGGTTAAAGGCAGCAGGTATGTCTATTCCCGGCTTTGGGGCTGCGGTTGGATTAGGTTTCGGAATCATGGAAACCGTTAGAATGACCAAAGAGCATGGGATGAAAGGGATGGGTGCTGGTCTTGCGTACACTGCTGCGGCAACAGCGGGTGGTGCCATGGGAGGCCCAGTAGGACTTGCGGTAGCTATCGGCTCTGAGGTAGCTCTAAATCAATTTGAAAACAGAGTTCTGAAGGTTGAGGTAGCTGGCCCAGATGAAAATGCTAAAGTTAGCATGAAAACACAACAAGGTAAAGAGCAGATGATGGAAGTTACAAATACGGCTAGTGACTTCCAGCCGGGGTATCCGTAAACAATGGCATATACCTCTGCAATGAATGCTACTCAAGATTTATCTATTTTAATTAGAAATGGAACTCATGCTGGGGCTTCGTTGCGTTTTATTTTAAAGGCAGATTCTTTTGCAATTTCATATAGTAAAACTCCTATTCAGGTTCCAATCCCCGAAGCTACGCCTGAACTTATTGACCTAGGAATCTTTAGACCCAGTATTACTATAAATGGAGTTGTGGATACAGTTCAACCTACGCCTAATTCTATTACAATAAATGGTCAAACATATTATCTACCGTTTAAGAACTGGTTAGAAAATGCTGTTTATGATTGGATTGCATCGGACGCAGCTACAGGACAGTTAGAACTTGAAGTTGGAGATACTACTTTCCCAACAGATACTAGTTCCAATGCGTATAATTCAGATGGTGACTTATTACTTCCTGCAAGCTGGACTGGTGGTGGGGTTTATAGGGTAGCTATTCAAATGTGTAGATTCCAGTTAAACCCATCAAGAGAAGATCGGTACGATTTTTCTTTACAGCTTGTGTCGGGGGCAAGACAAGATTGGGTTGATCAGGCGGACTTAATCTAATGGCGAAACGAGTAGAGTTATTATACCTTGATAACACATTGGGTCAATGGGCAAACGCTAGGTATAGATTCTGGAAAACTGCCCTCGATCCCGACGATTGGGCGAGTGTTACAACCGATCAAGGTACAGATATAAATCCCATAACAGCATTACACATAACTGATGCAATTGGTAATCCACGTAAAGCGCAAGTTACGATAATTAATCGCCCCAGACAAATGGGATCGACAACTGCAAATGAAGGTAAAGGAAGATTCACGGGGGTATTTACAGATTTCCAATCGGTGCGCTTACGAGACCCAGAAACAGGCACAATTTTACTTGCCGGTAAAATTTATAACGTAGATGAAAAATTTGATTTTCAATATGGAACGTCTATTGTATTAGATATTCGAGATGCGATTCAAGAATTAATAGATACAAGGACGGCGCATTGGCCTGATAAAGAGCAAACGGGTGGCTCCACAACTCGTAGTGCAATAATAAATGATATAATTGCGGGGAATAGAAATTATACATTTAGTTCTCTAATTGCGACAGATGGGCAAAATAAGGTAACTACATCGTTACGTAAAGTTGAGAGTACTGGGGTAAGAGAATTCAAAGGGAATAAATCTGCCTTAGCGGAAATTTCAACTATGGCAGCAGAAGAACCTCATAGCGAGGAAAACTCAGAAAGCCATCAAGTAGCCCAGTTAGACGAAGCTTTAGATGGTACTGAGACGGATGTAGATATTGATGGTTTCTATTTCGGGTACGCGAATGCTGGTCAGGCGTTTGCGGCGGGTGACCTCCTCTTAGTTGATGCTGAAGTTATGAAAGTTGTGTCGATAGCTTCCGATACTTTAACAGTTGTTCGTGGAGTATCAGGAACAACAGCAGATTCTCATGGTGATACTACGCCAGTTTATAAAAATCCGGGGGCTTCTAAATACGGGTTTGATTATCATGTTGATGCAGCGGTAGAAACCACTAGCGTCAGTGCTACTCCAGCCGCAGATTGGAATTATTACAAACGTGGTAGCCGCCCAGACTCTCCTAAAAACTTTGGGATGACGGTTAAATATCCAGCATCTGCTTCTTTTACGCCTGACGGATTTAATAAGATGATGCAGAATGATTTTTCATTCTCCAATCCAAAAGAAGAATTATACACAGATGTTATTTTAGAGTATACTGAAAAGGGGCCAGAAGTTAAAGGTGACGGTACTGTGAATGCGAAAGCGTCAGGAGGCGCATCGACTCCCAAACGCCGAAAATTTGAACGGCTTGATATAATTGGAGCGTCGGGACGCTTATCAGTAGAAGGTATGATAAAACTAGGACGAACTCACGAGGCGGGTACAGGAGGAATATATAATACTACTGATCCGGTAACATTTACAATTGATGAGTATGACATTGTTGGGGAGGCGAATACGACGGCTACAGCCGCATCCGATCTTGTAAACGCTGGAGATTACATCCGAATAGATAATGAAATTCTGTATGTTACCGCAAGAGGAACTGGGGATTTCACCATAACTGTTGATAGAGCGGCATTAGGTACAACGGCTGCAAATCACACAGATAACACCCTCGTCTATCGTAACCCTCATGCTATGCCAGATGACTGGGGAGCAGTACCCTTTGGGCAAACTGAAATTGTACAATCTCCTACTGGCAATTTTGGATTTATTGAATATCAATCCCATACGGCTGGGAGCAGTCTTGAAAACAATGACCCCCCCGGTTTCATTATTGTTAGTCCGTACAATAATCCGCAAGATACTGACGATATATTATTTAATGCTCATATGCCTGAAACTAGCGTAACGGTCACCGGAACAGAGACAAGTAACACAGTTACTACTCACGCTAATTGTCGATATGCTAAAACTATCGGCCTAAAGAAAACTAAGGTAATTAAAAATACAACAAGTTCTGAACCTGCTGATTTGCGGAAACAAGTTATAGGGTTCTTATCACGGAATACCCAAACGTCGGTAAAGCGTGGGGAATTTAAAGTTACGGGTTATCCATTTGTTTACTTAGAGATTCCAGCCGATAAGTTATCCACTTCCGGTAGCAACACAGTTACATTTACGTCTGATGCCTTTACTAATAATGCAGCCACTCCTGCAACGTCCCAAGACCCAAGAGACTTTGGGGTTCTTTCGGGGGATGTCATATGTGAGATGGATTCAACAGGAACCACGATTACTAGGTATGCGTATATCTCAAGTGTGACGGCTACTACAGTAGTATTTGGATCAGGAACTACCGACACAAGTGACGGTACTATTTTAGATCAAACAAAACCGATGCGTATTTATGTCCCCCTCCGTGCAGGGCATGTTATACGAGTTACAAATTCATTAGCCCAAGTGGATGCCGACCACTTAGTTATGGAATTAGCTTACGATGAGGGAAGCGGAGTAGCAATGACATCGTTATCCACTACGGGACAATACGATACAGCGGTGTCTTTTAAACCAAACATTCTAAAAGCGGTGAATAATAACGCCATTTCATATGGTAAAGAACCCCCCGACCCAGTTATTAACTTTAACGACCCCGGCAACTGGTCTTGGGACGGAGAATTTATAGGTACTGCCTATAATGCTATTTCATGGGGGCAACAACAGGATGGCGGTACTCCGTCCGGTAATATCAAGCTGTGGAAAGAAGATGGTTCTCTGGGTAAAACCCTTGAGATTGTGGCGGGTAGCTCTACTGGTTTAACGGCACAAACTAATTATATAGCTTATCTGGCTCCTACCGGAGGTTCTACTGAAAGTATAGTCGTAACAAAAGCATCTGCTTTTAAAAAGAATAAGAACTTTTTACAACTTGCTACAATTTATGTCGAAGAGAATGACGCTTCATTTGTAGCAGCAGCACAAACATTTCCTAATATTATTTCTGATGGTGGAAGGAATATAGGGATAAAAGCTAAACCTGACGATGTTCTAACTCCCGGCACTATAACTGTGCAAGATGGTACTGCTGCGGCTCCCAGCGTAACTTTTGCGGGTTCTGCTGATGGTGAAACGGGGCTTTTTCTTTACGAATCAGGGGCAACTGAATACTTGGGTATTTCGGCTGACGGTACACAAACGGCTTATTTCGGAGAAAGTGGTGCCAATATTTGGTTGTATAGAACCACGCAGCCCGGAGCTGATGATACCTATGATTTAGGAACTGCTTCTTACAGATGGGATGATGTTTATGCTACTAATGGCACCATTCAAACATCAGACATGAGGCTAAAAGAACTCATAACCCCCTTAACGTTGGGGTTGGGCTTTGTTAACGACCTAAACCCTGTTTCATACAAATGGAAAAATAAAAAAGAAGACAAGGTGGATCAAACCCACTACGGTATAATAGCACAAGAAGTCATGGAAACACTTAAAAAACATGGTATAAATTCTATCGAAGAGTTTGGCGGTATTACACATGGCGGTGAAGATGAAGATTATTATGGAGCCAGATATTCAGAATTTATTCCTATGCTAATAAAAGCAGTACAAGAACTTTCAGACGAAGTGAAGCAACTAAAGGAGAAAAACTAATGCCTGATGTAACAATATCATTTACAGACGCACAATGGGCAAGGGTTGTAGCCGCATCCAGTCGTATAAAAGCCCTCCATGAAACAGGAGATGTAGATGCGGCATATCTAGCCGCTATCCTAAAAACTAGAATACAAAAACTCGTAGTGCTTTACGAAAAGGAAGCAGCCCGTGCATCCGCCGATGCTGGCTTAGATGACTTCTAAACGTGATCAAATAGTCCGCTTACGTACAGAAAACCCTATACTCCGTCTGACAAAAATTGCGGAACGAGTGGGGGTAGACCCTGCCTATGTTCATAGAGTTCTAATAAAAGCAGAATTACCAACTAAAAGTGTTCTAATAAATAAAAAGCACCTCCCTAAACGAGTAATTTGTCAGGCATGTGGAGAAGATGTACCTAAATCTGAATCCCATTCGGCTAGAGTACATCACATTCATGATGAATGTCGGTATGAATATTTTAGAGTATTAGTCACATGTAAATTTTGTCGGACTTCTTTTAGAAGAAAACGCTCAGAACTAATGACTTTCATAGCTCGTAGTAATAAATATATCTATTGTAGTGTTGAATGTCGCCGTAAAGGGCAAAGAGATGACAGCACATATGATTTAATGTTAAATAAACAGCTTAAGCAACGTGAAATTGACTCTCCTGACATAGTGTGATATAATCATAAGAGGCCCTAAAACTATGAAGAGGATGGTGTATGGAGATCAATAACGCTTTAATTACGCAATGGGAACCAAAAATAAATCGGATGCTACAGACTACTTCTATCCGTGGGATGGAGAGAGAGGACATAGCACAAGAACTACGCATTGCGATATTGAAAGCGGCTAAAGGGTTTGATCCAGAACGGAAGGTTTCCTTCCATACTTATCTTCACACTACCATGGTTAATACTATTAGAACACTTATTACTAAAGCCCAACGTCGTCCCCAACCACAAAGTTTAGATGCTATTTTACGCTTATGGGAAATGGATGATTGGAGACATTCTACGAATTCCGCACAGAAAGCGATAGCTGTAACTATTGACATGGATACAGAGCTTATGATAAAATCTATGTTAAATAGGTTAACTCTTTCAAATTCTGAGAGATCATTTATTATGTTACGTATGGAAAATTTAACAATGGATGAGATTTCTGCTACACTACAAGAGTCGGCCTATAAAGTTAGGAGCCGAATTAAACAAAAATTAGGTGTACGTACTGAGCAAAGAGTTTTATTATGGTTAAACGGAACGGTAAATCTTTAAATGAGTATAACTCGAATGATGTTCGAGAAGCTTTTCTTTGGCTTTATTCAAAAAAACACCATAAAGACTATTTAAATAATAATTTTATAGGATATGATCTAAAGTTGATTAAGCAAGCCATAGGAAAATATGGTTTATTTTCTGTTTTATCAGGCTTTTATAACGGTATTAGAAGAAATTCTGATACAGTATCTATAAAATATATCCTTAAAGGTTTTGAATTTGGTTACTATTTACCAGAACAAGATGCAGAAATGTATTATAAGATTATGGTTTATGGTACAGATAAAATTAAAGCTTATTGGAGAAAATATTTAGTATTAAATTCTAAGTGGTTCCCTACAGCTTCGTCGGAACAGACGAAGAAAAAGATGGAGACCAAACTAAGGGAGTGGTCAAATGCCAAAGAGAGCTAATAGAAAAGGTGGGTTTTCTAAATCTACTAGATCATCAAGGGAACAGTTGTTAGTTAACGACTTAACCGGACGAACTGCTCCTGAAGGACAGTATCGGGTGATATCTATTGCTAGAATTGGCTTTAGTTATAATCAAGAGGTATGGATAGAAGGAACTTTCACCTCTTTCCCAGAAGCGAAGAAGGTTGCGGATGACAAAGCAGTAGATGGTGTGGTATGCTATATTCATGGTAGCGGCCCACGAGTAATATATATAGCGAGGTAGCAATGCAAAGTTTTGAATATATTGAGTCTGGGGTTCTGTTTAATCTAACAGACCCTATGAACTTTAAAAATTTTCGGTACACCGGAAAAGATTTTGCGAAGCATGGGGAGGTCTTATCTTTTATTATTGATTATGTAGATCAATATAAGGAAACCCCCTCTACGGCGACACTCTCAGAAAATTATCCTGCGTTAGATGATTCCGCACAAATGCTTAATTTTGATTATGCGGTAGACCAATTTAAAGATCAGGTAGTTTATCGTAAGATTGTGGGGTCTATCCAGTCCCAAAAGGAACTTTTAAAAGAAAATCCTACGAAAGCCCTTGCTTCTATTATGACTAACTTAAGTGATGTGGAAGTTGAAACAGATGAAGATGTATCAATATATAATGATGGAACTTCTGATCGGTTAGAAGCGTGGCGAGAGCGGACTAAGAAAAGACAAATGGGCGATGGTATTATGGGGATTAATACCCCTTTTAAATCATTCAATAATACAGGTGTGGGATGGATGCCCGGAGAGTTGATTGCTATGTTTGCTCGACCTACCGTAGGTAAAACGTGGATGTGCGTAGAAGCTGCCGCTACCGCTGTTATGAATGGGTATAAAACATTGTTAGTCTCTACAGAAATGCCTGTTGCGGCTATTAGTCTTAGGGCGGATGTGGTATTAGCTAATAAAATGGGTTATAAGTTCTCCCATCAAGCCTTACGAAATGGTGACCCGATTGATGAAACTGCGTATAAGAACTTCTTGAAGGAGTTAGATGGCAGGTCATTATTGGTTTGTGACCACATTGAAGGGGAGTCTACGATTTCGCTAGAGCATATTGCTAGGTTGATACGTAAACACAAACCAGACTTTGTAGTTCTAGATGGAATCTATCTAATTTCATCAGGGGATGGTAAAAAGGCGATGTGGGAACAATCTCATGCCCTCTTTTACGGTATGAAAAATCTATGTCTTGCAACAAACACAGCTATTTGGGTTTCTACCCAAGCTACACGAGAGGCAGCTAACATGTTTGAGCCTCCCAGAGCCGACCAAGTAGCTTTTGGGGACGCTCTCATACGGGCTGCTGATGTAGCAATGGCAATGTGTTTAATTGAAGATCATGATAATATTCGTATGATGCAAATTCAAAAGTATCGTGATGGGGTTTTACCTGCTGAGGAATACTATTTGCATTGGGACGTAGATCGTGGTATTATTTATGAAGATGATGAATTTGAGCTTATCGACGATGACGATGACTTTTAATAAGGAGTAATGATAATGGGATTATTTGACATGTTTAAAAATTCAGATAGTATTATTGTAAAACAAGGTACGTCTAAAGGGCCGGGTAAGCCTAAAGTAGACATTACCATTGGGGATATAAAGCGTGGTAGAGTGGTAGATGAGAATGGATACAGTAGTGATATCGTATTGTTCCTACGTGCCTCAAAGGTAAAACGAGTTAGTGGTTAATTGGTCAAATTTATTACTGGATGCAGGAATAGATGTTCCTTTAGAACGTGACCAATTTAATATTTCTTGCCCGTTTCATATAGATGA
>Ga0098035_1001432_pt1 | contig 11596 bp, 7 predicted proteins | sample 3_EtaG_FD_75046 | JGI IMG/M metagenome (GOLD analysis project Ga0098035, IMG submission 75046) | Marine viral communities from the Subarctic Pacific Ocean - 3_ETSP_OMZ_AT15126 metaG | ecosystem: Environmental > Aquatic > Marine > Oceanic | place: Pacific Ocean | collected 2015-01-07
AAAATCTCTCATAAATTGATTAAAAAAATCATTTAAAAAAGAAGGAAGGGAGTAAATGGATTCCTCTTTTTTCAAAAGCTTTTGAGTCAGCCACTGAGTAAAATATCGTGTCGAAATCGGAAAGTCTCCAAAATTAACAAACTCAGTTGTTGTTGTGTTTTGGGGATTCACAATCTCCATGGGTCCAAGCACCAAACGAAATTTTTTAAATCGCTCATAAAATTTAGTAACCTTGTCTCTCTCCGCGACCAATTGTTCGTTTACCCTATCTTTGTCGATTCCATCGATACTCATGGAGCCCTCAGTAGTTAAAAGGAGTCTATTTTCAAAGCTTTTATCAATTCCCCTTAAAATAGAATCAACCAAATCGTTGACATAAAAATAGTTAACAATCTCGTGATCTAAAATCCCCACCGTGGTTGCTGAAGTTGAGGGTGCCGCGGCAGTGGCGGCTGTCCGGGCATCTTGTCTGGCCTTCCATTCGGCGTGTTCAATTCGCCATGCGGCAAGCGCTTCCTCTGAGGGCTTCCCCATGGTCGGGTTGCCACCCATGTCGGCGCCGTAGCTGGTCACCGGTGCCACAGATATCTCTCCCTCGGGCTTCGGGGGCTCCACGTCTGCGGCTATCGCCTCCTCGGAGGGGCCCGTCGTGAGCCCCTCCACAAGTTCGGGGCTATAATCCGCTAATATCGTCGCAGTGGTGGAGTCGCCTGGAAGTGCCTGTCCAACATAATTCGTTATATCAAAATCAGGCCCTTGCACCAAATAATCAGCAATACTTTTATAAGGCAGCGATAAATTATAAAGACGCCACGCGTTCAACAAACCATTCATTAAGCTTTGCAGGCTCCTTATCTTATCTTGTTGAATGGTGTTCCTGCTTTGTTTTTTCAGTTTATTAAGCTGGTCCGGTTCGCATTCTTTATTAAAAACTTTAAATTTTAATTTTCTTCTTAACATGTTTCGTTCAACGGCAGGATCTGTAAAAATATTAAAGCTGGGCTGATCAAAAAAGTCTTCAACATAAGCTAAATAATGAATCACGAAACTGACACGACCCATTTCATCTATATTAAATTCATGAGTGGTGGGTGTTAAATTCAAAGATATATAAGAATTATAAATCGAGTCTAGCGGGACCGGAGACGCTCCATTGGGAAGTTGCCACCCAACAACAGCTTTTAACCGAAACATTAATTTTGAAAGATTGTCGTAGACTTCATCGGCAGCATGGGGATTTATTTTATTAACCGAATCAGCCATTAACTTCGAGCCGGTTTTAAGGGCTAGCTCAATATATCTATACGGCGCGGCGCTGTCGGGAGACCTTTCTCTTAATAGCTCATCAAAATCATTTGCAAAGATCGTCAATTTTGCTTTAATGCTTTTTTTGAGTCCAAACGGGTTGTCTGCCTCATAAGAAAACGTAAAATCTTTAATGCCGGCACCAAATCCTCTTCTATATCGATCTTTTAAAACATCTTCCGCATACTCTGGAGTCAAATGAGAATCAAAATTAATTTCTTGTTCATACTCGGTACCATCTTGCAGATCCGTAACCTTATAAAGACTAATCATAGGCTGTAAGCTGGAAATTTGGGCCGGCGTTAATTCATAAAACCTTTCGGCAGACTCATACTGTGTCAGCTTATTAATCAAACCAAAGGGATCGCCGTCGACCAATAAAGATGAGTTGACTCCGTTAAGATAAGGTAAGTCTTTGGATTTTGCATTCTCTACGGTGATGTGGGACCTCTCCTTTTTGTAGGCTACAAAATCCTTAAGAAAAGTTAACAGAAAGCACTGCTCTTCAAATTCAACCTCTCCGACCCCCACAATCGTCGCTTCTTCGTCCGATGCTGCTGCGGCAACTTCGTCTGCTTCTGCGTCGGCATTTTGGGCGGCGATTGCGTCGAGTTCTGCCCTTCGCTCGATGAACTGGCTGATGTATGGATCCTTCTCGGACTCAGTGCGGCCCGGGGCATCGGGATCGTCGTACCAGTCTGAAATAAAGCTTTGTTGGGCAGCGTGACCTTCGGGTGACTTGTCGAAAGTTACCTCCCAAGGGCGTTCCGGATCTTCGGGATCGTATACCGGTTGATCTTTTGGTGGTATTGCCACTTCTTACATCCCCAGCACTCTAAGTGCTTGTTCAAGGTTCAATGGAATATAAATCACCTTGCCTGTCTCAATGTGTGCTTCCGTGGGATAACTATTATACCACGCGATAACCCACCAAAACCGCGTGTCGTTATAAAACTTATGCGCCAAATTATAAAAGCGATCCCCATATTTCCAAATATATGCTGTCGTTTTAAGTCTGCTACGTTGTTCAACTGTGGGGTTCGTAAGAATCGGGGTGGCATATTGTCTTATAGCGGGCATTTTGCGACTTTTTCTCAAAGGCGCATAATATTCACTGCTATTTATTAAAATACGCGTGTTGTTATATCTAGACATAGTTTGCTAATCTCCTTTTATGTTCCATCAGTAAATTCAATGGGCCAAAACGACGGCCTGGGTTCGTCTCCCCAGCGAGCTTTTTTCAAGCCATCCATTGTTCTTTCAAAAAGCGCCTTTTTTCCATCTTCTGTGGCTGTGTCGCCAGACTCGCCAGTTACTGATTCGTCCACAGGGGGGGTTCCCGGGTCCAACAGCACATTATAAGGAAATCGCTGAGAAGAAAAGGCGAGGGATCCCGGGGGATCGTTCGCCGGGTTTGGTTCCCACCCCAATGAATGCTCATGAATGGCTGAAAACCCCAACGTAACGTCTATCATTTTTGGAAGGACGACGCCGGATCCCTGTGTCGTGGGTGCGGGGTCGGCTGGATTGCTGAACAGCTTGAACTTGCTGTCAGTAGCGGCTGGCTCTGCAATTGTTGGTGCATCGATCACTCCAATATCGCCTTCCATGTTATGATTAAATGTTAAATTGGTAATTAGTCCTAAGAGGCCCTGCTCTGCATCGAAGGTACTACTCTTAATGTAGTCCTTCAAATATTGTTCTCGGGTTAAGCCGTCCCCGCTGATGAGGTGCTGAGTGTATCCGGGCGCCTGCTTCGCAAGAAGATTCATAAACTTTATTCTAATCAATGGCGATTGAGTAACCGTAAGTGCGCCGCTCGCGGCGTTCGGCATAGCATACACAGGATATAAAAATCTCATCAACAATTGAAGCTTTGCAAGGTTTTCATAAGCCTCTCCAGAAGAAGCGGCAGGAATTTTAAATCCCAATGATATTTTTCTTTCATTTTGTTTGAACATCTGGACCGGATCACTCCGACCATAAATTCGTTCAGAGGACCAATCACTAGCATATGTTTCGTTAAATGCGGTTATAAATGCCTTAAAGAAAATCTCTTTTTGGGTTGGGACATGAAAAAAAGAAATTACGGTTTGATAATTATTTGCATAAGCATCACTACCGTCTGTATAGGGATAATGTGTTTGTCCGGATCCTTTTTGTTTGAGTTCCAGTCCCCCCCCGTATGTCAGGGCATTGAAATTTTTAAAATCTTTGGGATCTGCCATGTTTATTTTTCCTCACGAATGCGCGCCATGCTTTGTGCGGTGCGAGTCGTTTGATCGACGGCCCGCCATTTGGCGGCCGTGCGCTCGGCTAGCTCGGCCTCGGTCTCCTCGGCCGCGGCCTCGGTCTCCTCGGCCGCGGGCGTGGGTGCGGCGGGCTCCGGATCTTCATATAGGGGCGCGCCATATGGAAAACCACTATTCCCCCCATCAAACTCCATAATGTTCTCGCTCATGCTCCACCACCCCTGAGCAATGCGCGGTTCGTGAATAACTGAAAACTCCAACGCAACGTCCACCATTTTGGGAAGAATGGTATTTGATCCCTTAAAGTCAATCGCGCCGATATCACCTTCCAAATTATGATTAAATGTGAGGCTACTAATGGTTCCCAGAAGACCGGTCGCGGGGTTGCCATCGTTGGCGGATGTTACGTATTCGTTATAAAGCTCTGTCGCGGATCCGTCAATAGTCGCGACGGGCCCTCCGGGACGATTTGCCAACAAATTCATAAATTTTATTCTAATTAAGGGTGATTGCGTAATTGTTTGTGCATGCGCCGCATTTTTATAAGCGGGATATAAAAATTGAGCCAATAATTGAAGCTTCCCAAGGTTTTCGTAAGCTTCTCCGGAAGAAGCAGCGGGAACCTTAAAGGCTAACGATATTTTTCGGTCGGTTTGCCTAAACATATAAATGGGATCTGCTCGACCAAACACACGCTCAGACGCCCAATCAGAATTACACGTCTCATTGAATGTTGAGATAAATGCCTTGAAAGTAACCGAGTTTTGCGAAGGTTGGTGCAAAAAAGAAATTACTGTTCTATGGTTATTTGCATAAGCATCACTTCCGTCGACAAAGGTGTGGGTGCTTCTTTCTAATTCTCCCCCATATTGCAAAGCGTTAAAGGGTTTAAAATCGTCAGAATCTGCCATGATATAATCTCCTTTTCATTAACTTTGACTCACATTAATTGCAGTAATTTCTTTTCCAATCACATCCAACACAAAATTACCCATTGTTCTTTCTCCAATCTTAAGTTCGATTGGCTGTCTTACTGTTTGGGTTGCACCACCTCCACCACCCATCGCACCTCTCGCGATTTGCATGGGAGCAGTCACGGCCGAAGCCACAGTGTTCGCAACCCCAACGGCACCAGCAGTATACATTAGTGCGACTGCTTTGGTGGTGGGTATCTGATCAATGGCAGCAGCAATTTTTTCAACGTTGGTGGCAATCGCCGGGTCGCGTAGGTTTTCCATCATGCTATTAAGCATCTGAAGAGGTTTAAACATAACATCGGTTAGAGCCGCAAATACACTTTTTAAAGTGTCGATTGGATTTAAAATCGCCTTCATAACTCCTCCAATCGCCTCAAAAGAATGAGCAAATTTCCAAAGTCCTTCGAGGAATGTTGAAGCCCCCGCATCATCTTTAAATAATAGGTCACTAACTTTCTTTATTTCATCCCAAAAAACCACAACGACAGCAATAAGTGCCCCAATTGCTAGCCACATAGCCCACGCCGGCGCAGTTACAATTGCTATAGCTATTCCAAGCAACTTAAGAAAAGCAGCCAGCTTCACTGCCCCTACAATTAATTCTTTTATCAGGTCTTTCTTCTTATTAAGCTTCTCGGCCAGGTCGGCTATCCAATCAATAAGCGGCAAAAGAATTGGCACCATGTCGGCCAACGTCGCATTGAATTTGTCTTGCAATGTCTGAGTGGCTAGCGCCTGTGCCGCCATCTTTTCATAATCTGCTGTGGTTTTATTTGTGGTACCTGCCAACGTATCCATGTTGCCACTCATCATCAGTGCCAAATCACCCACATCCTCAAGACCCAAAGAATCGGCATAAAACTTTCTCTGATAATATGACATATCATCGAAACTCAAGCCGGCGTCCAATAGAGAATCACGAATCATTCCAAATCTTTCTGCTGGATCGGTTGCCATCATCAGATCCATGGCATTTACGAAGTTCCCGCCAAGGGCGGCATTTAATTTACCAGCTTGTTCTGCGGCGCCCTCAAAAGTATCGAATTTATCAGTTATACGAAGAACCTTTTCCATTTCTAAACCAGTAATCTTTGAAATGTGTGCTAAATCTTTAAAAGCCTTGGTTCCCTGATCTCCAAGTTTCGCCAAGCTGGGCCCCATCGATGCATATTTCTCAGAAAGCGTATCAACCGGAACACCCAAGTTTGTCGCGAAGTCTTTTAGTTCCATCGCTGTTTTGTTGGCTTCTATCACACCTTGTCCAAGCATTTTGGTTGAAACCTGAATGCCTTTTGCAAAAGCTTCGTTAGAGACACCCAATTCCGCCAAAACGGCGCCAGTTTTGCCTAATTCTGCTCTTGTTTGTGGGGCGAGCATTGTAAAATCTGTGAAATTTCTATATAACCCCTCCATTGCTTTGCTGGCTTCTTCAATGCTTACGCCGGCGCCACGAGTAGCCTCATATACCCCCGTCATCTCCCGGGCCATTCCAGCGGTGGCGCCGGTTGTTTTTCTGAATTTGCCTTCTGCATCATGCATGGCAATTGCCAAATTCACTATATTATTAATTACACTGATCAGTATTCCCGTGCTTAACTTATTTAATGCCGAAAAAAAGCCGCCGGCAGACATGCCCGCCATGGCTTTCCAATATTTTTTGCCTTTTCTTATATCGAAGGCGCCAGTATATACGCTGGTGGCGCCTATCATTTCCGCATTTATCTCTTTCCATGCCTCGGCGCCCTCTTTGGCGCTAGCGGTGAATTCGTCTTGAAATTCTACTTGTGCTTTGAAGAGTTCTATATTTCTTTCTTGCGTCTGCTGTTGTTTAAGAAGTTCCTTAAGGGCTGCTTTTTCTGATAGTCCAAACTTTTTCATGTACTCCGCGAGAAGTTTGTGATCTTTTAGTGTTTGATCGGTGAGGCGTAATTTTTCCTCCTCAAGATGGAGCCTCTGTTGGCTTACCAAATGCGAGCCCGCCACAGTATGTTCTATTTGTTTATATATACCCAGAAGGTTCTCTGCTCCATCTACTTGGTCCTGAAGATAGGTCGCACTCTTTTCCAAGAAGGCTAATATTTGTTGATTCTTCTTTAACTCAAGCTCTTGCTGCACCGAGCGTCGTTCGCCTAGCGCGACGAGGATCTCCGTGTCAGCCCTCATTTGAGCAATTTGAGCGGGAGTATATGATGCCACAGGTATGCCCTCTTAGAGATGTGTCTCAAATTAAATAGTTTTATAAAAAAAAGATAGGGCGATTGTTTTTGCCCTATCTTCTAATGTTTATCGGTGCTGTGAGGGGATCCCAGGGTGATTGTGGGAGGTTAAAGTTTGAGAATTTCCCCCTCCTCCCCTCGAAGCCTTATCCATCGCATCGCTTTCGGTTTTAAGCTGCCTAATTAGTCTTTCGACAAACCACATGCGCAAACCAACAGGAAGATTGTAGGCTTCCGAGAATGACCAACCACCAGAGTATTTTAAAAAGAAAAACTGTTCATAAACACTCTCCATATATTCATCTGTCAGGCCAAAAAAAGTCCGCTGTGAGCGGAACCTCCATTAGTTGTTCGTAGGTACACTCTGAACACTCAAAATTATGTGTCATATCAATATTCGGAGAAGCCAACTTAAACGATGCCCTCAAGTGCCTTGAATCTAATGAAGGCATATTATCAATAAGATACTTTCGAGCTTCTATGGAATCATCCCCATTAACAGCCACAATTATATTTGATAGTTGTCTTGTCACTACTCTCTCTGGGTTTTTATTTTTACGTTCCAGTTGAGTGGCACTAACTATCGATTTCTCATCATTTCCGGTTAATAATCTAAATGTAACATTCACCTTCGTGCGGGGTAGCTCAACTTCAAATGTTCCATTTTCGTTATCTGTAATGCTTAAAGCATCTATTTCGTCGCCGCAATAAACTTTAACGCTGTTCAAATCAAAAGTATAATCTTGATTTGTTCCACAGCTTGGGCAAGATACTTTTGTAGCGTATTCGTTTCCATATCCAGAAACCCTTGCAGCAATAATTATAGCGTTTTTGTCACCAACCAAAAGATGATCACAATTTATTCTCTTGTCAACAATAATACTCTGAACCATTCGATCCAAAGCAACACCCTTTTTTAAGAGAGTTCGAGAAGTAAGCAAATCTTCTTCTTTCGCTGTCATTTGTTTAATTTCAAGACTATCCTCTCCATGAAGGGGGTGCCCCTCTGGATAGAATCTTCCCTTCGAAGGGAGTTCAACAAACTCAGTAGGGAGAACAAATGAAAATCCCTCTGAATCACTTTTCATAACGCTTGGAGGTGGCGTGTCTACATTTTTATTTTGTACACCACCCACGCGATCTTTATTTCTCGACAATATTCACCTCAGTTGTCTTTGATTATTAGCCGGGCCAGAATGTCTTGGCGCCACTATCGGAAGTAGCGACAGAGCCCGCAGTATTGGGCGTATCAAGCTTGGCCCAATCATATTTAAGAGTTAAGCTAATTTCTGATAACTCATCGTCACCATAAGCCAAATCACCATACTTAACATCACTAATAAATGCATTGTAAAGTGTCCACTTCTCTAATTCTCCGCCCGTCGCATCAATCTGCGTAACAGTAACTTGACCAAGAGAAGAAACGGCAGTTGCCTTTGTCATGGTGCCAACGTCATTGGGATCCGTGGGAGGATGATAGCCACCACCCTGGATCAAGCCAGAGATAGACGCCGCCATATCGGGCTCGCCGGGATCAACTAACGCGACAGTTACTTCGTTCCAGGTTACACTGCCGGGATAATAGAAGGTGTGATTTAAATACTTGTGTTCGGAAGCCGCAATTGTAAAAGACGGCTTGTCGGCGGTTTTAGCCCACCACAAAAATAAATTATCAGCACCAAATCCACCAAATTCGACTTTAAATCTAAATTTTCTTTTTGGATCTTTTAGGTTGGCATCTTCACCAAAGTTGGTTGACCAGAAAGGCATATTATAAAACTCCTATATTTCTATTTTAATTAGTAACGTGGGGGAAATTCCCCCCACTTCTTTTATTAGTCATCGAACGAGGCGCCCGTTGACATGATCACGAAGTCAATCGCGATGAACTCAATTGCTCTTGCGGGCTTAACCATGATCTTCGCATACAAGACGTTCTGATCGATTAAGTCGGGAGTAGTGGTTGATTCATCAAGAATCAAGCGATAATCCGTAATTCCGAATCTACTCTTAATATTTGACAAGAACGGGTCAATCAGGCCAATGAATCGATTCCACGTTGACTGAACGTTCTGTTCAAACAAAATCTGAGAGGCGAGAATTGAAATCTGCTTCTTCATAAAGATTACCAATCTCCGAACATTAATTCTATCAAGCGCAGACTGCTGTTCTTGAAGCGTCTTCTGACCGAACACCACAATGCCAGTGGACGGGAAAGAGGCAATTGGATTAATGTTTGACTCATAGAGCGTATCTCTGTTTTTGGACGTTAATCGCTCTGTAATGCCAGTAATGGGAATCCCGGCAGCACCTTCGGAAAGGCCGCCGCGATTAAATCCGGCTGGTGCAAACCATAGCTCTGACTTTGCTTGCGAACTTGCAAACACGCCCATCATTGCAACGGAAGGTGGAATCCAAAGAAGCCTGCTTGTCTTCTCATCGCGCGTCTGGACCCACGGGTAGAATGTGCAGCCATAACTTGAATCAATTTGTCTATCTTTCAAAGCCGTTGCTGCATTCTCTGGCGTGGTGCCAATTCGATCCGGCTTACTAGATTTATATGCTTCATGACCGGGAATATACACGCTGGGAAGGTCAATAATTGCAAGAGAGTCGGCCCGATCACCACACAGATTAACCTCGTGAGCAGTGAGAGATTCAAGCGTTAATCCTGGCGACACCATCATATTTATATCAACAAATTCAGGATCTGCACATGTGTCCATCGCCCTCTTCCACGTATAATAAATATAATCATTTAGTTCTGTAGAGGTTCCTTCCGTCATTCCGCCGTTATACATTGGGTCGGGCTTAAGAAGATCAAATCCATCAAAGCCGCCCCAGAAAGGAGCAGTAAACTGGCGATAGCCGTCAGTAAGGGTGGTGGAATAAGCGTGACCATTGCCTGCGGCCCGGGTACCGGATAGCCAATAATATTGACCACCGGAGGTTTTCACCAAATCATCCATGGAGAACATGTAAGACCATGCAGCGATTCCAGGGAGCGCAGAAGGATGTTGAGTACTTCCACTATAATTGGTAGGATCGCCCGGGAAATCAGCCGTTAGCAACCTGAGATAATCAGGAATGGAAGAATCATTAACAGTAGACTGTGCGGTGCGAGTCGTTTGTATTCCGAAATAAGCCCTCTTCGGATCTGACAGTCCGCCATCGGATGCAGAAAGCCGGAGAAGAGTGTCTGGGAATGCAAGGGTGCCGGAGAGGGCTCCGGAAACTGCTGCCGGATCGACCCCGTCGCCGTAACTCGCGGCGCCCGATAGAATTGCCGCGGCGTTGGAATTTAATAGCCCGGCGTCGGGAAAATAAATATATGTGTTGTCAATCGCAGTATCGGTGGAGGATCCTGTGATAACTCCCGTGGTCTTAAATTTGGGAGGACCAAAATATCCAAACGGCAGCAATGTGTTAGACTTGGTTGTGCCCTCTTGTACATCTGAAGTAGTTTCAACATAAACAAACTTTGACCGATTCGGATAATCACCATAATTCTTTAGCATCTTGTTTGTTGAATCCCATTGCTGATACTGATCGCCTATTATTCGCGAAATAAAGTTAGGAGATGCTGGGTTGAGCGTAAGATTGTCAAATCTTTCCATAACCTGTACATTATTATCGGTATCCGAAAGGGCCCTGATGATTACAGAGAAAGTACCATAATCACTGACCGTTGTTGTAGATTTTCTAATATTAGCAATAGACACCTTACAATTCTTATGGAGCCACTCGCCATGGCCTCGTCCCTTGAGGCGGAAAAGTTTCTGTTGGGCCTGGGGCGCGAAACTAGCTGTGTCATTCAAATCTTGCCCGATAAACCATCCCGCCACAGCCTCATTGCTGGCTCGGCGCATAGCCTGGGGGCCAATAGTGCTGTCAGAATTTTTAGCAATGGGGAGAATTACGCCATAAGTCATACTGTTATGCAGGCTGCGGCGCCGAAGCTCTTGTTCATAGGTTTCGCCAAGCCAATAATTCTCAGCCACAGAAGCAGGATAAAAGGCGCCAGGCTCGGAGGCTAATTGTGGATTGGTATTAAAGACCTTCCGAACAAAGCCGGCACTTGTATCATCAAAATTAAATGTATAGTTCTTTGTACCCCGCGTTGAGCTAGACAAGATAACTCTATGATTATAGTTAGTATCGCTAATAATTACCTTACCAACGCCCGAACTCTGAGAATTGTTGCTAGATGCTGTACGGAATAGCGTCCCACTTAACTGAATAGAAGAAGTTTTATTTAGATACCACACGGCAGCCAAGCGGCCAGTGCCGAGATCGCTCGCGGACTCGGGGGTGACGGCGTAGGAGACGGAAGAACTCTTAAACAGCCACAAACCAAAGGCGCCACCATTTTCTGACCCAATTGCTGCGGGGGTTACTTTGAAAGTCTGCCAACCCGCAATTCCTGCGGATCCGGCAGTCGCGTTCGAATCCTGCTGCCCCAAAAGTCTTACATAGGTAAGGGGCGCCACATTTGAGCGAAGGAAAGCTTTTGCCGCATACGTCCCATACATGGGAGACTGGAAGTTTCCGTTACGAACAACATCACTCGATCCGCCGCCGGGCACAGTTTCACCAAACATTTCAACAAATTCAGAATAAGACTGAACCTTTACAGGCTGCATCGCCAAGCCGCGAGTAGATCGCCCAATAACGCAAGGACCGATAGTTTCGGCTGATTTGGGGATGAAAGAGTTATCAATCTCGTTGATAAACACCCCAGGAGATACAAATTTAAAGTTTTTTACTGACATATTGGGTTCCTCGCTTCTAAATAATGGGATTTAATTGCGGTACAATCATAGTTTAAATAGTATTTTGAACTTCA
>Ga0098035_1001435_pt1 | contig 11579 bp, 5 predicted proteins | sample 3_EtaG_FD_75046 | JGI IMG/M metagenome (GOLD analysis project Ga0098035, IMG submission 75046) | Marine viral communities from the Subarctic Pacific Ocean - 3_ETSP_OMZ_AT15126 metaG | ecosystem: Environmental > Aquatic > Marine > Oceanic | place: Pacific Ocean | collected 2015-01-07
GGTATAGAGCCCAATTACGGCGAGGGTATTAAATTATCAGTGAGGGGTATACCCGCTGATGAAACTTTGCGTACCGAGACTAGGCTCGTAGCTTCATCCGACACCGATACCGATGCGGCAGTCCAATTACTGACGTTTGCCGACGGCGGCGCTTCGACATTCACCCTTGCTGATTGGGTGTGGACAACAACCTACCCCGGAAGATATATCCAATTTGCTACTTTGAATTCGGCGTCAGTTCAAACAACATATGTCCTTTATATGTGGGAGGGTTCAGACCCCGGAGGCCCCAGCATCAGCGGCACCACCTCGATTCCCGTGGATATTTCTACCATCTCTGCGCCACTGACCGCGGCAGAAGTTATAACTGCCATCGTTAACAGAATCACCGCCGTCGCTGCCGATAAGGTGGTCGAAACCACAGCACCGAGTGGTACCCCGTCTATTGATGGAGGTACTATAACAATCACAAACACTGTTGAGGGACCAGTTCCGAATGCCTTTTCTGGGGATGCAAGTTGGGCGTCCCCAGGTATAACGCCTTCGACACCCACGCCAGGACAAGCAGCCGGCACCGCCTTAACATCAACTACTACGACCACACTGAGTTCTATCAGCGCGGCTAATTTGGGTGATTTATCTATACTCCTTGGATTCAGGGAAGAAAAAATTGAGACGGATGGGGGAGAACAACCAGGCTCCTCAATCACAACTAGAGTTACCACCGGACAAGAGGCTTATTTGGGCAAACTTGCGGACTCCAAGATTGTTCATGAGGCAATAGTCGCCATTCCTTATTACCTCAGCGGCGAAGAACCAAACCAGCAACCTAACTTTATTAATATACCACCATCAACACCAACAACTGAACTTGGTTACGAGACAAGGCAACTTATACGCAAGATGGAAAAATACAATCTCCCCCCAGCCTTGGAAAATAATTTAGCACGCCTAAAGAATTTTGGTGCGGAATCACTAACCAGGGGCGAAGATGGACCACTAGCTTGTTATCTGTTTGAGTTTGAAATAGAGCTTTCTAAACAAGATTTGGCAGATATCTGGCAGGGAATAATGCCAGAACAAAGCGTCCGTATGTTGGGCAAGAAAGGAGAGAGAACAGTTTATGGGATAGACCACACTTTGGTATACGATCACTCCTACGACCAAGACAGTGCTATGTTTGGGGAAAGACTTGATAGTAGGTTGAGAGATTTGATGGATGTTCAAGAGGGCTTTGAAGAGTCCGCCAATTCATTCAGACCAGAAATTCAATGGCTGGTTTTTAAGGTGAAGCAAAAAGGTGTGGGCTCATACCAAGAAATGATGAAAAAGGAATTATCCCCTTATCGGTCTACTTCTGTTACCGATACTAGCTCCCAACCACCAAAAAGTACAAATATTGTAGAAAGAGGGTACAACTGGCCCTATGATTATTTTTCCTTTATTGAATTGGCAAAAATAGAGGGACAAGTAAGGTTTAGACCCCACGCCCGTCTCTTGGAAGACACTACTGTGGAACATGATTCTCCTGGCACCGTTGAGACTGACGAGTCGGATGCCTCCACCACCACCGCCACCACCACCCACCGAGGGCGTGATGATGACGACAGTACAGGAGGCGAGAGTGGAGGACGAGAAGATCCAGAGGATTCCGAATCTGCACCCGAGGGCTTTCCCCGACGACCACCGCCGCCGCCGGCATGCGACTCGCCTTTGGTATGGAACCCTCTAAGCCAGCGATGTGAGTGCCCCGACGCTTTAGGAAGACCATCTGGGAGGACTCCGAACCCCAATACGCTCCCTGGGCAAGACCCTTGTGCTGAGGAACTCGGCACCGACTTGGGTTCTGGGTGAGCTTTCGTATGCGATGATAAATGATAAATTAGGGACAAAAGGATACTTAGGATATGGCCAACTTTTTTAATAAACAGCAAGACGTAATGGACATTCAATTGACCCAATACGGGAAATTTAAGTATTCTCAAGGTCACTTTGACCCCAAGTACTATTCTTTTTACGACACCGATATAACTTATGACGGAGAATATGCTGGAAAAACAGAAATACAAAACGATGTTATTACTCGAATTAAAGATGCTACAAGAACAAAACCACTCTACAAATTTGTAGGCACAGTGGGAGGGGTTTTTAGCAGCCACGATCTTGGCGGCGACCAAGCCATCGAACCAGAAAATATGATTTCTTATGGTGCCCTATTGGGAAGTGAGCAGTCCAAAGCAAAACCCGAAATTGTGGGGCATATTTATAAGAAGCCTCTTGGAAACAATAGTTTGTTAAGAAACAAGGCTCCTGCGTGGCATGTTTATCCAATTAGTGATTCACAGCCTATTTCGGGATCAATAATCTATCAGGGTTCTGGGTCTAACTATACAGATAACGCATTCGGTTCAACAATTTGGCATGATCAAATGATACCAAAATTAAATTTTATGGTGGAATACACTTACAATTATGATGCTGATCGCTTCGAAGATTCTCAAATAGTCGATATTGCGGAAGAGCAGAGGGTACTTTTGCAAGTTGAAGAAAAAAACGTTCTTAACAAGAGACTTGGGAATTTTGAAATAGAAGTCTTTTTGTTGGACAAGGACGAAACAATTACTAGACAACTCCACTTTGTTAACAGATCTTTAGTGACCGAAGAAGGATTAATAAATTTGCTTAACGAAACAGATGAAAATCTAGAAGGTAGTTTTCCAAAATTAACAGAGAGGATGGTTGAATACTGGCTCGACCTTCGCGTTGATGATGAAATCATTGATCGATCAACGCCGCCACCATCTGAAATTTATCACAAAGACATAGGAGATTCAGGGGAGGTCTGTGACTGATGGTTGTTGATAATTGCACAACATTTGATGAGCTAACTCCGAACGCTTTTTTTGACAGGGTTGTTTTAGACCTTTCAACAAGCGGTATAGACTCTCAGGCGATAGCTAGTATATCTCTCAGTTTTCGGGAGGAAATATCAGACATAGGCGCTTTGGCTTGGTTTGATTTAATTGATGATTATCAATATGCTGGACTAAAACTTCGCGCAATAAAGTGTACTGATCATCGCGTAACACGGGAGATTATTAATTTTGCTCAAGCTCTTGACAAGAGCCGTTTGCCAAAAACACATTCGGACTATCGACAATTAAAAATGGGCGAGCATCTCAACTCTAGAAAACTTTTTGATCCATCCCTTGCTCCCGGCCGATACAACCCCGTCGCCATAGAGGTTCGAGATATACCCTTTCAGGAGCTTTTTGACACACAAAATCCGAAGACCTATATGACGCAAGAAGAAGAAAATGCGTCTATCATAAAGTCTTTCGAAATAAATTTGGACTTCACTAAAAATGAGGGGGAATATTTTGGTGAAAATGCCAACACCGAACATCTTTCCTTCTTTGTTTATGCTTATATTGACTTCGCTGAAGCCGCCCGAGTCTATAATCTGGAAATCGATTTGGCCAATCCGCTGAATAAATTTCCATACGGACAAATTAGTTTTGTCAATGTGTTGGGAGAATATCGGACAGGGACAACGGGTGATAGTGTAAGATCTGGGCCAGGACAAGAAATTCTTTGTGATCTTCGGGCATTAAGAAGATTTCGAAATGAAGTGGACATTAACGACGTCCCCTTCAGTGACACTCTGGGTGCCATCGCCACAGGTGTTGATAAATTGACGCTGAAAGAAATTAATAAGCTTACTGGCGACCAGGGACATTTCACAGAGTTTTTCCACTCTAAAGACCAAAAAGATAACATTAGATTTTTGTTTGGGGTTGATGTTGCTAGACTTGCAAAAGAAAACTGCGCTTATCCAATTCTCTTGAGAAGTCCAAGGTTGGTGCAGATGGCATCATCGAGATTGCCATCATCACAAGTTTTTGAACTTAAGGATATGAGGTTATCCAAAGTAAGATTAAGGGATAGTTCAAGACTTCACACTGAGCTTGGAGGAGATACCAGTCTTGAAATCTTCTCCGAAGACACAGATTATACTTATGTGGCTGGTTTAAAAGATTTTTCTAACCCTCTTTATCGAGAGGCGAGGGCAGGACAAATAGAGCAGATGCTTGTAAATAGGACAACATCATCTCAAGTAAATTTCTATACCGGCAAAGATAATCTAAAAAAAGAGGTAACAGCGCCAGGAATTTATCAATATAGACTTGAGAGTACATATATCGATCATTCTCCGGAACTTATTAAGAGCCTGGCGAAGATATTAGACCGCCAGGTTAGGATTATTAGGCAAGCCCATAACCAACTCGCCGGCCGCCACGTTTTTAACGAAAGGTTTGTTAACGGAGAGGATCAGCCAGGTGCAATTGCAACCCAGACCATGGGGGGGTTTTTTCTCAAGGAAAGGGGAACAACTCTACAAATTCAACAGCAAACTTTTGCGAACATACAAGAAATCATCCGCCCCGCCGCCGCAGTTATAGCAGATATTTCCGATGAAGTCAGAATTTTAGCAGGAATTCCCCAAGGACGCGAAGACGAAGGAGCCATCGACTGCGAGGAAGACAACCCCTGCCAGGACGGCTATATTTGCCTGAACGGTCGATGCACCCCGCTTCTTAGTAGTGTCATAAATAATTTACTACGCCAAATTCGCCCGGATGCTACTGGTGAGGTTTTTAAATTCTTGGTGGAGTTGGCAGATATTGCATCATATTTGGCTGGACAATTTAGGAAATCCGTTAATAGAGCTTTAGTTGATTTTACGGACGATGAGGATCGAGGCACTCTTGGGTCGGGAACTGCTGCTAATGTTGTTGGCGGAAAAAGATTTATTAATGACTTCCATGACTTTGATGTAATAGTTAAGAATTTAAAAACCCAAAAAACAGGCGTTGATTTAATCTCTTGGTCGGAACAAAACGATCAAGATTATGGACTAAAAGGATACGGATATGATTTATACCAGAAACTCGTAGACGGTGAGGTTTCTAAGTTTTACGCAAGGGGCGCAGAACCAAGAGGGTTGGATAATCTTTGGTCATATTTAACACCTGCCCGAATTAAGATGGCAGGAAGAAAACCAATGAGTCCCCTTACTCTTGGCAACCCAACTAACTCCAAGATGTACTCATACGAGCAGTACGCTGATCTTGAGGCAGATCTTTATGATTATAAATTTAACGCCCCCCGCTCTTCAAGATATCATGTTCATGAGCCATCATATGCAGCCCACAAAATTACTGAGGATCGAAACCCCCCGGAGCACTATTCTAACAAAACAATAACACAACTATTAAACCAACATTGTGAAGTTGAGATAGAAGCCGGCGAAAAATCCACCTCCCTCGGACACTGGAAAACCGGGAAGTCTGGATATAAAAAGGGCGAACATCCGGGTGGAATAGGTAAAGTCTTTGGCGACCCGGCAGACTCAGGCGACGAAGCAACATCTAAAAATGCGGAAACTGGCTTTGGAGACAAGACTGACCAGTGGAATAAAAACAAAGAGGATCATCATAAATCGATTGGCAAATACGAAACAAAGACAGGACGCCCAATGGTCACAAGGATTTTCTATACATTAATGGGAGAGATGGTTCTAACTCCCACAACAACAAAGTATGCCGACGCAAAATTTAATGCTTTTGCAGGAATTGAAGATGACGAACTGCCGGATTTGCAGCATGAGTTGCAGCAAGCCGCGGAAGAGGCCGAGCGGGAGCTAATCGCCTCCCGGCGCATACAAGACGGAGTAGATAAAGCAATCGACAAACTCCGTACTCTCCGCACCACCACTTTGCCCCCTCGTAAAACTTGGGCGCGGGGGGCGAAAGAAGAAGCACTCTTCCACACCGCCATCACCGCCGCAGCCTTCGAATTATCTCTAGAGATGATTCGGGAATTTGTAGGAACAACCGCCAACTCCGTCAATGCGCTCGCTAGCGTGCGCGACGAAGCGCAGTTCCAGTCTGCCCTGGACGACTGGAGTTGGGGCGACTTTGGTGGAATTCCAGGCCGGACTCTCGACACTATTCCTTGGGCGAAACCCTTTTCGGGTAGGGTTATAGAGATGGCACAGACTTGGAGCATATTATTAAAAAGAGGCACCACCCCTGACTTTGAAAGCAATATGCAGGATCTAATAAACCATGTGACCCAGGAAGCCGAACTGCTCAATTCTGAAACTTGGGCTGGCATTTATTTTACATATCCTGATGCACCATCTGACTATGAGCAAGTTGATCGCGCAATTAGCTTCTTGCATCAATTTAAGAATGGATTCCGGTCCTCCCACAGCGGCGAGGAAGATCTTTCAGATCTCGCAGAGCAGGTAGCAGATAGGGAAAGACTCTTCAGAGAGTTACCAATCCAACTCCGGGCTTTGACAGACATGTCCAAATATATTGCCCGAAGGCAAAATATTCCATATAACCAGCCTTTTGTAGATTCTGAACCCTATAGAGAAATTCCTATTGAAAGATCAATGTTGGCTATTATAGCGCAAGAAGGAGGCAGAGTTGATCTTGCGAAAGTTTATGATATAATGAAAGACCACTCCAAGTTCGCCCCGTTCTGGTATAATTTCAAACACATTTATGAAATTCAGTATTTGGTGGGATTTGATAATAATATTAAGTCCCCAATTTGGCAACGTTTAACTACTGGAGTATGGACCGAGGATGCTATTACGGGGGAATCAAGCCCAACCCTCTGTCGAATTGTGGGGTATGAAAATGAGCCTTATGGCGTCGCCGGCTTAGGCACAACTTCTTTGCCTATTTATAATAATTATTTCTTTTTAGAAAAGAAAACAGAAGCTTCAATATCGTTTGGACAAGAAACTCCATCGGATCTTTTTACTTTTGAGCCATCTTTCACTCCGCGTGAGATATTTGTTCCGCTTCCCCAAGTAGATCTACCCGCTGGGGTTCCATCCTCGCCGCAAACTGCTGTAGTCCAGGGCAACTCAACAGCCTTTTTCGGCGCAAACCTCGTCACCTCAGCCGCTTCTGTTACTGACTTTTCTGATTTAAAGTTTGATGCTACCGGCGCTAGTAACGCAGGGTTGACAAATCCGCCTAGAGATCTAGGTATGGTAGGTGGGGCAACCGCCGCAGCAGTTGGAGCAAGTGTTACAGGGTTCACTGGATTCCGCGGCGCAACAGGATATTAGTATATGTCAGATTCAAACAGAAATCATAGAATAATAAAAGGTCTACTTAGCAGACGCCTCATCGACGGCAATTGGGAACCTTTCCCACTTCCAGCCAACTCGGTAGAATCCAACTATACCATTGCTCCTTTTAGTGGTTCGAACCAATTTTCAAAGATTTTACAAACATCGGATGGTTACAAGAAAATACTTCAGGGTATTCCGATAACTGCTGAGATATTGGAACAACTCAGAGAAGATGCCGAAGCGCGAGAGCGCGCTAGATCGGCCGAGCAAAGTGCTCTCCGACGCGACATACAACGCGAAATAGATAAAGCAATCGCCCAACTCCATACTCTCCGCACCACCACTTTACCCGCTCGTGAAACTTGGGCGCGTGGCTTTGAAGAAGTTGGACTGCTCACCGCTGCCTATCAGTCGGTCGGTGGCGCACTCTCTCTGGACGTGCTCTTGGAATTTTTAAAGGATGTTGCCCAATCCGTTGTAGCGTTGACCGTCCCCACGACGAGCGCAGAGGAGTTTGCGGCTCGTCTTGCAACCTGGGACATGGACGACTATAGTGAGATATACAGAACGCACGCCGTCGCACTTTCTTGGGCGAAACCCTTTTCGGGTAGAGTCGGCGAGTTGGTCAGCGCTTGGCAAGGATCATTAAGAAGAGGCAACATCCCTGGCTTTGTAAGTGATATGCAGGGGCTAATAAGCCGTGTGACCCAGGAAGCCAACGTCCGACCCACTAATAGTTGGCACGGCATTTATTTTACATATCCTGACGACGAAGACTATGAACAAGTCGATATTGCAATTAACCTCTTGGTACAGTTCAGGCGTCATTTCCGGGTCGGGGGTGCTTCGAGGCTTAACTGCGGCAGGGTAATCGCAGAAATAGCCCGTATGCTCGACGAAGAACTAAAAGTTGAACTGGTCATAAGCAAGTGTCGCGCCCCCCTATTTCCGGGTCCACGCAGCGGACGTTATCAAAACAGTAACTTTTCATTACACGCACCGGTATCCGAAGATACTTGTCCCATAAAGAGATCATATTCAAATATTACAACCGGCGTACAAACCGCAAAAGCAGTTGGGGAATACCGTCTTTATGTTGATCCAAGTTTAAAATTTCCGCCAGGATACTCGGGGACAACGTGGCCAATAAAAGACTTAGAAAACCCGGCACCCTACAATGCTCAGTGGAATACCATTCTAGAACACGAGAGAAATTTGAATGAAACTCACAATACATACTATGGTGATTTGTCAACGAAAAATAAAGGCTCATTTCCGCGGTATGCGGGGTTAACTATTCCAACTTATCAAGCCGGCTCTTTCGGAGACTTATTTAAGAGATCGCACGGACAAGATAGAATTTTTCCGGCTATTGTTCAACGGATGAGCCCAGAATTTGCCCGCGATATTCAAATGCGGTTTAAATATTACACGATTCATGAAAATTTTCATGAAAATGGCACAGAGGGCTGGTCAGCCTACCACCGAGAAGAAATGCCTATAGAATATCTTCAATTGGCACCTCTTTTGGAAGCTCTGGGAAATGGTAATTTGCAAGATCTCCCAGATTTATTTGGTATTCGTCCGGAAAACCAGAACGGCGGCGGTGGAAATGGTGCTTGTCCCGAAGGAGAAGTTGGGAGCCTCGTTCAAACGCCCCCTCTTCCTCCCCCATGGCCAGCCCGTTTCGTTTGGGAGTGCGCCCCGCCACAGGAATGCTCTCCGTTTCGAGCGCGCATATTGGCAGCTTTGGCCGCTGAGGCTGATGCAGAGTTGTCGCAAAACCTTATAAATGACCAATTCAAAAGTCCGAATGGTTTGTTCTTGGGGATGTTAAACGGAGAGTTGGACTACACTGAGCCGCTCTTTTATAAGATAACGAGAGAAAAAGTGCTGCCTTGGGAGTTTGGAGCAGTTGGACACAGAATGACCAAAGGTGGCATCCCCATTCTTGGAGGACAACACGTCTTCAAACTAAATGATTCAGGTAAATCTGAATTTACTTTTGAGGATAGGTTTGTAGATTATGGGGACGCTTATCAATATAATGTTGAGGCATATACTATTACAACGAGAGTAGACTATCAAACCTGGGATGTTTCTCGCGACGAACGAGCCTGCCTAATTACTTCCGCCCAGAGCGACCAAATCAATCTTGCTTTGGGAGATATTCCCGGCGACATAACTTATACCCTGGTTGGGTTTAAGGGAAATTTTGACGTGCATAAATTGCCCTATTTGCATACGGACTATCTTGACAAAGCGCAACCCCCACGCCATCGGTCAGGGGTATCTTTGCCCCCTGTTCTAATAACTGATCTCCCGCCTATTGCCCCTGGAGTAAACATCATTCCATATCGCGGCGTCGAGGATAAAATGTTGTTTTTGTTTGACCTTCAAACTGATCGGGTTGTACAAAGGTACATATATCTTAATGACGAAGAAAAACAACATTTTGAAGGAATACATAACCAACAAAAAATAACATTCTGTGATCTTCCGACCGGGGGTGTAGAATTCCAAAGTGAGGGCGGGGACGTAGAGAAATTCCAAATTTTCCGGACAACAATTACACCAGAAGCAGTTGTCGGAGACAATCAAAGCTCAATGTATCAAGCAGCTTTCGGTGATGAGCCCTATAAGGAAATTATGCAGGCAAATGGGAGTTCTCTTATTGATGATATAGTCCCAAATACGAAATATTTTTATATGTTTCGCACAAAAGATAGAAATGGACACATATCAAACCCCTCTGCAATATATCGGGTTGAAATGGTGTCGGAAGACGGACTAATTTTCCCAATAATTGAGGCTTATATTCCAAAACTACCCAAACAGGAAACAAAATATAGAAAATTTGCCAAATATCTTGAAGTTAAGCCATCCCTCCTTATGTCAGAGCCCAATTGGTCAGCAGGAGACGACAATAACATCAGTTGGAGGATTGGGTCAAGAGGAGAAGAGACTGTTTTTGATCAAAAATTCTTAATTCGCTTAACATCTATAGACACAGGGCGCAAAGTAGATTTAAAAGTTTCTTTCACTAACAAGAAAGAAAAGGTTGAGGTTACAGATGATCGGGATGTTGGGGAATAGAGTTTTGAAACAACAAACATTTCATAATGGAGCACTATTTAATAAAGCACCCCCTAAAGGAGAAAAAACAAAATGGCGTTTTTAGATAACAGCGGTGATATCATTCTCGATGCCGTATTAACAGATACGGGAAGAAAACTCTTAGCCCGCGGCGACGGTTCATTTCAAATAACAACGTTTGCTTTTGGAGATGACGAGGTTAATTATGAACTTTTTGATGCAACCCATGCCAGTGGTTCTGCATACTTCGATTTGAACATTTTGCAAACCCCTATTTTGGAAGCATTTACAAATAATACTTCAAGCATGAAATCAAAACTGATTACGCTTTCCAATAATAATCTAAGATATTTGCCGATGATACAACTTAACCAATACGGGGCGCGCTTGAACGCCGTTGGATCAGGAAGTACGGGAGTAACAGCGGATCTCTTGGGCGGTACCTACAACGCAGGACAGACATATGTTGCTTTAGCTGATAAAAATACTCTTAAAGCCTTCGAAGGCACCGCGACCGCCGGCACGGAACAAACCATCGCCGACGGTACCTTCGCCCGCGGATCTGTATTAACAACTTACACCGGCACCACCGCCGGGGGTTCGCTTGGAGCCTATGCAGGGCCCGGAAATAACCCATTTTGTTTCGATCAGGGTATTGTCAGCACCGGCGAGGGAACAGCCGAACTTCCTGTTGGCAACTCTTTATATGAGACGCAATATCTGTTAGAAGTGGATAATAGGTTCTTCACAGCCTTAACCCCAGATGGGAAAGTAATCGCCCCAAGATCTTTTGTTGATGATGACAATGTTGCTAGTTATCTCTTTGCCATACAAGACGCCCTCCAAGACATAGACGAATCCGGCGAAGCGCGGAGAAAATATTTTACTAATATTGGGCGAAACGGCGAGACTGGAGCCCCCGAAGACACCCCTATTCTGGGTCGAACTGGCAGTCGGTTCCTATTTAGATTGAAAGTAACGGAGGAAATTGAACGCTCAACTGCGGCTGATAATTACTTGTTCACAACTTTTGGTGATGACAAGCCGAATCTCTACGGCGGCGAATCTTTTAAAGTAATCAATACAAATATCAGAGTAACCGGAATGACCACAGGATATAGAGTTTCCGTTCCGGTCCAAATAGTGAAAGTCGTTTAGATATTTTAATAAAGGAAAAAAATAATGGCAACAACGTTTAAAAAACTAAAACCAGAAGACAAGATTTTAACAAGAAATGTGCTTCATGAGGCGATTCCAATTACAGGCTCGATCCTTTCGGGCACATATGGGACATTTGTAGAGACGGAAACAAGCATTAAAA
>Ga0098035_1001438_pt1 | contig 11541 bp, 10 predicted proteins | sample 3_EtaG_FD_75046 | JGI IMG/M metagenome (GOLD analysis project Ga0098035, IMG submission 75046) | Marine viral communities from the Subarctic Pacific Ocean - 3_ETSP_OMZ_AT15126 metaG | ecosystem: Environmental > Aquatic > Marine > Oceanic | place: Pacific Ocean | collected 2015-01-07
GGCAGCAGAATCAGGTCGTCGAAATCCACCGCGTTGTAGGCTTTCAGGTGGCGAACGTAGGCTTCGTACACCCGTGCCGCGAAATGCTCGTCGTCATCGGCAGCGAACGAAAGCGCATCCCCTGGCAGCACCAGGTCGTTTTTCCACTGGGATATCTTGGCCTGCACGGCGTTGATCTGCTCGGCATCCACCTGAGCGTCTTTATTCATCAAGTCCCGCAGCAGCGCCTTGGCGTCTTCCGGGTCGAACAGCGAAAACCCCGGCTTGTAGCCCAGGGTCTTCAGTTCGCCGCGAATGATGTTGAGCCCCAGGTTGTGGAAGGTCGAAACCGTCAGCCCGTGGCCCTCTTTGCCCTTCAGCATCTGGCCCACCCGCTCTTTCATCTCTCGGGCGGCCTTGTTGGTAAAGGTCACTGCGGCAATTTTGCGTGCGCTCATGCCACACTCTTGCACGAGGTAGGCAATCTTGGTGGTGATCACGCTGGTTTTGCCCGACCCCGCACCCGCCAGTACCAGGCAGGGGCCATCGATATAGCGCACCGCTTCTTGCTGGCGTGGGTTGAGCCCTTTGATACGGCTAAGAATGCTCTTTGGCGGTTGGGGCGTCATGGCGAAGGGTGACCTCTACAAGTGTTTCGGGGCAATTTCTATTACAATCAGCGGCGCTGACGAAGGCGCAGCAGGCTAATACAGCAGGTAACTCATAGGCAGGTGGTGATGTTTGAAGTAGCGCTATTCGAGCCGCGGATGGCTCCCAATACGGGCAACATTATGCGCCTAGTGGCGAACAACGGCTGCCGTCTCCATTTGATCGAGCCGCTGGGCTTTGATCTCGAAGAGAAAAAGCTGCGCCGCGCTGGTTTAGACTACCGCGACCTTGCCAACGTGACCCGTCACGCGGATTTTACGGCGTTTTACACCGCCATGCAGGGGCGCACCATCTGGGCGATTACCACCAAAGGCACCCGCGCCCACAGTGATGCCAACTTCGCACCGGGGGATGTGCTGCTGTTCGGCTCGGAAACCGCCGGGCTCTCCCCCGAGGTGCACGCCATGCTGCCCGCAGAGCAAAAACTGCGCATTCCCATGCAGCCCAACAACCGCAGCCTGAACCTCTCCAACGCCGTGGCGGTGGTCAGTTACGAAGCGTGGCGCCAACAAGACTACGCTGGCGCACTGCCCATGGGCGACGCAACCTAACCGGCGATACCGTAGCGGTCGCGGTACGCACGCACGGCCTCGGCATGGCTGCTGAGGTCGCTACCTGACTGCTCTTCCAGGTAGGTGAGCACTTGCTCAAGCGACACGATGCTGACCACCGGCATGCCATACTGGGACTGCACTTCCTGGATGGCGCTCTGCTCGCCCTGGCCGCGCTCCTGGCGGTCCAGGGCAATGATCACCCCACCGGCACGGGCACCGCTCTGCTCAATCAGGCCCATCACTTCACGGATCGCGGTGCCTGCGGTGATCACGTCATCAATGATCAAAATATCGCCAGACAGCGGCGCGCCCACAATGTTGCCGCCTTCGCCGTGGGTTTTGGCTTCTTTGCGATTGAAGGAGTAAGGCATATCCAGGTCGTGGTGGTCGGCCAGCGCCGCCGCGGTGACCGCCGCCAGCGGAATGCCTTTGTAGGCCGGGCCAAACAGAACGTCGGCTTTCAAGCTACTATCTACAATAGCCTGGGCGTAAAAGCGGCCTAGCTTGGCCAGCGCCCGACCGGTTTGGAACAGCCCAGCATTAAAAAAGTAGGGGCTAACGCGGCCAGATTTCAGCGTAAACTCGCCAAACTTAAGTACGCCCTGTTCAATGGCAAAAGCAATGAAATCGCGCTGGTAGGGTTGTAGAGTGGTGGCCACGGCATTCCTCACTAAGCGGTAGGTTTCAATCGGCACGAAAGCAACAATAAAAGTAGGGTAAATGGCAAGTTTTACTCGCTGCCTTTACCCAAACGTCTAAACGTCGGGTATCATACAGCAGCGACGCAAAAGGGACGATTTATGAAAATTGCCAGCATCAATGTCAATGGTATACGTGATGCCGTCGACCGTGGCTTCCTGGACTGGCTGGCTCAGCAGGATGCCGACGTGGTCTGCGTGCAGAACATCAAGGCGAAAAGTTTCGAATTGGGTGACCACATCCTCTATCCGGAAGGCTACGAAGGCTACTTCCTGGATGCCGAGGAGGATGGTTTCTCCGGTGTGGCACTCTATTGCCGCAAAATCCCCAAAGCCATTATGTACGGCTTGGGGTTCCCTCAGTGCGATCACGAAGGGCGCTTTCTGCAGGCGGATTACGACCGCTTCAGCATTGCCACCTTCCTGATGCCTGATGGAAGTGACCAAAAAGCCAAACAGGCGTTTATGGAGCAGTACCAAGAGTACCTGACGAAGATGTCCCGCAAACGACGCGAATACATCATCTGCGGTACTTGGCACATTGCCCATAAAACCATCGATTTGGCCAACTGGTCGGACAACCAGCTCACCTCGGGCTTCCGCCCGGAAGAGCGTGCCTGGATGGATCAGGTGCTTGGCCCCACCGGCTTTATCGACACCTTCCGCGAAATTAATCGCGATGCAGGCGAGTACACCTGGTGGCCAAAGCTTGACCAAGACGTGCCTCGTGATCGTCAAGAAGGCTGGCGGATCGACTACCAACTGGTCGGCCCCAACTTCCGTCGTCACGTGGTCGACGCGTGGATTGATTACGATGCGACCTTCTCCGAGTTCGCACCGCTGATCGTTGAGTATGATCTAGCGCTTTAAGCGTTAGGTAACGAACTTTTCCCGCGTCGCAGCCAGTAGGTAATAAGTGTTAATAAACAACAAGCCGACCTTTGGGTCGGCTTGTTGCGTTGTGCTGCTGCCAAGGTAGTGCTAACCGCTTAGCTTAGCGCCACGAAATGACCTTCCTGTGGCTGAGTGTACTCTAACGGTTGAGCTGGGTAGTTGCGTGGTTTGATCGGGTCAGGTACTTCGCTTGTCTGCAAGAGTGAGGCGAAGTCACGCTTGATATCCACATCTGGCGTAGGCACGGCTTTGAGGAGACGCTGCGTGTAGGGATGCTGCGGATTATGCAGTACCTGCTCACAGCTGCCGGTCTCGACGATACGCCCACTGTACATGACCGCCACGCGATGACTGATTTGCTCGATAACTGCCATATCGTGAGAAATGAACAGGTAGCTCAGGTTCAGACGCTGCTGCAACTCCTCCAGCAACGCCAATACTTGAGCCTGAACTGAGACGTCCAATGCCGATACTGCTTCATCGGCAATGATAACTTTGGGATTAAGGGCAAGGGCACGGGCGATACAAATACGTTGGCGCTGGCCCCCGGAAAACTGGTGTGGATAGCGTAGTGCCACGTCTGCCGACAGGCCGACCTGTTCAAGCAGCTCTGCAACCCGAGTATGACGCTCATGGGCATTTGCTAGGCCGTGGACTAGCAGGGGCTCGCCGATAAGATCGCCGACGGCCTTACGAGAATTGAGCGCAGCAAACGGGTCTTGAAAGATCATCTGGATATCGCGCCGAACGGCTTTAAGCGCCGCGCCGCGCAACCCGTTTAGCTCCTGCCCATCTAGCCTTACGCTGCCAGTAAAGCTAAGCATGTTCATCAGCGCCTTACCGGTGGTTGACTTGCCGCAGCCACTTTCGCCGACGATACCCAGCGTTTCGCCTGCGTGAAGCGAGAAGCTGACATTTTCCACCGCGCGCACCTCGGTGCGTGTTTCAAAAGGTGAACGGCGTTTCACCGGGAAGCGTACATTAAGATTATTAACCTCAAGCACGCGCGGTCGCTCATTTTGAGAGGGGCGCTTTTCCGCACTACCCAAGCGCGGCACTGCCGCCAAAAGCTTGCGGGTATAGGCCGCTTTGGGCGCAGTGAATAGCTGCCGGGCTGTCGCCGTTTCCTCAACAATGCCCTGATTCATGACCACCACGTCATCGGCCACTTGTGCAACCACGCCCATGTCGTGGGTGATCATCAGTAGTGCCGTGTCGAACTCGCGCTGCAGCTCGCGTATCAATTCAATTATTTGTGCTTGAATGGTCACATCCAGCGCCGTGGTTGGCTCATCGGCAATCAGTACACGTGGTTTACAAACCATCGCCATGGCGATCATTACCCGCTGACGCATACCGCCCGACAACTCGTGCGGATGTTGTCTAAGGCGCTTGTCGACTTGCGGTACGCGTACTGCGTCGAGGATCTCGCGAGCGAGCGTATGAGCCTGACCACCTTCAGCCAACTTGTGGCGACGGACGGTCTCCTCAATTTGCTGCCCTACCGTCATCAGCGGGTTAAGTGAGGTCATCGGCTCTTGGAAAATCATTGCGATCTGACGCCCGCGTAAATGTTGCATCGCCCTTTCGGGGAGACTCAGCAAATCCCTGTCATCGTAAATGATAGCCCCGCTGGGCAGCCTAGCCACCTTAGGTAACAACCCCATGATCGCCAGTGATGATAGCGACTTACCGCTGCCCGACTCGCCAGCAATACACAGAGTGCGTCCGGCATGTAACACGAAGCTCAGGTCGTCCACCACGCGCTGAGTATGGTGCTCATGCGAAATGTCGATCGAAAGGCGCTCTACGGACAGGACAGGAGGGAGTTTCTGACTAAGCTTAGTTGTCATTACTATCCCCCTATTCGAACACGATCCGCGGCACGTAGAACGACACCACCCAGTTGGGCATATCGACGATCTCATTGATACGTAGATCACCACATACCGAGCACAGCATGTAGGCTTGTTCAGCGGGAATGTTGCGGGTTTTAACCAACCACTCAATCGCCCCACTCAAGGCCTGGCGAGCGCCCTCCATGAGATCCGGGCCAATACCTGTAAATACCTCGTAACCGGCCCCGTCCAAGTGGCGTGTTACTGGACCTGGGGTGGAAAAGCGCGGCATCGATAACGGCGTCTGCTTAATAATATCCAGCGTCAACGTTACGTCCATGGCACTTTCCAGCGCTGTGCCGCATACCTCGCCGTCACCCTGGGCGGCATGAGTATCGCCAATTGAGAACAGCGCCCCAGCAACTTCTACCGGCAGGTAGAGTGTCGTGCCGACACCGATATCGCGAATGTCCATATTGCCACCGACCCGCCTGGGCGGCACGATTGAGTGATTACCAGCGGCTGCCGGGGCCACGCCAATGGTGCCGGCGAACGGTTTGAGCGGTACGCGGGCGTGCTCGCCGAAGGCCGCGGGCGTCATTTGTTGAGTATCGTAATGCCACAATGCTAGCGCTGGCGCCTTGAATTGGTCCGCTAATAGCCCGAAGCCGGGAATGTTAGCCGTCCAGCCGAAGCCGGACGGGGTAAATTCATTGATCTTGACGCTCAGAATGTCACCCGGCTCAGCACCGTCGATAAAGATCGGCCCGGTAACAGGGTTAATGCGGTCGAACGGCATATTTTCCACTGCCGAAATATCCGACGTCGGCGTGAAGTACCCGCCTGATGAGTCGTTGCACTCGAATGACATGGTGGTACCGGGCGCGACGTGCGCGACCGGCGTGTTGGCGTTGTCCCAGCCCAGGTGGCAATGGTGACTGTGAATAGTCTTGACCAGTCCGTTATCACACATCATTTCACCCAAATGTAGTCGTAGTTAACAGGCACGTGGACTGGGTCGACGTAAAGTGCATCGTCACCACCCATACGCGCCGAGTGAACGGTAAAGCGTTGTTCGTTGAAGATTGGCACCCAAGGCGCATCGTCCATCGCGGTAGTGAAGATTTCTCCCCATAGTTCGGCGCGCTCTTCTTGCTGGTCAGGATCGACCATTGCGTTGGCTTCATCGGCACGCGCATCGAGCTCCTCGTTGCAGTACCAAGCCCAGTTCCAACCGCCGGGTACGGCGCCCTCACAGCCTAGAATCGGGCCCCAGAAGTTGGAGGGATCAGGGAAGTCGGCAATCCAGGCCATGCCACCCGACCAGATCAAGGGTGCCTGATCCTGCTCGCCACCGGCGGCAATGACATTGGCCTGGGCCAGTGACGTAATATCAGCCTCGATGCCAATCTGTGCCAGATCCTGCTGAATCGCCTGAGCAATACGCGGCTGAGGGTCGGTATTCATGACGAATAACTCTGTCTCGAAGCCATCGCCGTAGCCTGCTTCTTCAAGCAACGCCCGCGCCTGCTCGACATCATAAGGGTAGCCCTCGTAGCTTTCGTCGTACCCAGGCATGGCCGGTGGCAGCGGCTGGTTGGCCGGAGTAGCGCGACCATTGATGACACGGACAATGCGCTCTTTGTTGATCGCCATATTGATCGCCTGGCGTACCTTGACGTCATCCAGCGGCGGTATATTGACATTCAACGTCATATAGCCGGTGTGCAGCTGATCACCCACAACCATTAGGTTCTCAAACTCTGGATCATCGCGGAATTGAAGGAATTGGGCAGGAGGTATACCGTCGCCAGCAATATCGACTTCGCCACGTTGAAGGCGCATCAAGGCGACGTTAGGCTCTTGCCCGATCTCGAAATCGATCTTGTCGATGTAGGGAATGCCTTCGCGGAAATACTCTTCGTTCTTCACAAAGGTTAGTCGTTGGCCAAGCGCCCATTCGTCAAGCATGTATGCGCCAGTACCCACAGGCTGCTTGCCGAAGTCACGGCCCGCTGCCTCGACGGCTTCCTTGGGCACCACTGACGCGAAGTTCAGTGCCATAACATGTAGGAAAGTCGCATCGGGCGCACGTAAGGTAATTTCTACCGTCCGCTCGTCGGGCGTGGAGATGCCGGAAAGCTCGGTTACCTCGCCACTGGAAACCTCATCGAAGCCCTCAATTGAAGAGAAAAAACCGGCACCGGGGCTCTGCGTCTGCGGGTTAACAGTACGTTCCAGCGAGTACTTAACGTCGGCGGCGGTCATTTCACGACCATTATGGAAAGTGACCCCTGGGCGCAGTGTGAACGTGTAGGTCAGGCCATCTTCAGAAATCTCGTAATGCTCAGCCAAGTCGTTCTTAAGCTCGGTGGTGCCCGGCTCGTAATCCATCAGGCCATCAAACAGGCTCTTGATCATTGACCAGTTCTGCCAGTCGTAGCCAATAGCCGGATCGAGCGTCGCCACGTCGTTTTGGTAGGTAACGACAATCTCACCGCCCGGTTGGGGAGTACCTTGTGCCAGCGCCTGACCGCCAATGGCCACGCATAGAGCGCTTAAAGCGAAACCTTTGAGAGTATTTTTCATTGTCTTTCCCTTCAGTTGAGTTTCAAGACTTGTTGATGTCGATACGTGGATCGACAAACAGCACGGCCAGATCGGCCACCAGATTGCCCAGAATGATAGCTACCGCCGATAGCGTGGTTACGCCCACGATGACCGGGATATCCACCTGCTGGATCGCCTGCCAGGCAAGCTGTCCCAGACCGGGCCAGCCAAATACCGCTTCCACGACCACCAGTCCGCTCATAAAAATGCCGATATCAATACCAATCATCGGAATCACAGGAATGATGGCGTTAGGTAGCACATGTCGAAGGAGCACGCGCAGACGCTTCAGTCCTTTAGCACGGGCTGTACGGATAAAATCTTGGTGGAGTACTTCTATCATCGACGAGCGCACCATGCGTGAATACCAGCCACTACCCAGTACTCCCAAGGTGATTGCCGGGAGCATGAGGTGTTTTACCTCGCCATAGCCCCCCAGCGGGAACCACTCGAGCTGCACAGCAAAGAAGTAAAGCGCCAGCATGGCGGCGATGAAGTGGGGTGAAGAGACGCCGATAAACGAAAACGCCATCAGCAGTTGATCGAGCACCGAATTACGCTTGAGAGCGGCGACGATGCCCAGCGTGACGCCAATCAGTAGCTCGAAGCCGATGCCAGCGACCATCAACTGCAATGTCGGTCCAAGACGGGCTTCAATCAGCGTGGCTACTTCCGAACGCTGAACGTAGGAACGCCCAAAGTCTCCCTGGACAAGATTGACGAGATAACGGAAGTACTGCTCGTAAAAAGGCAGATCCAGACCCAGCTGATGACGGATATTGGCAACCACTTCCGCCGTGGCGCTGCGTCCGGCAATCTGGCGGGCAGGGTCGGCCGGAATCATATAGAGCAGCAGGTAAGTGATGAAGGTCACTCCCAGCAGTATTAGCAGCGAATAGGCAATGCGTTTGACGATGAACCAGGCCATTTAGAGTCTCCCTTTGAGTGTCGGATCCAGTTCATCACGTAATGCATCGCCGACCAGATTGAAGCTCAGCGACAGCGCGATGATGGCGAGTCCAGGGAATAGCACCAGCCAAACCGCCGAAGTGAAGTAAGTTTGACTCTCAAAAATGATGTTGCCCCAGCTAGGCATTGGTGGTTGCACGCCAACGCCCAGGAACGACAGCGTGGCTTCAAGCAGCACGGTGGTGGAGATGCCTAGCGTGGCCCATACCATGATCGTCGGCAGTAGGTGCGGTAGCAGATGTGAGAACAGGATACGCTTGGCGCTGGCGCCGATGGTTCGCTCAACGGCGACAAAATCCTTAGACGCGAGAGAGATGGTTTCGGAGTAAATAACGCGGGCGATCTGTACCCAATTAACCATCGCGATCACTAGCGCCACAATCCACAAACTGGGCCGCAGGATGGCGGCTAGGGCGATTGCCAATAGCAATGCTGGAAAAGCCATCATCAGATCGGTTAATCGCATCAGCAGCGAACCTATCCAACCACGCACAAATCCTGCTGTGATACCGACGAGGGTGCCAATAATCACCGCGATGCCGTTAGAGACGATACCAATAATCAGCGAGGTACGTGCACCATAGATGAGCCGTGAGAGTAAGTCGCGACCCAAAAGGTCAGTGCCCAACATGAATTCTTCGTTGGGTGGCAGCGGTGCCCCTTCCAGGGTCAAACCGTCGAAGAACTGTTGAGTTGGATCGAAAGGCGCCAGCCACGGTGCGAAGATGGCGGCGACAACAACGATCGCGATATACAGCAGCGCGATGGCGACAGCCTTGCGCCTGAGTAGCGCAGTTAGCAGCGTCATGGCGTAATCCTCCCTTGGCGAGCGAACAGTGAAGATGGCTCGAGGAGGGACCGACAAACGTGCTCAATGGGTTCCTGGGTCGTCATGGCATGACGCCGCAAACGCTCGTAGGCATCCTGCTCGCTCAGCTCCAGCTTGACCATGAGGTGTGCCACTGCCTTGGCAATGACCTCGCGCTGGGACAAAGTATCAGTGAGATCGCGCTTGGCTATTTCGAGAGCATGTATACGCTCGTTCAAGCCACGTGCCATCATCAAAGTGGTGTAAACAGCGCTTTGTGTAATGGGTTTATTGAGTATTGCCGTTGCCCCTAAACGTAAAGCTCGTTGGATTTGCGAGGGCGTTTGGTGATGCGTTACTGCAACGATTGGCAGTCCCCGTTCCTTCACCGAGGCCAGCAAACGCTCGCTGTTTAAGTAATCAAGCTCGACAATAACGCCGTGAATCGTGTCTAGATCGCCCCAGTCGTCGTCGGCGACAATCAGACAGTCAATTCCGAGACGCGTTAGGCACTTATCGAGCATCGCCTGGGTACGGGCATCGCAGTCGACAAGCAGCAGTTGGCTTCGAAAGTCCTGATAAACGTCGAGTTTCATTTGACGACCCTCAGGCTGGGCGCCGACGCTTTGCATCCGGCAAGTTCATGAAAACGTGCCAGACTGGTGCGTGTTAGGTAAGGATCGGCATCCAGCACGCTAGGCTCGCAGTGGATGATGCTGAATTGCCCCTGCCTGGCTTCAGCGATGCAGCACGGAAGCGCTAGGTGATTATTGGACGCCTTGACCTGGAGTTTACCCATGAGGGTGGGTATTTGGTTGCCATGTAGCCACGGCAGGACTTTTGCTGGATCGTCACCCCCCATTGCTTGGCAAGCCTGTGCAAATATGTGCACGGCGTTATAAGCACTGGTGTAGCAGTGTGAGTAACACTGTGTACCATGCCGCACGCGTTGGCGGGCTGAAAAACCATTGCCGGGAGTATCAAACCAAGGACCACATGAGAGAAGTCGAACGTGAGATAGTGAGCCGACTTCCGGCAGTTCGCATTCGGTGAAATTGCAGCTCAATACCGGCATTTGAATATTAAGACGAGCGCAGGCATCGTTAAGTTGACGGAGAAAGAAATAAGATGATTCGCCAACTAAGTTATTGAGAATAAAAGCGGTCTCGTTGACCAATATTTGATCAATGATGGCTTTGAAATCGGCATCCCCGAAGCGGTAATACTTCTCTGCGACGACGTTACCTTCAGCAGCCTCGACTAGCTCGCGTGCAATGCGGTTGCTCTCCCAGCCCCACACGTAATTAGAGCCGATTAAAAGGGCTGAACGGCCGAATTCCCTGAGTGCATAATCGAGTAGGGGCACCAAGTTCTGGCTAGGGCAGCCGCCAAGGTAGACAACGTTCTCGCTGCACTCGAAGCCCTCGTAGGGCGTGGCATACCACAATAGCGCTCCGGCCTTTTCTACATCTGGAACGATGTCTTTGCGGCTCGCCGAGGTCGTCGTTCCGACAACATGCCGGGCGCCATGAGCAAGCAAATATTCAACTCCTCGCTGGTAGGCAGAGAGCTCGCCCTGAGGATCGAAATAATGCGCAGCTAACGTTATACCTGCAGTCTTGCTGCGGTTGATCTCGTCGATGGCGTGACGTGCGCCAAGCAGCGAATTACCGCTCATGCGTTGGTAGGTACCTGAGCTCGAATAGAGCACCCCAATGGGTATTGTTGGTTTCATCTTAATTCCCCGCACAAAAAAAGCCTGAACGTCCTAAGGACATTCAGGCTTCTTTGCCAGCTTATTAATCTGTACAAGACTTATGGAAGCGTTGGCTTCTTGCTTGGTTATAGTTTTTTTATGGAAGCTCTATGCCATGAATTATTATTAACAATAAAAACATAAACTTAATATGTTCAGTTCTCCATTATGCTTTTAATCGTCAATCTGCCCTTTCAGACATGCACTCCTAAAGAACAAATTCTTACTGAATGCACCAAGATGGTATGTGCCTCAAGCCTGGAAAGGGTGAGACCTTGTCTAGTCACCGAGGCAAATTCAGCATAGCAAGCACATCGAGTTTAGCGTTATACGACGAAGGTACTGAAATCCCCAGTATCACCTCGGTAGAGACGGGGGTGATAGAGAATTTGCACACTTCTGTTCAATCTGGATAGGACGTTTAAACTAACCTCGAATACCCAGCGCTTCGCGCTGATGTTCGCGAAGTGCATCGCCTGCCTTCTCGGCCAAGTCGAGCATGCTGTTTAGCTCGGCACGGGTGAAGGCGCCCGCTTCGGCGGTGCCCTGCACTTCGATTAGCTCGGCGCTTTCGGTCATCACCACGTTCAGGTCGGTGTCGGCTTTGCTATCTTCGGGGTAATCCAGGTCCAGCACCGGCACGCCTGTGTAGATGCCCACCGAGATCGCGCTGACCAGCTGCTTGAAGGGGTCGCCCTTGATCTTCTTTTCTCGCTGCAGGTAGCGAAGCGCATCCACCAGCGCCACGCAGCCGCCGGTAATCGCC
>Ga0098035_1001443_pt1 | contig 11498 bp, 14 predicted proteins | sample 3_EtaG_FD_75046 | JGI IMG/M metagenome (GOLD analysis project Ga0098035, IMG submission 75046) | Marine viral communities from the Subarctic Pacific Ocean - 3_ETSP_OMZ_AT15126 metaG | ecosystem: Environmental > Aquatic > Marine > Oceanic | place: Pacific Ocean | collected 2015-01-07
AAATTAGGGTGGTTTTCGAATGTTTCTATATTGCTTTTGTTGACGTTGGAGGTTCGACGCATCATGCCGTAAATCTCCATGTTACCTTCCAAGGACAATAGGTATTCAGCCATGTTGGCTCCGTCTTGACCGAGAATTCCCGTTATTAGTACTTTTTTCATGTTTTTAATCTTGCTGTAACAACCTTGTCTTGCGTGGCAATTATATCGTGGGTCTCGGCAAGAAAAGATACCATCTTATGAAATTTCGCTTCTTCACCGTGAATTTCCATACAAACAAATTTGAAAATAGAGATATCTTGATTTAGCAAAAAATCATGTTCCGCCCCTTCAATATCACACTTTAACAATCGTATAGGAGTCTTGCAGGACTCACAAAAATATTTTTTTCTTACGTCTTCCACTGAAATAGTAGGTACATCAGCTATCTTGTCTTTTTCGATGTGGCTGCGGGAGAGGTATATAGAGCAATCTCCGGAACGTTTATCTGTGTGGTCATAAATAGGAACGGTCATGCCCCCTGTTTTGTAGCAGGCTTTGTTCTCTACGGAATAAAAATCTCTTAAATCATACTTTGGGATTTTCCAGTAAGAAGGGGGAGCGTTGAGGTTATAAAAATCAAGTGCTTCCTTCATTAATTTTATATTTTTGGGGTTCGCTTCATAACAAACATATTTATCAAACCTGCAATTAAAGACCAAAGGAAACGCTCCTACGTTACTGCCGCAATCTATTACGACGCCTCCTCTGCAATCAAAGGGGAGCCTGTAACTCTGGCTCACTTCGGAAGTTATAAACTCAAGCCAATCTTTGTCTTTTTGCTTCATATTTCTGCGTAATCTGTACAAACCGCAAAATCTTGGCCTAGAATGCCTGTAATTAGTACTTTTTTCATTTCCATAGATCTTCTAGTTTATCCTCGTTCATTTTCGGGTCATCGCATTTTCCGATTGGGATATACTTTATTTTGGGGTTATTCTGAAAATCCGGACTAAGGCATCTCCAAAAATCTACAACTTTTACTTCCTTTTTATCTAAAAGCAATTGATCGGGGGTCATCCTTTTAAAAACTTCGTCATGGTTAGCAATAAAAACTATACTAGCATCCTTTAGGGTATTTTCTAAACTATCTTCCACTAGCGTATGGTATTGAAGTACGGGCCGAGCTTCATCTGCGGCCAAGGGGTCATAACCAACAACTCTCAACCCTGCGTCTGATAAAGCTTTAGCAAGTAATATAGCTTGAGATTCTTCTACTATATGGGAAAGGGGCTTGTACGCTAATCCAAGAACGGCTGCGGTTTCGCCTTTTTTAACATGTGGCATTACCTTCTTGACGAATCTTTCTGATAGGGTGTCGTTATACTCGTCTATTGTGTCTAATAATGAATGGCTGGAGTTTAACTGACCACAAATAAAAGAAAGGGCGACGTTATCTCGCGGGAAACAGGTTCCGCCGAAACCTAATCCTCCCCTTAGGTATTTAGATCCTATCCGAGAATCGCTACCTATAGCTTCAGTAACTACATCTACATCGCCGGAGGGAACTTTTTCGCAAAGTTCTGAAATAATGTTTGCGAAAGAGATCTTCATTGTGATGTAGCTGTTTAGCGCTATCTTTGCTATTTCCGCGTTCTCTATGGACATCCGGCGCATAACGGGAGGCTTTAGCGTAATGCGCGTATAGATATCTTCAAGAACATCCCCTGACCTTTTATCAAACTCCCCAATAAGGCTAAAATCTGGATTTAGAAAATCTTTTATGATCGTTCCAATGGCTATAAGGGCCGGGCTGTAGCATACTCCAAAGTCCTCCCCGCATTTTTTTCCTGATTCTTTTTCAAGAATAGGAATTAACCCGTGTCTTAATGATCCCGGAAGCACGGTACTCGTCAAGACTATAAGGTGATAACTGTCTTTTGCTTTTAGGACTTTGCCGATTTCTTTAAAGGCGTGTCCTACATATTGAATTTCAAAAGCTCCTCTGGAATTGCTGGGGGTGGGTACGATTACAAAACTGACGCCACTGCCAAGTATAGCTTCGGAGGTGTCTAAGGTAGCTTTTATTCGGTGTTTGTTTTTGTCTACGAGTTCCGCGAGCCCGGTTTCTTGAACCGGGGGAAGCCCCCTCTCCAGAGCGGAAACAGACTTTTCCAAAATATCGACACCTATTATATTGAAGCCTCGACTAGCCATAGCTGCCACCATACTGGCTCCCAATTTACCTAGCCCAAAGACACTAATATTGTTTATGTCAGCCATTTCTTTTGGGTATTCCTTTCTTGTAAGCGTTAGTGGTTAAGGCTTTAATTTCTTTTATTATGGATAGAGCGTGGCTGGTCGAAGAGCTTCCTCCGTGCCCGTGTATCTTACTGTCGAATTCATAACTTTCGCAGGTCATTATTATTTTCTTAAGGTCTTTCATCATATCAACGCGAGCGTTAGCGTGAAGCAACAACATGTCCCGCAGGTGGGAAAAGGAGTCTCCTTCATTTATGAATTTAGTTGGCGGCTCCCATTCTTTCATTTAAGTAATGGAAACTTTTATAAAATCTTTCTCTGGGTTCTCTGTTAAAACCATAGCATAACCGTAGCCTCCTGCGCCCATAAGTTTAGTTCCCATGTGGTTGTTTTTAATACCCTCTAGAGTTTTAAGGGAATAATCGCTTTCGTACCCGGGGATCATTTCTTTTTGCGCTTCGTGAACTTCGTTAATAAGTCGTCCCAAGGAGATTATATCTTTTTCTTTTAAGCATTTCCAGACTTTATCGCCCAGTTCCGCTAAACAAATAACATTCTTTTCGCAAAAGTTTTCCCGGCCATCAAAAACGTTATAGCTTTCGGGTCTGGGTTTCGTTTGTTTTAAGTAGGTATATTTACTTAGCCATTTTCTAACTTCCAAATCTGATTCCTCAATAAAATTGGGAAAATATTCATTATTAAAATGAAGTCTATTAATTCCCGGTAAGCAAATGCCTAATTGATCCACTACCCCGGAAATATATTTCCTGTCTGGAGGGTTCTCTACGGCGAAAACAATCTTAGCTAATTCTATGGGTGCTAAATGCTTTGGTAGGCATGGCCCAAAAATCTTATTTATAACTTTTGTGGTAGAAGATGAAAGCCCTGAACGCTCCTCCGCTTCTATGGGTTTTATGTTAGCTAAAATTACAGACCCCGGATAAACTGAGTTCAATAATTTTTGATCAAAAAATCCTACTATATCAAGTCTTTGGGGGATGAGATTTATTTGCTCTTTTACAGAAGTGCTGGAATTCTCTCTTAAGCCAGTTAGGGGCTCTCTTTTTAAAACTATATATTCTACTCCCTTTGATTCGCATAAGTTTTGTTTTTCTTCTGTGTGCCCATCTTCGTTAACTATAAAAATATCATGATCCTCAAGAAACGTAGCGAAATTTAATGAAGTGCAATCTTCTGGAGAGAGAACCTTTGATACAAACTTTAAGGAAGAAAGGATGTAGCATCTTTCTTTTTGAGTATAAACTGGTCGCTTACCTTTATTTATTAATGAGTTTTCGTCAGAACCAGCGACAACACTAAGCTTGCCATAAGACGATGCTTCCTCTAGGAAGCGGGCATGCCCGCTGTGGAACAAGTCAAAAAACCCAGCTACGAGAACTTTTTTCATGAATTTATTATATTTTTTATTCCTTTCTCTATATCTGTTTTAGGCTGCCAGTATTTAAGTATAGCTTTATCTGGCTCATTCCTAACCCCCATTTGGACCAAGTCTGAATTTTTAGAGGGGCTAACAGGGCAATTTTCAAAATGAGATGAAATAATATTTGCTATATCTAAGATTTTAGTCCATTTAAAGCTTGTTACGTGAAGGTTTTCATCTCTGGGTATTTCGTCATATAACTTTGATAAATTATATAAACATTCACTGCAATCTTCGGAGTAAAGAAACTGCCGTTCTTCTTCCCCTGAAGTAAGCATGTTTATTTGGTTTTTATTTCGAGCTTTGTCTATAAAGTCAGTGACAACATGAAACTTTTCGCTGTCATATTCTACTCCATAAACGTTCCAAAATTTAACTATTAGACCATTTAAACTTTTTGTAAAAACTTCACCTATAGACTTGCAAGATCCGTAAGGAGAAAAACTCATACTAGACATTTGGGAAGACGCGTAAATAAAAGGTTTGTTATGTTTGTGAAGTTGCCTAAAAGTGTGAAGCTGTAACGCTGTATTATTATCTATAAATTGAAAATTATCTTGATACTTCTTTAAGTAACGTGAACCTCCAACATCGAAAGCTAAAAAGAAGACAAAATCCGCCATTTCTATAGCGCGATTTACTAGGCCTTCTATCCGTAAGTCTTGATGGCGTCCGTTTGCTAAATCAAACTCTATGACAGTTTCCCTTTTCCTCTTCAGGAAATCGGTCAAAGCTGACCCTACTTGCCCTGATGATCCTAATATTAAATAATTCATTCTAAATGCTTCCAATTAAGTCCACTATTTATTGTATCAAATAATGGCTTAGCTGTATAATTTAAAGATCTTTCATAAGCGTTATTGATAACATTGGAAAACTGGCTGTAATTATTCAAAATGTAATGTATCTTATCTTCTAAGTCGTCTTTATTTTCGTAGTATAAAAATTCTTTATCGGGAAGAAAATAGTGTTCAATTAAGTTCCAAGGATCTTTTTTTACTAAAAGTAAGCTCTTGCAAAAAGCCGCCTCCGCAGCTCGACACTTGTACTGTGGCATTACCCCGTTAAAAACCCTGTTAAACGCTTCGTTTCTTTGCCATTTATCATAACTCATAACAGAATGGGCTTGATCTGCTTTTACTGGTAGTAAATTGCAACATATTGAAATTTTAGATTGCGAAATTGTATCTATCTTTTGTTTATGGGATACATTTAAATCTGTAACGCCCGCAAACGGTGATCTTGAAATGAGTCTATAGTTGAACTTAGACATAATCTCAATAATGTCCTCGTGAAAATTTCCGTAGACCCCGCCAAAATAACAAACGTCATATTTCTTATCGTAGTTTTGAGGAGGATAATACTCACCCGGAAATGGATGAAAAATATAATAATACCTTTTATCTCCAAGTATTTCTCTATGCCATTTTATTGTATAGGGGCAAATAGTGTATATTTTATCAAAGTATTTTACTTGTTCAAAAGCATCTCTTACGTATTCATCTTTTCCTTGGAACTCGCAAGGAGTGGCAAGGTTTAAATAAATTTTTAATTTATGGTCTAAGTGTTCTTTAAGTAAGTCTTTGTTAGAAGTGCTACTATAACCGCAAAACAAAACTTCTGGACTATCTTTTTTAGAGTATTGTTTTAAAGTGTTATAAGAATGAGAAGTAACGCTGTCGGGATAGTCTCCTTTTATATCAAATACAATTTTCATTTTAGATTACTAACCAGTTAGGTGGATAGAAAAAGGGTTTAAGTTGACAGGATAGATCATCTGGATTATATTCACGTGGTGCTATGACGATATTGTCTTTTTCTTGATTTAAATAAGCTGCCCACCACCCAAAAGAACTACCCGGCGACAATATGTTATGGTCGCAAGACATAATCAAGGAAAAGTCCTGCATTGGGTTATTGCCTTCAGAAAAAATAAAATGGTCGTCTTTCAAATTGTCTTTGCACCAAGAGATGTCTTTAGCGTTATCTTCGTTTCCTCTCTGGCCACCCGAAAAAACTAAAAATTTTACCTTTTTATTTTTAAAATTTGATGAGGCTCGTAAAAAATATTTGGACCAGTACGCATCTTTTTCTAAGGTTTCACCGTTACTGCCAAACAAGTTCTGAGCAGACTTTCTCTGTTCTATATCCACAAGATCTCCTCTTCTCATGTGAACCGAAACTATCTCGTATCCTTTGTGGTCACGCTTTATTCTGTTAATTTGATCTTGAGCTTCTAATAAAAAATTATTTTGGGGGGTGAGTTCCTGTTTAATTTGATTCTCAAAATCACTAAAGTAAAATAAGCTTTGAAAATATCCTTGTAAATTAGTGTCGTCAGGGCAACTAAAAAAATTTTTATCTATTTTTTGAGGTGATTCCTCTAAGTAAAAGTATTTAATATTTGAGGCATCTTCTTGTGAAAGATGGGGCGACTTGATATTAAGTTTATCCAAAAAACATTCTTGCCCATGCCACTCTTTCGTTTTGGGATCTGGTATTTTTACCTCGTAATTGTTCTTAAGACCAAGGCTTTTTAAGGCAGCGTATTGAAATAATTGATTACCCAGCCTCCCGAAAGAGCCGAGCTCTAAGAAAGTAATCATACTACTGAAAATATTATATCTCTTAAATTATTTAAATCAATATCGCCATCTATTTTTTCTAAAAGCGAGTAGTTTATGTAAACGTGATCATAATGAGAATCGTGATGCAAATTAAATTTATTCTTTTTCATAAACTCTTCTATGTCAGAGACTTTCTGTTCGTTTTCGTATTGGCCATTAGTGCGGACCTCCATTTTAATAAACAGCACTTTATTTAAGTAATCTCTAGCGCTTTTTATTACGTCTAAGTCTTTTCCTTGGGCGTCGCTTTTTAACGCGGTAATATAGGAAAACTGTGGAGTGCTCTCGTAAAAGTCATCTAAAATTTGTTTTAGCGAGTTTACTTTAGTCTCGTATACTTCTTTAACATCTAAGCCTAACTTTTCAGTAGGTTTTAAAAGGCTTGAGCATCCAGTGTTCCTTTCGTCCGTCATATAGAAAGGGGCGGTAGTAGGTGAATCGACGTCATCTATAGCGCATTCAATTAAATGGAATCGATTTTCTATTTTGCAGACAGGGTCGCCTTTTAGTAGAACGTGATCATTATCTAAACATAAATAAGGAAGATGAAAATCAGGAGACCTGCCTTTGCGTAAAACTGAAATATTTTCCGGGCTGGGTTCTATACCTATCACAAAAGATTCATCGTCTCTTAGAAGCCAAGTAGCCGTGTTAGGGGCATCTATAGCTAGTCCCACATCGATAAATAAGTTCTTGCATTGCTCGGGGATATTCATTTTCATGCTTTTAAAAAAGTTAATTTAGAAGGTGTCAGCAGCTTTTTTCAGGGCTCTCATTTTATCTGTTGCCCCAAAAATACCAATAGCGTGATAGAAGCGGCAATCCTCGGTCGGATAACCAAATCTTTGTGGAAGTAGGCTGAACTTTATATTAGCTATTGCTTCATCTGGCTTTATGAGGAGCTCGTTTATTTCTGTTTGTGGAAATCCGGGAGCTCTATCCTCCTTGTTTTCGATTAAGTTTATCCATTTTTCAAAAAAACTAAACGTCAAAGGGGAACATTTTACTCCAACCATTCCTCCATTTGCAGACGCCGCCATCGCTGCATTACTATCATATTGAAAAACTAAATCGTTGTTAACTAATAAATCATTAATAGTCGTGGCAAAATCGGAATATTTAGAGTTGAAGACGCAATCGGCATCTAGAAATACTATATTACTGCCAATGTTTTCTTTTATATGATTAAGATGAAGCTTCCACCTCTCAATCATGAGATTCATATATTTCAGATCGTGCGTTCCCCCTATCTCTGTCTTTAACGCGGTATTCGTTTCGTAAAATACTGGAATTATCTCCAAGTCTTTAATGCCGCAACAACTTTCTTTTAACTGGGTCAAAAAAATTCTTATTTGCTCCGTATAGAAAACGTATATCTTCATTATTTAAATAAATTAAAAGTTCTAAGGTCTCTGTAAGGAGGATCTTCAATTTGATCTGGAGCCTCTTTAGGGTAAGCGTGTAAAAGAGTGAGCCCTCGAGCAGCCTGCTCTGGGGTCATATACATATTCCATCCCCCATCTCCTAACTCGTCATCTTGAAATGGTATTCCTATAGTTCTTCCTTCGTATCTTAATTTACGAATTATATCTACAGACTTTTTATCATCGGTAAGGATCATTCCTCCTTTTCCTATCGGGAGAGGTTTTTTATGATGAAAAGAGAGACACATATAAGAGCCCGGTATATACATTCCTGAAGTTAATCTCTTGGCTGCATCGTAAATAGGAAAAGGTTTTAATTGATAAATACCACTCCATTCGATATCTTCAAACTGAAGCTTGGCTCCAGCTTGTAATATCGACTGAGGCGGAGAAAGATATGTCCGAGAGGGGATAGTAACAGTAGAGCCTTGCACCTCGCAATATTTACAGCATAAAAAAATAGCATCAGTACAGCTGTCGCAAGAGATGGCGTATGGGGCGCCAGTGTATTCAGCAATCGCTTCCTCAAGCCATTCGACTATTTTCCAAGGGTTATGTTTCATTTTTCAGCTCTTGTACCAAATCTGCATAACTAACGCCTTCTTGATCAGGCCATCTGGTTTGCTGCCAGTCTGGGCACTGACCGCAAAATTTATGGCATGAGAAATTGTTTTTTAAGTGGGCTTCTCTAAGCTCCTTCATGAAAGCGCTTTGCCATGTTTCCTTAATAGTGCAGTCTTCGAATTTTGCCACTACTGAATTATACCCCCAGTCCGTAGGACAAAACGCTAGCTCTCCTCGGGGGTCCAATGTAAGTCTTTCCCATGGATAAAGACATGGATATCTTTTTTTCGTGGTGTTTTCTAGCTGGTTTTTTATAGAGTCAACGCTTCCGGCTGCTGAATGTAACCTTCTTATAACTGCGCGGTAAGCTCCCGCATTTTCCCAAAAGTCTTTGAACTCTTCAATTTCGGTGGTGTTTGAGGGCTGCTCTACGAAGCTTACTATTACTTTAGTTTTTGAGTTGGTTTCTTTTGCCCATTTCAGAAGCGTTTGTACATTTTTCCGAGTAACGTCAAGGTCTCCGTTCACCCTTATCTTGGCGTAAGTGTCTTTTTTAAATGCGTCGATACTGATGTCTATCATATGAACTCCGGTAGCGAGAAGCTGTTTTGTTTTCTTCTCTTTCATTATCGTGCCGTTAGTTGTGAGGCAGACAAAAGTGTGAGAATGATCTACCGCGTACTGAATCATTTCGTAGCCCTTGGGATGAATGAGGGGCTCTCCATTACTTGTGTACCTGATGTACTGACAATTCTGCCCCTCTCGCCCAACTTCATCTACCATTTTTTTATTTAACTCGGTAGGTAAAAATCTGCGAGCATAGTTTTTTGAGACTTTAAATTCTGGGTGGGGACAATGGACGCAGGCTAAGTTGCATACCTCAGTAATGTCTATAATTAACTGGGAGGGAAAATCTTCTGTAAGTTTTCCTCCGAATTTAAAAAGGTTATTATTTTTCTTAACCTGCATGTTTCAAATATTCTATTGAATTTTCGCCACAATTAAAAATTAAATCTAATATACTGACTTCATGAATAAAATCTCCGTAAAGCTGCAAGTACTCAGGGTAGCCAGTATGGTCAAACCACTCTAGCCCTATCCCTCTAGCATTGAATATTTCTTCGTTTATGTAATTTTGTGCTTTAGGGCCAGAAACATACACATCGCAATTGGTTTGTTCGCAAAAGCCAAGCAGTCTTTCGTTCTTTTCAGTTTTTAAAGTGTATTCAGAAGAAGTTGTTATGGGTGTATTAATGTTTAAAAAATTGCATATCAATTTAATCATTTTAATATTTATTTCAGAAAGGTTTTCAACTGTATCGCATTTATAAAAATCTTCAAATATACTGACGGTGTTTTCAAAATGTTTAGATTTAGAATAATAAGCGTGTATTTTTCTCCAGTGGTCTATCCTCCAGCATTTTTGACTGATGTCTACTTGATTTATTAATCGATTTGTATTTGTCCCACAAGGTATAGTCAGCCATTGAACTCCAGATTGGGTCTTAATTTTGTTTCTGTTTCTCCAGTCTCCTTTTGTGTACTGAACATCGTCATGTATTATAAAGTGGTCAGCATATCCGATCATATCGAAATACCCCTTCCAAGGTATATAGCCTGACTGAATAACAGCGAGCTTCCTCACATGAAGTCCTTTACGTTTTTTATTCCAGTGGGATGCGGAATAACGTTTTTATTATTAGGAAGCGCTAAGATCTCGTATTTCTTTTCAAACCCACATGAGGTAAAAAGCTTGAGACTGTTGATGTTTTGTGTTTTTATCTTTGCGAAGGCGTTAGGGTGAAGCTTTATAAACTCTTTTACCATAAATTTCCCCACGCCTTTATTTTGAAATTTTTTATTTGTCGCCACGCGAATATCGTCATCTAAATGACCAATAAACCCTAAAACATCGGAGCCTTCGGTGCAGACATAATAAAATTTGCCATATTTTTTAAAAAAAGCGTAGTGGGTCTCTTTTTCTATTATTTCACAGTTCCCAAATCCTTCACGGTTTTCGTTCCTTATTTGAAGGATGATATCCCAGTGTTTTCTTACACATTTTACTAGTTCCATATGTCCTCCTCATTAAGCACTGGGTGATTGACGTTGCCCCAGTAAGCTAAAAGATAAGTTCTACTAGACTTCCAACCTTCAAGCTGAAGCAAGGGGCCAAGCGAAGAGCCTATATCCATATATTGATTATTGTCATGGTTCTTAAAAAGATCATAACATAAAAAATTACTAAGCGAAGCGGCAGAAAAAAGAAATAAATGATTGGATATATTATTTTCTTTTATCCACTCACCAATTTTGTCAGGTAGATCAAAATTATTAACCATACAGTTTGTACCTATCGGAAAAAACTTTTTAACTTTAAATGGAAGCTTATCCAACTTCGAGTTCTCGTTAGATACTAACACAACATCTCTTTCATTAAACAAAGGCAGCATCTCTTTTATAAAACGAGAGTAGTTGCCGTTTATCATAACATTCGCGAAAGAAAGACTTTCCCAGTCTTCGGGGCCGTAAAGCTCCGTGCAAAATTTCCAAGATTCACCGCAGTCTAAACTGTTCTGACCCGGTATACCTTTTATATAATTTTTTTTCTTAAATTTAAAAGCTTCGGCAAGTTTTTCGTGCTCTCTTTTATTTTCCAAGGGGACAAAACTTTTTTGTTCTTCCGGCATATAACTGTTAGCATAAACTTTTTGGTCGCCGTGAATATCTCCTTGTATGAAATGATCTTCAGCGAGAACAACAGTCTTGTTTCGTAGCACCGTAACCTCTCCGTCTGAGAAGCGAGAAAAAGCAAAAGGGGCCCCCTCCTTGACGAGAGCTAAAATTCTGTCAAATTCTTCTTTATAATTCTTCATCTACAAAGTCTAGGTTGAGTCCTCCAATGTGTCGTGGCATCCATCCTGTGGCTTGGGTTATCTTAGATGTGTCAACAGAATAGCGAATGTCTTGACCCCACCTATCCTCTACGTGCTGTATTTCGGCGTCAGTTTTATCGAACCTTTTTATTACAGCCTGAACTACTTCTTTGTTTGTGAGGTGGTTATTGGCCGCTATATTAAAACAATCATTTGTGATTCCTTTTTCTATGATACTCATTATGCCGTCGACGTTATCTTTTACGTAAGTCCAGTCCCTTACGTAAGAGCCGTCTCCGTGGAGAGGTATTTTGCTACCGTCTCTT
>Ga0098035_1001444_pt1 | contig 11495 bp, 3 predicted proteins | sample 3_EtaG_FD_75046 | JGI IMG/M metagenome (GOLD analysis project Ga0098035, IMG submission 75046) | Marine viral communities from the Subarctic Pacific Ocean - 3_ETSP_OMZ_AT15126 metaG | ecosystem: Environmental > Aquatic > Marine > Oceanic | place: Pacific Ocean | collected 2015-01-07
GGTTTCAAAATTTGATACGCTGGGTGGGGCGACTTTTTATTTACAGTTTCAAAATCTTGTATATATACCATAACTTTTTCGTTATCTTTCATTTCACTTTTTACGGTCTGCATGATATCCTCTTATCTACCTTACCTTCTTTCCAGTTACTAAATATATCTCTGATCTCTCTAATTTCATAACCACCTTCACCCTTCTTACTATATATAGCATCACCTTCAAAAGTACCAATACCTTTTTGTTTAAGACGCACTTGTAAATCAGGAGTAATAACACCCTCTAACACTGATAGAACTGCAGAATTAGCCTTATCCATATCAATATTATACTTGGTACGATACAAAGGACTTGGATGTAAATCAAATGTAGACTCATTGGTAAAGCCTGATAAATAATTCTTAATATCTGTATATTCTTTTAGCAATCTTGAAGCAACTTCTTTCTGATTATTATTTTGAAGCCAACTAAATACTTCCTTAAATATCTTATCACTTAAAGCCATATAAGGTAGTTCCACCTGACCTTCAATGTAATGATTAGCAATTACATCAGGTCTTAATAACATTTTTGCTTTATAATAAACAAGAGAACCTTCTTCTCCTAAATCTCCAATAAGATGTTGATCTGATATTGCAAGCTCAGTTTCCTTAGTAAATTTAGTATGTTTAAAATAATTATTCAACATCATAAGTTTATTACGCTCTGCTCTACTAAAGATATTACCTATAAAACCTTTGTTATTTCTAAAATCAACTAAAGCTTTTCTCCAAATCTCTTTCAATTCAATAGCTACCCTAGTTGCCTCTCTTTCATACCTATCAAATGCTGTTTTGTTTACAAATTGGGGTAGACTATTATGTGTAAAGTTCCAAGCAAGGCCATCTAATGTTGATTCACGTGAAAGCCTGTGCCCTACAAGAGGATTATCAAGCACTAAATAATCACCTCTTAACTTTTTACTTGAACGACCAGGCTGAATTGTATCTACATATTTTAATGCTTTCCAATTAGGTTTACTCTTACCATCCATATCTTTGATATGTAAACTGTCAACTATTTTATATATAACTTTAGGTTTCTTATCATTATTCCTAATACTACCTGCTTTTTTTGTGAATTTTTTTATACGTCTATCTTGCCTATCACTAATAGTTTTTAAAATATCTTCCTTTCTAAAAACTTCTATAACATTTCGTGCTGCTGCTACAGAATCTAATCTATCAACAAGACCACGCACTACTTCTTTGTTAGCATGCTTACCAAATCCTAATTGATATTCAAGTTTACCAGTAAGAAAACTTTCTTCATTACCTAAAAGATCATAAAGTAATGTTGCTTTCTCAGCATTCTGCAACCACTTCTGCCTACCTATAGTAAAAGCTGATTGACTATTTTCCAATATCTGATCTTGACTAATACCTAAAACTTTTAACATAGTAATTTCATCAACGAAAAGTTCTGAACCTTTTTTGAATTGACTTATACCATCCACATGAGCCCAAGCAAGATCCATTTCCTGTGATTTAAACATAGAGTTCTTAACTATCTCATCCATAACAAAACCTACATTACTCTTACGCATTAACTCTGTTATGTCTTTTTCCTCAAACTTTATTACATTCCTATTAGGAAAAACTTTACCTTGTAATATTTTTGATTTAAGATCAGCCATATTACTGACCATAACATCTTTTCCATCATCAGTTTTAAAGAAAAGAGGTACAAGTTCATTTAATTTCTGTTCAAAAGATACATCTCCTCTTCTATATTTCTTGAGCAATCTATTAAATACTGTCTGATTAGGACTGTGAAAAAACTTTAAGATATCTGTATAATGAGAATGGATATCATAAGCAGTAGCATTCTTTGATCCCATCTCACTAAACTCTTGATTGAATATAGAATTGGGAGACCTCAGAATATTAATTACTTCATATAATATATCCATTTGAACGCTCTCATCTGGGAGTTCCATAAGTTTACCTTTTAATATAGGCTCTCCCTCTCCATTTAACATATAAGAATAAGGTTTATCTATAAGAATTTTATCTAAAGCACTAATAAAATCAACTGCACTCTGGTTTCCTTTTTCAAACCTTCTATAAATATCGCCATAATCTAATAACCTATCTACATCATAGCCTAATTTATCATTCAATCTTACACCATCAATTGATAAACCACCAAGACTACCCCATTCTATAGCACCTTGTAATCCTATTATCTTACCAACAGCTCTCTGATCAGCAAGCATCTTAGCTTTATATTCATAAATATTATCATTAGTTCTACTACCAGCATGAGTAAGGTCACCCTTATTATCAACACCAATACCAAATAGATTTAAAGGCCTAGTACCTGCTTCAAGAGTAGTGTATTCTTCATTATTGCCAGAAAGTTTATAAGCATTCTTTAAATATTCCCACTTACCTTCCGTACCTTTAGGCCCATAAGGAGAGAATTCGTGAGTAGTTCTTCCCTTGTCACCATCATGATCACCTTGTGCATTAGCTCTAACATCTAGAGCATTAACTCCTAAAGCAGTACCAATTCCACCTGCATCCTTTTCTGATTGAGATCTTATCCTGAGACGAACAGGAACAAAATCAGACATACCTTTTCTAGGCCCACGTTCTACCATATGAACTAAATTAAACTTCTGATCAACTAAAATCTTTTTATAAAATTCATTAGCACGATTATTTATTACATCCTCTATATAATTTTGAATACCTGAAAGAGATGGACGTCTTGTCTTAGAACCAACTACTGTACTTTCAGGAGCAACACCCCTAGAAATAATATCTCCCAAATGTCTGATAAAAGATTGTATTTCACTCGGAATTTCTTCTGTAAATGTAAGTTCTCCCCTTTCTCCTTGCTGGGTAGATATATCAAATCTATGACCTGCATCACTATATTCTTTAGCAGGAGTATATATAAAAAATTTATCTTTCTTGTTATTATATTTAATCAGGTAATCAATATCATTTGCTCTGAATGAAAATGCTAATTCATTTATACTTCCTACTGGAACATGCTTAGCATCTTCACCAAGCACACCTTCACCTAATTGTATCCGTACATGACCATTTGGACTGCCTATCTCTCCAGTCCCAAAAAGACCATCCCTTTTATATACATCTATTCCTACTGGATGAGCTGAATTTAAATCAGGTACAAGGAAAGGATATGTGAATTTAGGATTACGTGGTTTCAACAGGATAGGTAAAGCATTCTCTTCCCACATCTTCATAACTGCTTCCCTTATTACAGGATTACGTGTAGTTCCACCTAAATTAAGCATGAACTCTGCAAAGGAAACAGCATCCATTTCATGCATATATCCCTGAGTTTCTCTTTGGAGCTTTATAGCCATAGCTAATTCTTCATTAGCTGCCATATTTAATGCTCTACCAAACCGTTTTATTTCTCCGATCTTAGTTCCCAACATTTGCCAACCATCTCTAACAGCAAGCACTAAATTCTCAGGCATATAATGTGTATATGGATGAGGGACAGGAGAATTATTACTTAAATGACCACCATATCTTATACCTATGCTTTCAAGAGGGATTCTCATAATGTTATCATTACTAAGATTCCCAATATCAGCTGTAAGATCTAAAGATTGTGCTACACGACCAGATACTAATTCTCCAGATAAAGAATTGCCAACATAATTTTTGGCTGCAGATTCTCCCATCAAAATACGTACACCTTTAGCCTCCATAGATGCAGCAATTACAGGATCATAAATAAATAAACCTTTACCATAGAGAGTAATTAAATCTTGACTACCACTCTTAGCAATAGAACCTTTAAAGCCATTCACATGATCAGCTTCAGCTACAACTGTAAGAAGTAAATTTCTCATATCACCATCTATATATTGTGCACCATCTATAGATGAAACATCCATTACACTTTTAAATCTACTTTCTTCTCCAGAAGCATAGCGTTGTCTTAAATGTTCTCTTAATACAGGGTCTTGTATATTATCTAACTGAGCTATGTGTCTTGTACGTACTGATAAAGGATTCTCCATACCTTCTACTTCATCAGCATAGAATGCACTAGTAATGCCTTGTTCATTCTCTGTAATCTCTGCAATAAGATTTTCTATAGATGTTCTACGATGTTCAGGAATATCAGGAAGATTATCTATTAGTAATTGTAATCTTTCTGCAGAAGGTAATGGCTTTAAGGATCCACCCTCAGCAAGTTTGCTATATTTTACAAGCTTATTACTTAATCCATAAAGTCCATGTGCTTCACTCATAGCTTCAATAGATTCTATTGTCCATAGTTTATTAAAAGCATCAGGGTTCAATCTATATGAATACAAAGCTCTAAGCTTTACTTCATTATCTACTACCTTCTCTGGATCAAAAGCACGTTCAAAGTTTCGTTGCTCTGGAGATTGGTCTCTAAATCTATTACGTGTAATTGAATACCAATCTCTATACATAGTATTTAAAGCTTCTATACTAGCTTCATTCTCAACAAGAAGTAATGGTCTACCAAGAGAAACCTCTACAAATTTCATAGGCCCTGTTGGCATTTCTATATCACGAGCAATTACATCTTCATGCGTAAGCCGTCCATCTTTCTTAATGATATCAGTTAAATATTTAGTCTCAGGCATATCTTGAGTATTATTATTCTCAAATAAAGCCTTAGCATTAAGATCAAATGATATCTCCTGCTGTTGCCAACCATCTATGATACCACTTTTAGATATAGGATAAACTTCAACACCACCTTCATTAAAACTATCTAGTACTCTATTAGCAGGCGTATTAAATTCAACATTATCCCAAGGCATTACCCACTCACGAACCATAACTGATTTACCATTTTCATCTATAATCTCAGTCAGACGTACCATCTTCTGCTCTCTACTATTCCTAATTATCTCACTAAGCCAGAAAAGATCTTCATCTACTCTGGTAGTAAGATTCTCTGGAGTAATATTTTTCTTTATTGATTCAAAATCACCAGCTTTTAATCTTTCTACTGTTAGAGCACTTATATTACCTTCAACATCAAGAAGTCCATAATCACGAGCTATACTAATCTTAGTTTTATTTGGAGTATCAGTATAATTTTGGAACATTTGTTCCATAGCATCTGTAAGGTGTGTGTTATCTATTTCATTAGGCATCTTCCTACCAGCATGAAGCTGGTTAACACCATGCATTAGTTGTTGTAGACTTTCATAGCTATTCTTTTGTAGGTATGTTGTAAAAAGTTGTTCTAATGTTGCCTTCTCTTTATCAGCACCTACTGAAACAAGAAGATTATCAACCAATCTATTATAATCACTTATAGATCTATAATCTCCACCACGATAAACTAACTGAACAAGATATTTTTCTATTAATTGTGAAGCTATTTTCTCAGAAGCTATATATTCTTGCATAGCTCTATATACATTACCAGTACCTTTACTTAATTCAAATACTTCAAGCTCAAGAGGTAAAGCTTCTTGCTGTTTTAAAAGTATTTCATCATATATCTTTCCAAATGTTTCCTCAAATCCAGGTAATCTTTTACGTAAACTTTCTAAATTCTTTAAAGCTGCATCAAAATTCATAACCTTTAGATTCTCAGATAGTAAATCTAACTCCCCTTCAAGCTCTTCTGAATCTAATCGAGTAATCCTTTCTGGATTATTCCACATATCAGTTACTTGAGTACGTACTTCTTTATCAAAAATACCAGGGAGCATCTTACGAATAGCATGTAAACTTTCTATATTAATAAGTCGATCTGGCTCTAATGGAAAACCAATTTTACCTGGAGCTTGTTCAACATTATTACCTAAAGCCCCTACTATCTCACGATGAGCTGCAACAAGCTCTTCTACTTGTGCTGGATTTAAATCTTTACTAGCAATATCACGTATAGCAGCATCAGAATTAACAAGAACTCTACCTTCTTCTTTATCTACCATAGCTAAGTTTTCTTCTTCCAACTTACGAATAACACGTATATTCTCAGGACGTTTGTCTACTTTTTCATAAGCCCTTGATTCAATATATCTTAAATGAGCTGGATCTTTTAAGCTTTCTGCTGGTATAGCCAAGTTGAGATCCTCATAAGCACCAACAATCTGTCTAGCTATTTCTTCTGGGATTGGTTGATCACCTTTTTCTGAGAACCTTCTTGTCTTAGGAGCTCCTTCATATAGAGCTGATGCTATACCAAATATCTGATCCTGTAATACTAAATCATCAACTTCAACTCCTTGTTCATTTACAACACGATACTTAGTAGGAAATAATATAGCTCCATCATCATCAGCAAACTCACGAGCAATAACATCCATAAAGCCACTATCAGCACGATCCATCTCTTTTACATCTGTCTTAGTTACAATATTTGCAATACGGGATTGTCCTTCCATTACCCGTGACTGTAACCATGATCTAAGAAATGGATTCTCTTGAGGATTACCTATATTAAATGTAAATTCTACTCCATCACCAAGACCCATTTGTTTTTGTTGCTCACGAAATTCTTTACTTACTCTCTCTAATCTTGCTAAAGCTTTAGGATTCTTATCAAAATCAGTAGTTTTAAATTGTTCACCAGATATCTTAACAGCCATCTGATTAGATTCAAGCACATAAAGCAAGTCTCTAAGCTCTGCTATATCAGATGATTCATGTTCCCAAACAATACCACCGTGATTAAGTTTTCCCTGATTATCAATAAAGCCATCTAATATTTTATCATCAGCACCTTCATAACTTTCTCTTCCCAGTCTATTAAGAAAATCAATATATGTTGTACCAGAGGTTTTAGCCTGTTCAAGACTAAAATCTTGCATAAACTTATTATAACTAACATCTTTTAAAGTCTTATCTTTATAAACAACTTTTCTTAATTCTTCTCTTAAACTTGTTTTATCTTCTGGAGTAAGTATATTATAGTTAACACCATCATAGCCTTCTTCTCTCATTAATCCTACAGCATCTCTTAGTAGTTTCCATTCTTCTACAGGATCATTTATTTCTTTAGAAGATTTTTCTGTTCTATCATATTTATACTTCTCATCAGTTGCAATAAGTTTTTCATACTTTTTAAAGATACGTTCTATCTCTGTTGCAGTAGGATCAAATACAAGACCCATATGATTACCCATAACTACATCTTGGAAGTTCTTTACTTTAACATAATCAGAAACTTTGGAATGATCTATTCCAAGAAGATGCATCAACTGATAATAGTCATTAATCTGCTCTGCCTTAGCATCACCAGTTCTAGATTTAGGATCACGTGCCCAACCACCCTTACCTCTAGACATCATACCACCAATAAGTAGATGGGTTAGAACTTCTTCAGGCGGAAGATTACGAAACATATGTGCATTGTCCCTAAACATATCAAGATTCATAACAGCAGCACCTGTAACTATACGTCCTATAGTACCAGGTTTGAGAGTATCTCTAGCATAGGCTTTACCCCAAATCTTTGCTCCATCAAACTTACCAATACTACCCTGTATCTGTTTGAGAATATCTACTGCATCATCAAAGACTTCTTTATTCTTAAAATTAAGATTAGCAAAATCATCTACATGATATTTATTTCCACTTTTTCCAGTCCATTCTGTTTTGCCAAGAAGATTCTTACGCTTACCACCAGTAATAATTCTTAGCAAACCACGTAAGTTATTAGCAGCATCGGGGCCAGCAGCCAACTTAGTATAGTCTGTCTTACCATGTTTAGCTACCATAATGCCCCAAAGTTCTCCAATCCTTCTTTCACCACCACCACCGAAAGACCTGATAGCTGGGAAAGCAACAGATAGCATTAATGCATGACCTAAAGCAGACCCAGGTGCAAAATCAATATCACCCCTAGCAGCTGAATGTATAGCATTACTTGCTACTCCTTGAATACCAAGAACCACCATATCTTGTGCAACCTCTCCAGCATATTTAGCTAACCATTGTGATGCTTTACCAGCACCAACTTTGGGAGCTATCTTAGCATGTAGCCATGAAGAAACAGAATTAATATGTTTACCCTCTTGTAAACCTTCCTGAAGACTTTTCATAACAGTATTAATGGTAGCATCATCTGCTTCAAGTCCAGCCTTTTTAACGCCTGCTCTGAGAGCTGCCTCAGTATTGGTCATTAAGTTTCTATTTACACGCTCAAGAACCTCACCACCAAGTTCATGCTGATATAATAATCTTTTACCTTCTTTAGAAAAGACACCCTTTGCTAATCCTTTAGCAGCAGCAGTCTTTAAAGCCGCATCTCCTATACTAGAAACAGATTTTTTAATAGCAGCTTTAGCTATACCTTTAGAACCACCCTTAGCAAGAGCCATAGTACCACGTACACCCTTACCAATAACTCCCATAGGAACAAAGAATCCAAGAGCTTCACCAACAGCAGCACCCATACGCTCAGCAGTAGTCTTCTCTTCCCATGCTTTAGTAGGAGCAAAACATTCAGTAAATCCTAAAGTACCACCAGATACAAAGTGTGCACCAGTACTCCACAAAAATTGACCTATAGCATCATAGGCACTGCCCTTTTCCTCTACATCTTCTTCTCCAAAGTCTGGAAAAATATTGCGAGTACCTGTATAGGTAGTAGTATCTATTGGACTATCAAAAAAATCTTCTGGTAATGGCATTGACTATATCCCTCTGTATTCTTTTAGCACAGAAGAATTTAATATTCTAACTAAATCAAAATAATCTTCGCCTGTTCCTGATTTTAACACTGTTTCTAACTCCTTAATTTGTGCCTCTCGTCCTATTTGGTCAGCTATTCTAATTGCCTCATTATAGATATCATCTCCATAACGCTCTCTCATAAGTTCTGGTACTATATGTTCTTCATGAAAACCATAATATATAAAATCTGGGCCAAATGGATCTTCCTCTGCAACTATATTTGCCATCTGATCATCCATACTATCGTAGAAAGCATCATAATATGGAGAATCAACTCCAAATAAACCACCCCCAAAAGCTTTACCTGCTGTATATAAAGGACGGTGATAAAATCCTCCAGCCTCAGTTTCAATAGCTTGCTCTGCTGAAATATTCAAAGTAAGTTCTTTAAGACTTTCTATAGCCTCAGAATCTTCTATTGTATTTAAAACTTCATATATTTGTTCTGCCTGCTCTCTTTCAGTTCCTTTATATTTTTCTAAAGCAGGTGCCATCAAGGATACACTTATAGGTTTTTCAGGATCAAATTTTGAAGTCTTATCTAAATGCTCCTTATATCCTCCTTTTCCTTCATAAAGATCACCCTTGCCAAGCTGGTCTTCCATTGCAGCAAACATAGCTTTCTTATCTGCTTTATTTGTTAACTTAGCCTGTTCCTGATCATACAAAACAAATGCTTCTTTATTAGATTTAGTATTAGATAAGTTTGATAGAAAATTATTAGTTATATTTTCTACATGAGTTTCTTTTGTTCTGCCTAAAAACTCACTCTCTATAGCATCTATACTTTCGACATGTCCTTCCATACTCCACATTAATGATGGGAACATCTCATAAAAAATATCTTTTACTTTCCCAGTTGTATCTGCATTCATGTATTTAACAACATCTTGATAATTTTCATGTGAGATCATTTTAGCAATATCTGCTTGTAAAACTTCATTATCCGTATAGGCACTAACTTCAAAATCTTCACTGCTTGCCATTTCACGCATACCTTGCCAATTACTCTGAGCAGATGCTTTAGATACTGCTTGCATATCAGTAGCAGCCTGTCTCCTTTGATAGGTAGTTACCGTACCAGCATCATATGCAGCATAAAGCCCTGCAGTAGGCTTGCCAGGAAATTTCTCTTGATATTCTTCTACAAAACTTTCAAACTCTCCTGGATCTACAAGAGTAGTTATACCAGCTATAGCCTGTTCTTGACCTTTATAATAAGATTTCTGTTCAGAAAGCTGCCTATCTAAACTTTCTAATCCTGCAATATCATCAATAAGTATATCCATATTACTTCTAAGATTAGACATATCATCTTGAGCCACTCCTTCAAATGTATTCCTTACAGTATGAAAATTATCAGTAATGAATTTTTCATTTAATCTTGGATATTCATCCTGAAGAGTAGCAGAAATATCAGCTCTCTCTTTTTTAAGATCATAGTACTCACTAATAGTACCTTGTAGTTCAACTTCTTTAAGTCTACTCTCTTGAGCTATATCTTGAGAAAGCAACTGTAAAGCTAATTGTTGATCAGCCTGTCGTTTGCTTTCCTTTAATTGTTGTTTTGCAAGTATTACATCAGCTAAACCCATATTTAAACTCCTATCTTCTCAAAATCTATATCTATCTTTGAATAATTTACCATATCATATTTGCCTTCTTCAAACTTAGCCCTCTTTGGTACCTTATCTGACATTGTCCCCTTATATGTACCATGCCCATACTTATCTGGATTCTTAAATTTAAAAGTATAAATAGGTATACCAGAAGGAGACTTTCCAACCTTCTTAATATTTTTTTTCAAATCTCTATCACTTACAATAGATGCTCCAGTCTCAGCACCTTGTATACCAGCACCAACAACCTGTCCTACAGCCTCCCACCCTGTTACTGATTGATTTGCAGCTAACTTATCTTGGTATTGTTGCTCAATACTCATCTCAGCCTTCTCATAACCTAGCTCAGTTTTTTCAGCCCCTAGAGCTCTAGTAGCAACTAATTTCTGTACATCAGACTGTGCCTTAGCAGTAACATCCCCTATAGCCTCTTGTTGAAGATTAATTGAAGTACCTGATGTAGCCATTGTTTTTGTACCTGCACTCTCCTGAGAATATATATTTTTAGTAGCTGCAGTAGCTTGAAGCCCAATATCCAGTTGCCCAGATGAAGAAATTTGTTGGCCAGCTTCTAAAGCCAAATCTCTCTCTTCTCCAGCAATAAGTAATTGTTGCCCTTTTAGTTCTTCCGCTGCTCTACGTGCCGCTGATTTCTTTTTATTTTCAGCCCCTATACCAAATGCTTTAATTCCACCACTTATTGCCGCAATTCCACCTACTACTAACCAACTCATAATTCTACCTCCACTTTTTTCATAAAGCTATCTATTTCATTTTGATCTACTTCAGAAAAGTCTTTAGCAATAACCTCTCCTTCTATCTTCTTTAAATCTGTTTCTTTAGTTACATGCACAGTGACAAATATACAATCCTCATGGCAATATATAATACGCTTAGTTCCTGCTGGAGTAATACCATAATGAGGAGCTTTAATACGCTTTATACCATCTTCCATAAGTACACTCATATCACCCTTCATAAGAAAGAATGGATGCGTAACCTTATGTATCTTAGTAACTAACAATTCACCCTTGGGATTAAATATCTCTCTTATATAACAACCATCTGCGAAAGAATGCTTTAAAGGATTAAGTTTTTCTAACGCTTCACCAGTTAATCCATTAGGATGATTCTCTAAATTCTCCTGCACTTTCATGATCCCATTTCTAAA
>Ga0098035_1001446_pt1 | contig 11491 bp, 10 predicted proteins | sample 3_EtaG_FD_75046 | JGI IMG/M metagenome (GOLD analysis project Ga0098035, IMG submission 75046) | Marine viral communities from the Subarctic Pacific Ocean - 3_ETSP_OMZ_AT15126 metaG | ecosystem: Environmental > Aquatic > Marine > Oceanic | place: Pacific Ocean | collected 2015-01-07
CCCGGCATGTGCAGGTCCAGCAGAATCAGGTCAAAGGGGACCTGGTCGTCGCCCAGCTTTTCCAGCGAGGCCAGGGAATCGGCCTCCTGGATACGGGCGTCCTTGAAGCTTACTTCCACGGCCTGACGCAGAGCGGCGCGGAACAGCGGATGGTCGTCGGCGATCAGTATTCTCATTATTAGGACCTGTTTTATCTCCGGACGATACAATACTAGCGTCTAAGCGGCGCCGGCGCGCCCCGCGGTGCGAGGAATCAGAAATAAAAAGAGGGGCCGCCGCCTGGCAGCCGAGGTAAGGACGTGGAAAATCAGAATCAGCTTGATGTTCAAGCGGACGACCCGTGCGGTTTGGCGCGGGCGTCCAGGGTCCTGCGGAAACTCTCCCAAGCCGTTTGTTCGGGGTTCGATTTATTGTTATCCGGCTGTCGGCGGGTCTGGCCCGCACTTGATATGCCCGGTACCTTGCCCGCTTCCGGAGCGCCGTGGAATTAGACTTTTGTCGAGTCCCGGGGCGCAGGCCAAAAAAAACGGAACCCTGGGGTTCCGTTCTCTTCGCTTGGCTGGCAGGCGCCGCTGTCAGTCAAGATCGGCCGGGTAGACGCCGTTCTCGTCGTGCACTTCCTTGCCGCTGAGGGGCGGGGTGAAGGCGCACGCCACCACCATGTCCTCGTTCTCGCCACCATAGAGGTAGTGCTCGTCGTGCTGGTCGAGCAGATAAATGGTGCCTGGCGTCAGCTCGTACACGTCGCCGCTTTCCACCATCTCGATCTTGCCCTTGCCGGAAATCACGTAAACGGATTCCCAGTGGTTGGCGTATTTGATGTGGGTCTTGGTGCCTTTAAAGATGGTGGTAATATTGAAGGAATGCCCCATCTTGTCTTCTTTCAGGGACAGGCGAACGGACTGCCAATTGCCGTTTTCCGCGACCACGCGACGGTCGGTTTTCTCGGCTTCCGCCAGAGTGCGAACGATCATCTACACCTCCAAAAACAAAAAAGGAAAAAAACAGGGAAGCCCGGCCGCGCGAAGCGGCCGGGAGGTCGGGAAGGGTTCAGCCCGCCAGGCTGGAAACGGAATTGGCGTCGCCGCGCTTGATGCGGTCTTTCATGACTTCTTCGACGCTTTCCTTGAGCACGTCCATGGCGTGGTTGATCTCGTCCTCGGTCACGGTCAGCGGACACAGGGTCTTGATCACCTGGTCGTCGGCGCCGGAGGTTTCGATCACCAGCTTGCGCTTGAACGCGGCCTTGGTGATTTCCTCGGCCAGTTCGCCGTCACGGCAGACCAGGCCCTGCATCATGCCGCGGCCGTTCAGGTAGAACCAGTGATCGTCGAAGCCGGACGCGATATCGCGGAACCGGTCGGTGATCAGGTCACCCTTCTTCTGCACTTCCTTGGCGAAGGTATCGTCGCTCCAGAAGTGTTCCAGCGCCTTGGCGGCGGTGGCGAACGCCAGGTTGTGGCCGCGGAAGGTGCCGTTGTGCTCACCGGGTTTCCACTGGTCCAGCTCCGGCTTCAGCAGCACCACCGCCAGGGGCAGGCCATAGCCGCTCAGCGACTTGGACAGGGTGATGATGTCCGGCTTGATGCCGACATTGTCGAAGCTGAAGAAAGTGCCGGTACGACCGCAGCCGGCCTGGATGTCGTCCAGGATCAGCAGCATGTCGTGCTTGCGGCAGACGCGCTCCAGGTTGCGCAGCCAGTCGAAGCTGGCCGCGTTGATGCCGCCTTCGCCCTGTACGGTTTCCACGATCACGGCGGCCGGATGGTCGACGCCGCTTGATGAATCCAGCAGCACCTTGTCCAGGTACTCGGTGGTGTCGAAGGCGTCGCCCAGGTAGCCGTCGTACGGCATCACGCTGACGCCGCCCATGGTGACGCCGGCGGCGCCACGGTGGTGGCTGTTACCGGTGGTGGACAGCGCGCCCAGGGTCACACCGTGGAAGCCGTTGGTGAAGCTGATGATGTTTTCGCGGCCCTTGATGTTACGGGCGATCTTCAGTGCCGCTTCCACCGCGTTGGTGCCGGTGGGGCCGGGGAACTGGACCACGTGGTCCATGTCGCGCGGCTTCAGCACATAGTCTTCCAGCGCTTGCAGAAAGTCGCGCTTGGCCACGGTGTGCATGTCCAGGCCGTGCACGATGGAATCGTTCTCGATGTAGTCGAGCAGGACTTTTTTCAGAACCGGATTGTTGTGGCCGTAGTTCAGCGTGCCCGCGCCGGCCAGAAAATCCAGGTACTCCTGGCCGTCCTCGTCGTACAGATAGCTGCCCTTGGCTTTCTGGAACACCACCGGGAAGCTGCGTGCGTAGCTTTGAACTTCGGACTCAATGCTGTCAAAAATATCCGTATCCATGGTTCTCTCTACCTCGCTGTGTCTCAATTCGTTTTAGGCGTCGTCGCGGTTGAACGGCCCGATGCGCAGCAAATGTTCATCATTGTGCTCGCCGGCGAAATGGATGCGTGAATCGAAGAGGATGAACTCTTCGGTGGGCATCCGGCGCTCGTAGGCGAAGCTGCGGAACATACCCCAGGACGCTTCGTTGTCCGGGGTGATGGTGGTCTCGATGAACTGAACGTTTTCCGCTTCGTCGCGCTTGATCAGTTCCGCCAGCATGCGCTTGGCGAGACCCTTGCCGCGTGCCTTGCCGTGCACCGCCACCTGCCACACGAACAGCGTGTTCTGCTGCTTGGGCGGGATGTACCCGGAGATGAAGCCCACCAGATCGCCATCCATTTCCGCGGCCACCGAAGTGTCCGCGAAGTGCGTGCACTGCAGCAGATTGCAATACACGGAGTTTTCATCCAGCGGCTTACATTCCGCGATCAGCTTGTGCACCCGCGGGCCGTCCGGGCTCTCGGGCTTGCGGAAAATGATGTCGTCTTGTGTGTCAGCGGAGGATGAATCCGCCTTTTTCGGTTCGTCTGCAGACATTGATGTCACTTCTGGTCGGTTTGGAAAGAAGGGTCGGGTCGCGGCCGACGGCGCTGGGCCTCGGCGGCGGGCTGGATGCGGTCTATGGCACCCAGATCAAGCACCGGCGAGGCGTCGATGTCACCGGCGTTCATCATCGCGGCTACCCGCTGCAGGGAGCTGAGAATCTGCGACTGTTCCCAGTCCTGTAACCGTGAAAAACGGTCCATGAATTCCTCCTGCAGGGGCGTCGGTGCCCGCTCCATGATATCGCGTCCGGCGGTGGTCAAATAAGCATAGACCCGGCGCTTATCCCGTTCACCCCTTTTCCGCTCGATCAGGCCGCGCTTTTCGAGCCGGTCGAGGATGGTGGTGACGGTGGCCTGGCTGACGGATACCTCGGTGGCGATGTCGCCCATGGTCATTTCCCCATGGGCGTCTATCGCCTGCAGGATCAGCAGCTGCGGGGCGGTGAGCCCGGCCACCTTGCTCAACTTGCGGGAGTAGAGGTCGGTGGCCCGAATAATCTGTCTCAGGGCGATTAACACTTCGTCGTGTTTGGCCATGGTGGTTAATTCTCTGGATAACAAATCAATGTGACTGCCTGACGACACGACTCAAGAACCGGTTAATCGTGGCGCCGTCACTTTGATGTGAAAGCAATGTTTGCCTCGGCATCAGCTCAGGAATCAATCGCACGGCCAAGATATTCCTTGCCATAAGTGGTACGCTAGCTTAGAGATAAAACATTTAGATGTCAAAGTAATTAGAGGCTTTTGCCCCGAGGGACGCGTTTCATGTTGCTTGCCAGTTTTCTCGGTTTCCTCCTTTTGTTTCTGCTGATCGGCTTTTCCTCGGTCCTGGTTCGCTCCAAGGAACAGTCCGACTATCTGCTCGCCGGCAGCTCCGTGCCGCCCTCCCTGATCGGCCTGTCCGCGGTGGCCACCAACAACTCCGGCTTCATGTTCATCGGCGTGATCGGCTACACCTACGCCACCGGCCTGCCGGCGTTCACCATGATGGTGGGCTGGATTCTGGGCGACTGGATGGCCGCCACCCTGGTTACCCGTAAAGTCCGCGAGGTGTCCGAGGAACGCGGCACCCTGACCATTCCGGAACTGCTATCGCGCTGGGGCGGCGGCCATTTCCAGGTGCTTAAGGTTGTGGCGGCGCTGATCGCGGTGCTGCTGCTGGGAGTCTACGCGGCGGCCCAGTTCAAGGCCGGCGGTAAGGCGCTGCAGGCGCTGTTCGACTGGGATCTGCGCACCGGCGCCATCATCGGCGCGGTGATGGTGCTCTGCTACGGCTTCTCCGGCGGTCTGCGCGCCTCGGTGTGGACCGACGCCGCCCAGTCGGTGGTGATGATCGTGGCGATGACGGTGATGCTGACCACCGCGGTGTTCACCGTCGGCGGCTGGCAGTCCGCCTGGACCGGCCTGCACGAGGTGTCACCCACCTTCTTCCAGTTTTTCCCCGCCGATTCCGCCGCCAGCGGTCTCACCGGCGTCTTGCTGTTCCTGGTCGGCTGGACCTTCGCCGGCGCGGCGGTGATCGGCCAGCCCCATGTGATGGTCCGCTTCATGGCGGTCAACGACGTCAAAAACATCCGCCGGGCGCGCACCTACTATTACCTGTGGTTCGTGGCCTTCTACACCCTGGCGGTGGGCGTCGGCATGATGGCGCGCCTGCTGATGGACCAGGGCGCGGTGGACCCGTCCCTGGTGATGAGCGGCGGTGAGCTGGACGCCGAGCTGGCGCTGCCGGTGATGGCGGACGTGCTGCTGCACCCGGTGGCCACCGGGCTGGTGCTGGCCGGCCTGTTCGCCGCCACCATCTCCACCGTCGATTCGCTGATTCTCAGCTGCAGCGCCTGCCTGTCCCGGGATCTGATGCCCAAGCGCTGGCACGGCTACGGCACCGCGCGGATCGCCACCCTGGTGGTGGTCGGCGTATCGCTGACCATCGCCCTGTTCGCCGAGGAGAACGTCTTCAATCTGGTGTTGTTCGCCTGGGGCGTGCTGGGCGCCGCCTTCGGCGGATTGCTGGTGGTGTACGCGCTGGGCGGCCGCCCCCGTGAACCGCTCGCCATCGCGATGATTGTTGTCGCCAGCTCGGTGGCAATTGGCTGGCGCCTGTCCGGGCTAAATGCGACCATATTCGAGGTTTTGCCGGCGCTGGTCAGCGCCTGGCTGGTATACGGCGTAGGCCGGGTGTGCGGATTGTCCGGCCCGGCGAAATAATCGAGGACCGGGTCTTGATGCGAGTGATGCCGTGGCGGCGTTGGCTACTGCTTTTTTTGTTGGTGTGCGGCCCCGTGGGCGCGCAGCAGAACCGTGCCGAGGACCCCGCCGAGGGGCCGGTGGAGTCGCAGAGCGAGATCGAAAAGGGGCCGGTGATTTCCCAGTTCCGCGAGAACTGGATTCTCGGTGAACTGCGCAGCCTCCGTCAGGACATGATGGAGTACCGCAACGACATGAACCGGATCGTCACCGACCGGGAACTGGAAGTGGCCGACAAGGCCATGGGCTACGCCACCAACACGGTGACCTACTTCTTCTACCTGATCGCCGGCGCCGCCTCGATTCTGGCGCTGGTGGGCTGGTCGACGATTCGTGACCTCAAGGACAACATCCGCGTCTACGCCGAGAAGGAGATGTCCCGGCTCACCGTGGAGTACGAGTCGCGCCTGGCGGACCTGGAGCAGGAGCTGCGCCGCAAATCGCGCACCATCACCGAAAACCAGGAAGAGATCGAGCGCACCAACGAGATCCACAGCCTGTGGCTGAAAGCCACCAAGGAAACCAGCTACAAAGAGAAGATCGAGCTCTACGACCGGATCCTGGAGCTGCGCCCGGACGACCCGGAGGCGCTGGCCTGGAAGGCCGACGCCGCCCTGGAGCTGGGCGAGCAGCGCTGGGCCCTGAGCCTGTGCGACCGGGTGCTGGAAGTGGACGAGGACAACGCCCACGCCCTCTACCAGCGCGCCTGCGCCTGGGCCGGCCTGGGCGAGACCGAGAACGCCCTGCGCGACCTGCGCCAGGCGGTGGCCATCTCCGAGGCCCTGCGCCAGCACGCTCGCGCCGAGGAAATGTTTGTTCCGCTGCGTGAAATGGAGCGCTTCCAGGAGCTGGTGGGGCGCGCCGAGGACGATGAAACGCCCCTGTGACGGGGCCCGCCGCCGATAGGCCCGGGCTGTCGCTTTTATCGCCAATCCCGTCGTTCCGGTCTGTCTATTTGCCGGGCGGTTTCTGCTACACTCTGCGCCCCTGAGAGGTCGGGCGGCATCGCCTGGAGAATTGTCCCAGCCTTCACCGGCCAGCGGTCATGCTCCGTCCTTTGCCGTCCCAGCGGAGATTTCCATGAAGCGCGATAGCAGTTCGGAAACCACCAAGTCGATGCCCGATGTGGCGACGAACTCCATGGTGGAACACATTCACAGCACCCTGGACTGGGTGGGCATGAGCGAGATCCATCTGCCGGCCCGCATCAGCGACACCCTGGCCGGCGAACGCCCGGTGAGCACGTCGATCCAGGCCTATGTGAACCTTTCCAACCCGGACGCCAAGGGCATTCACATGTCCCGGCTTTACCTGATGCTGGAGGAAACCTTCGGCGATCATTCGGTAAACGCCTATTCGATCCGCAAGCTTCTACAGAATTTCCTCGACTCCCACGAGGGCCTCAGCGACCGGGGCTTCGTGCAGTTCGATTTCGAGTACTCGATGCGCCGGCCGGCGCTGAAAAGCAGCTACTCCGGCTGGAAGAGCTACCCGGTGACCATCAAGGCGACCCTGGCCCCGGACGGCATGCGCATGGAGCTGGCGGTGGAAGTGCCCTATTCCTCCACCTGCCCGTGCTCCGCGGCGCTGGCCCGGCAGCTGATCCAGGAGCAGTTCCGCAAGGACTTCGAAGGCGAAGGCTCCGTGGACATGGAGAAGGTGTTCGAGTGGCTGGGCACCGAGGAAGGCATCATGGCGACGCCGCACAGCCAGCGCTCCGTGGCCCAGGTGCGGGTATTGCTGGATACCGACTGCGACGAGGCCTTCCCGATCACCGCCCTGATCGATTCCATCGAGGGCGCGCTGAAAACGCCGGTGCAGACCGCCGTGAAGCGGGTCGACGAGCAGGAATTCGCCAAGCTCAACGGCCAGAATCTGATGTTCTGCGAGGATTCCGCGCGGCGCCTGAAGCGGGCGCTGGACGGCCAGCCCTGCTACCAGGACTTCTGGCTGCGGGTGAATCACCTGGAGAGCCTGCACGCCCACAACGCGGTGGCCATCGCCACCAAGGAAGTGGAGGGCGGCTACTTGCCGATTCCCTGACCGGGGCTCGTAAGGCCGCTACAAAAAAAGCCGCGCTATGCGCGGCTTTTTTTATGACCGCCGTCCCTGGCGGTCGCTCCTCGGGTCGCCGGCGCTCAGAAGCGGCCGTTGAGCCCCAGGGACAGGTTGGTGACTTCGTCGCCGCCACTGTCCACGGCGCGCATGTATTCCACGCTCACGAACACCACGTCGGTCAGGCTCACGTCGGCGCCCAGGCCGATGGAGAGGCCGGAGTAGTTCTCGCCGGTAGAGCCGCCGCCGGGGAAGTTCTCGGTGGTTTCCATGCGGGTCAGGCCGATCAGGCCGTAGGGGCGCACTGGCAGGGTGTTGGGGAACTGGCCACGGAAATAGGCACCGTAGTAGCGGTCGATTTCCACATCGGTGCCACGGCCCAGGTCGTCCTCATCAATACCCAGGCCCAGGCGCAGCTCGCCGCCCAGGGTTTCATTGCGGTTGATCCAGGTACCGAACTTGAACTGCAGCGCGGTGGGATCGGCGCTGCCGCCGTCGTCCGGTTCGATTTCGCTGCTGACAACGTCGATACCCGCGAAGCCGGAGGCGCCGGCGGCAATGGGCAGGAGGGTCAGGGGCAGCGCAAGGCTCGCGGCTAACAGGAAAGGCTTCATGGGTACTCCGATCATTACTGCGGATGGTTATTAGGGATGCTGTCCGTGAACGCATTGTAGTGAAAAGAAGCGCGCAAGGCGACGCGCAAGGCCCCGGCCGGACGGTCGGGGCGGAGGGCGTTAATGGTCGTGATCGTCGTGGCCGTCATGGTCGTGCGCCTCGCCGACGCCGGTCCAGGCCAGGCCGGTGGGCGGGAATGCCAGGGGCACCGCTTCCAGGCTCAGCGCTTCCAGGTCGATGATGTGGATCGCCGGCGCCGCCGGGTCACTGACGAAGGCCTGATCGCCGGCGGCGCTCACCGCCAGTGCCGGTGCCGGGCCGCTGGCGGGCACGCTGTCGAGCACCGCGATACTGCCGCGGTGGCTCCAGTCGCTGCTCTCCAGCACGTGCAGATCGCCGTTGCTGTCGAGAACCAGCAGGTGCTCGCCGTGGCCGTCAAAGCCCCGTGCCAGCGCCGAGACCGGGTCGCCGTCACCGTCCACGGCGCCGTCGCGCCAGTCCACTTGCGTGGCGGTGCCGGCTTCCGGGTCCAGCGCGTAGAGGTTGCCACCGGGGTAGGAGAACGCGGCGAACTCCGCCACATCGGGGTGGCCCACCACCGTGGCCAGGCGCTCCGCCACCGCGATCTTGGCGTCGTCGAAATGGTCGCCGTGCAGTTCGGCCACCAGCGCGCCGTCGTCGCAGCCGAACACCGAGAAGGTGCCGTTGGATGCGCCGCCGTGCAGGCCCGGGCAGGCCGTGGCCAGCTCGCCTTCATTGTGGAAGTGGTCGCCGTGCAGCTCGAACACGCTGATGCCGTCCGGCGCGTCGCCGCTGGCGGCGGCGTGGCTGGCCAGCACCACACCGTCGAGGGGCTCGGCGATGCCGTGATGGGCGGTGTCCAGGGTCTGATGGGCCAGGGTGCCGCCGCTTTCAAGGCTCTCATCGCTGAACAGATGGAACTGGCTCAGGGCGGCGCTGGCGCTGTCGCCGTCGAAGAACAGGGCGGCCTGCTCGCCGTGGTGGCGGTAGTGGGTGGGCCGCACGCCGGACAGGGTAAACGGCAGCATCGCCGGATCGCCCTCGTCGACATGGTCGTCGTGGCGGTAGACGCCGCCGTCCAGGAATTCCACCTGGTCGTTGTCGCGCTGCACGATCACCGCGTAGCGGTGCTCCGGGCTGCTGTGGACCGCCGTGGCGGGATGCACCAGGGCGAAATCCGCCAGGGTGGAGCGGCTCTCCAGGTCGTGCACATAGACCCGTGAATTAGAGCCGTCGGCGTGGGTGAACACCAGCCGGCCGGCGCTTTCCGCGCCGTGGTCATGGTCGTGTTCGTCCTCGCCGCCGGGCAGCGGGGTGCTGCCGGTGTCGTTGTTGCAGGCGGCAAGCAATACCGACGCGGCCAGCAGGGCGGCGCCGGTGGGGGAAAATGAGCGTTTCATTGAGCTCTCTCCAATGTCTTTTTGCTGTGGATGTTCCGCGTCAAAAGGTCAGGCGCACGCCGGCGGTCAGGTTACGACCGGGTTCCGGTACCGTGCGCGCCAGAAACGACGCGTGGTTCCACACTTCCTCGCCGAGCAGATTGCTGGCGCGCAGGAAGGCGCTGTACTGGGGGCTGCCGGTGAAGGTGTAGCTCACCGTGGCATTGAGCATGTCGTGGCCCGGCGTGCGGGTTTCGAAGCCGGCGATGCGGTCCTGGGCGAACACCCGGTAGAACTCCAGCTCCGCGTCGAAGGCGCGCCAGTAGGTGTTCAGGCGCGCGCCCAGCCGCTGTGCCGGGATGCGCGGCAGCTCGTCGCCGTTGTCCTCGAATTGCGCGTACACCGTGTCGCCGAACGCGGTGGTGGAGAAGCGGTCGGTCCACTGGTAGGTGGCTTCCGCTTCCGCGCCGGTGAACTCCACGTCTTCCTGGCTGTATTTGATCAGGCGGAATTCCTCGATCTGATCCAGGGTGCGGGCGTAGATGTAGTCCTGAACCCGGTTGTGGAACACGCCGAGGTCGAAGGTCAGATCGCCCTGCACCTTGCGCAGATTTAGGCCCACGTTGTGGGACGTCTCCGTTTCCAGGTCGGCGTCGTTGGCGGCGCCGCCGCAGGTGAAGGTGTCGGAAAGCAGCCCGCACTCATAGGTGTTGGTGGCCAGATGCACGCCGCGCGCGTAGACCTCCTGGGTCTGCGGCAAACGCTGGGAGCGCGCCACCGACAGCGACACGTTGTAATCCGGGCGGAACGCCCAGGTCAGCGCGCTGGAGATCGAGGTGGCGGAATCGCTCACCGAAGGCAGCGGGCGCTGAGCGTCATCGGGGTCCAGGTCCTGGTGCTCGTAGCGGGCCCCGGCCTCCAGCTGCCACTGGTCGTTGAAGCGGTAGCGCTCCACCGCGAACAGGGCCGCCACCCGGGTATCGGTTTTCGGCAACAGCCCCTCTTCGCCGGTGGTCTCGATCTGGCCGTCGGTGAACTGGGTGCCCACCGTGCCGCGCCAGCCGAGGATGGGCGCGTGCTCCGCCTCCACGCGGGTGTCCACGCCCCGGTGGCGGAAGCTGGTGCCGATTTCGCCTTCCTCGATCTCGTGGTGACGGTAATCCGTGTGGCTGGCGCGCAGGCGCACCGCTTCCACGCCGTCGAACGGCCGGCGGTATTCACCGCGCAGGTCCACGCGGCGGCTGTCCAGGTCCACGAACGGCGCTTCCTCTTCGCCGTGCTCGTGCTCATGGCCTTCTTCCGCGCAATCCAGGCTGGCGCCGTTGCTGGTGCAGCCCTCGAACTCGTGGCTGTGGCCGGGCAGGCCGTAGAGGTCGCCGCGGTAGGAGTAGGCGACGCCCAGATAGCCCCGGTCACCGATCCATGAGAGCCCGACGCTGGCGTTGTTGCTTTCCGCCCAGGTGCCGTCGATCTCCTGTTCGGTGAAGCCGTTCACCTCGTAGTTGTCGGCGTCGCGGCGGGCGCCCTCGATGTGGATCGCCACATTGTCGCCGGCGCGGGCGGTCAGCCCCACGGCGCCGGCCTGTTCGTCGGCCACGGTGTTGCCGCGCGCCGAGACGAAGCCTTCCACCGGGCGGTCCGGCATGCGCGTGGGGATTTTGTTGTCCAGCACGTTGACCACGCCGCCGATGGCGCCGCCGCCATACAGCAGGGTGGACGGGCCGCGCAGCACCTCCACCTTGCGCGACAGCATGGGCTCCACGGTGGTGGCGTGGTCGGGCGAGATGGTGGACATGTCGAACAGTTGCGCGCCGTCGGACAGCACGCTGACACGCGGCGCGGTCTGGCCGCGGATCACCGGCCGGCCGGAGCCGCCGCCGTAGGTGTCGGCGTGCACGCCGGGCAGGCCGTCCAGGGTATCGCCCAGGGTGGCTTCGCTTTGCTGGAACAGCAGCTGGTCTTCAAGCAGGTCGAACGAGGCCGGCGTCAGATTGGCGTCGCTGCCCAGCGGCAAAGCGGACACTTCCACGGCGTCCAGCCGGCCTTCGGTGTCGGTGGATGCCGGCTCGGCGGCGGGCGCCACGGACCAGACCATGGCGGCCACGGTGGCCGCCGCCATGGGGGGAGTAAAGCGTTTCATGTTGTCTCCTGAATACAACCACGGGCCGCCCTGGCGCTGCGCCAGGGACGGTCCCGATAAGGGAAGTCAGTGCTTGGAATTCAGGAGAA
>Ga0098035_1001449_pt1 | contig 11470 bp, 14 predicted proteins | sample 3_EtaG_FD_75046 | JGI IMG/M metagenome (GOLD analysis project Ga0098035, IMG submission 75046) | Marine viral communities from the Subarctic Pacific Ocean - 3_ETSP_OMZ_AT15126 metaG | ecosystem: Environmental > Aquatic > Marine > Oceanic | place: Pacific Ocean | collected 2015-01-07
GTGACACGCCCGTGGCGCAGGGTATCATCGCCAAGTCGAATGATATTGACCTCGATGATATTCCATTCTAAGGACGCCATGCCAAGACACGTCGCCACCATTGACGAGTTGAACGAGCGGCTGATTCGCCTCGAGTTGCTGCTCGAAGACGTTCTCGAGAGGTTGCCGGCCAGGCGCCGGCCCGTTACGAGTGACGGGCCGGTGGTGGCGTGGAACAAGAAGGTCGGCTTCGTTAACATCAACCTGGAAATGATGAACGTGATGAAGTCGTCGTATCCCAGCGTTGACGTGGCCGCTGAACTTGGCAAGATGCACGCCTGGCTGCTCACTAATCCCGGCCGGGCAGGCAAGCGGAACTGGCTTCGATTCATCAACAACTGGCTGGCCCGCTCGCACGACACGCCCCGTGCGGGTGGGGGGCCGGTTGCTTTGAAGATGCGTGATGAACAGCGGCACATTCACACCGACAGGGGTATTGAATTGCGAAGGGCCGCGGACGCTGCCGCTAGACAGGAGGCGTGCAGCCCGCAGGAACAGTCGAACTGGTGGCGTAAAATGCAGCAGTCATGAAACCAATTACCCTGCCCGTGACACTGGACATCGCCGGCATCCCCGTACCCGCCGGCAGCAAGACGGCCATCAGGATGGGCGAACGAATAGTCATGGTGCCGGCGGGCTTGACGCCGAGGCTGCAACAGCGTCGCCGTGACTGGCATGGTGCAGTCGAACTGGCGGGCACGCAGGCCGCAGGGCCGGGCAAGGTTCGCAAGGATGCCTTGTCCCTTAGCATTGTGTTCGTCATGCCCAGGCCAAAACACCACTACGGGACGGGCAGGAATCGTGGTATAATAAAGGAGAGGTTCGTCAGCGCCCGCCCGACGGGCAAGCCCGACACAACTAAACTACTGCGATGTGTCGAAGACCGGTTGACAGGAATCCTGTGGTACGACGATGCGCAGATCGTCATGCAGATGGCTTCCAAGCAGTATACGAAGCAGGGAGAGGACAGCGGTGCGTATGTGTGCGTCGATTCGTTCGATGAAACAGTCCTACTCCCCAACCCCAGGGAAAAGATCCTATGCCCAACCACGCCAAACTGATCGCGTTCGTCACGCTCCTGGCATTGCCGGGGTGCATGCCGCATCCCAAATCCTACATGGACAAAACGAAGATCTCCACCGATCTTACGGGTCAGACTATCCAGTGGATCGACAGCGAGGGAAACCTGCAGTCAACCAACCCCGGCGTCGCCGGCACGCTGCTCAACCAGGACGCGCAGGGACAGTGGACTGCTCAGGGATTACCAGTCGGAGCACTGAGTGTTAACCCGACGACCGGCGTGCTGACGATCGCGTCGCCCAAGGACGTGCGGCTGATCAACGTGTCGATCACGCCGGCACCGGCGCCGGGCCAGCCTTTTTTTCGTGCCGACGCTGTGGAGGCCAACGTGTCTTCCCCGCTGGCTGTTGCTGCCAGCGCACTGGTCGGCCACTTGCAGGCCATGCAGGATATGAACAAAGATTCCGCGCTTGCTTATGTCGAGGGCTTGAAAGTTGTGGCGCCTGAACTCAAGAGCGCCCTGTTATCCATCACCGAAATGTTCATCGCACCTTGATGACCCCGTCATCGTTCCTCCTCCACCCCCGGCGTCAGTCATGGCGTCGGGGGTTTTGCTATACTTAGGGCGATGGGTAAACGAGGCGCCCCACGTCGGCGATCGAATGAATCGCTCACCTCACCGTTGCTGGGCGATTCACTACTGCGTGAGCAGATCCAACTCGAACGTCACGCCATCGACGAGGGTGTCAAGCGCTACAACGAAGGCGTCGCTGCGACGGTCGAGCGAGGCGAGGGGCACATGCTCAAGCCCGCCGAGCGGATGCTTCTGCATTGGTACGACCCACTGAGGGAGGCGATCAAGGAGGAACTGCGGACCTGCGACAGGACGCATGGTATCCAAAAGCAGCCCGGCCGCACTATCTACGCACCCGTGCTTCGGCTCATATCGGTAGACAAGCTGGCGGTGATCACGATGCAGGTGGTGACCTCGAGGCTGATCGCCATGCCCCAGGGCGAACGCTTAACACTCATGGCGTACAGCATCGGCCGGGCGGTATTTGCCGAAGCCAATATGCAGCTAATCGAAAAGTCCAAAACCAAGAAGGCCGAGTTTCGCAAACTCACCGAGCGGATACGCAAACTCACGCCCACTCGAATCAACTGGTGGAGCAAGCGGGAACTGGACGAGCCGGTCTGGGAGCAGAGGGCGTGCGTCTATGTAGGGACGTGCCTGCTGTGGCTACTGATGTCAACCGCCAGTGCGGCCGATTACTCGATGGGGTTTGAACTGGCGTTTCACCATGAGATGCGAACGCTTGGCCGGCCCAGGCGGGCTGCCTTCATTACGATGGACCCCAAGGTATACGAACTCATCGATGACGGCCACGCCATCCGCAAGTTCCTGCGTCCTAAATACCTGCCGATGATCGTACCGCCCTACCCCTGGACGAGCGACAGCGAGGGCGGGTACACCAGGATCAGGACACCGTTCGTCACCAAGCCACGCCCACCACACAAGAAGCTGCTCGAAACGGCCGACTTGACCCGTGTGCACGAGTCGCTCAATGCGGTGAACGCCACCCCCTGGCGTATCAACGGTCACATGTTCGAGGTCGTCGAGGCGTTTTACGAAAGCGGCGGCGGGGCGATGAGGGTGCCGCCCAAACATGACACGCCCCTGCCCCCGATGCCGCCAGGGTTCGAGGTCGATGCTCCCGACGGTCATCGATGGAAGGGGGTAGACGAGGAACCTAAAAAACAGTGGCGACTCGAGGCCAACCCGATCTACAGGCACAACCGCAAGATGGCCGCGGAACGCCGGCAGTTCCAAATGAAGTTGGAAACTACCCGCCTCGTCCAGCACCGGGAGAAGTTGTATTTCCCGCACCTGCTGGACTTCCGGTCACGCATGTACCCGATCCCCTCGCACATCAACCACCAGGGCGACGATGTCAACAGGGGCATCCTGGAATTTGCGGTGGGCAAGCCGCTGGGCAATGGCGGGTTGCGATGGCTCATGATCCATGCGGCGAACACTTACGGGCTAGACAAGGTGTCGTTCGATGACCGGGTGCGTTGGGCCAAGGAGCAGGCGAATATGTTTGCCCGCACGGCCGTGCTGGCCGACAACCCCGACGAGTTGTTCGCGTTCGACTGGTGGCAGAAGGCCGACAAGCCCTGGCAGTTTCTCGCCAGTTGCCTGGAACTTGGTCAGGCGCTCTCATCGGCGTCGCCGGCGGCATACGAATCACACCTGCCCGTCCAGAACGACGGCACATGCAACGGGCTGCAGCACTATGCGGCGCTTGGCCGTGACGCGATCGGTGGTGCATCGGTCAACCTGGTGCCCCAGGATCAGCCCAGCGATGTGTATGCGGAGGTCGCTAAGGTCGTCAAACAGGCAGTGATGGACGACGCCGCCGGCGGGAACCAACTGGCGGCCGACGCCGTTGAGTGGGTGAGCCGCAAGACCGTCAAGCGAGTGACGATGACCACTCCCTACGGCGTCACGCAGGTGGGCGCCAAGAACCAGGTGCTCGAGGTGCTCGAGGAATTGGGCTACCCCAACGACAACATGCAGCGGTATAAGGCTGCTCGCTACCTGTCGCAGCAGGTGGTCAGGGGCATCGGCCAACTGGTCAGCAGTGCGTCGGAGATCATGCACTGGCTGCGGGCATGTGCTCGCCTGATCGCAGAAAAACCACACTCAGACGTTGTCTCGTGGACGACGCCGATGGGGTTCCCGGTCATGCAGCCATACAGGAAGTGGAAAACGGTGCACATGCACACCCCACTGGGCGCCATGGTGATCAGTATTCCCGACGCAGACGTGCCGGCCAAGATCGGCAAAAACTACAACTCGTTCCCGCCTAACTTCATCCACTCGATCGATGCCTCGCACATGATGATGGTCGCAACCGAGGCGTACCGGGCGGGGATTACATTCGGCGCCGTCCACGATTCTTACTGGACACATGCCTGTGACGTGGACATGCTGCAGAAAATGATTCGGACCAACTTCGTCCAACTGCACGAACGGCCGCTGATCAAGGAACTTCACCAGGACTTCAAGAGCCGCTACCCTGACCTGGACTTCCCCGATCCCCCCGCCCAGGGCAGCCTCGCGTTGGATGTTGTTCTGGCCAGTGACTACTTTTTCTCTTAATGTGCTTTTATAACAATGCTCGATCGAACGAAGTGCGTCATAATCATCTTCGGTCATGTGCCGAAGACCCGAAGGCGGCTGACGATGCGTCAGAATTGGCGACTCCTGTTACGCCGGCCAGGCTATGTGTATCATCGACTCCTACTCGTTTTCGCAAGGATTGTAACACGCTCACGCGATGTGCATGTGGCTGTGGAGTTTGATGGGGTTGTAATCAGCCGCCGGTTTGGTGGCGATCGGGTGTGGCCTAGAATCCCGTACTGGCTGTACCACCCCGGCCTCACTGATTATTTCATAGTGCCCGTGAACAAGTACATCGACTTGCAGCCATTTGTTAACACTGAGCCTAAAGGCCCGCTGCCTACAATGCTACGGTTCTTCGTGTCGTCCAGGCTGCACGCCGACGACTGTGTCACCCTGGCCGTTGCGGTGCTGCGTGAGGGCGGCGTGAACATGACCGGCCCAGTGGTAACGCCGGCACAACTGCGGAGCGAACTGTGGCGAGTTGCGATTGAACACGGTAGAATTGAGCAAAATGGAAGCAGTACCTCAAACATCGAATGAACTCATCAAGCTACTCGTCCAGGAGCATAGCGAATTTATGCCACCGACGGCGTTCGTACTTGCGAATGAGCAGCACCGGCTCGAACTGGCCGGCCTGATAGCCGTGAAAAACCTGGTAGACCACCTTAACTGGCTGCAACACCAACAGGATCAAGAACACAATGTCCCCCAACATCCCAAGCCCCCCGCCCCTCCCACCTGAGCCGCTGGACACATCTCTCGAAGATGACCTGGCGAAACTCGCCGGCCAGCGCCGAAACCTGGAGGCCAAGAGGACCGGTCGCCGGCAGTTGGTTGTGCCACAGCCGGGGATCTCCGCACCCAGCCCCGCAAAGGCCGGCCTGGGCGTGCGGCGCACACCACAGCGAGCCATCACTTAAATGCCTGCCCCAGTTGAAACTAAAAAAGGGAAAATCGGCGAGCGGTACGAGAAGGAGCACGTCGAACGAAAGTCCCTCCTCGACAGTGCCCGCCGCTGTGCCGAACTCACCAAACCATGGGTTCTGCCCAACGAGGCACAAGGCCCAGACGACGAGTTGCCCGAGAACTTCCAAAGCGTCGGCTCACGCGGCGTCACCAACATCGTCGGCAAGTCCCTGACCGCACTTTTCTCTCCTCACTGGTTCCAGCACACGCTGGCAGCCGAGATCAAGCACGACCGGCTGGTGCCTGACGAGGTCAAGCAGGACATCGCCAGCGAGTTGTACCTGCGTGACCTGGTCATGCAGGGCGTTCTCATGAGCGCACACAACCGCAGTAAGGAGGGGGACAATCGTGCCCCGACGAGCACGTTCCTGACCCGTAAGCGCGCGGCGCTTGACCAACTGTTTGTGACCGGCGACGTGCTCGAGCACTTGACGAACGACTATCGGCTGGTGGTTTTCAGGCGTGACCAGTACGTCACGAAGCGGGATTCCGAGGCGCTCGTTTGTTACCACACGATCAAGGAGCGTAAAGACCCCATGGGGCTGGCCGAGGACATGCAGGCCAAGGCGCAACTGTCGCCTGAAACCATGACTGCCGAATCTGCTGCCGAGCGAATGGCCGACATGTACACGCACGTCGAGTGGAACCCTAAAAGCCAGGTGTGGGTGATCCAGCAGGAACTCAACGGTGAGGTGATCAACGAGTTCGAGGAAACCGTCACCCCTTATTTCGCTTCGACCTTCGAGTTAAGCCCCGGCGAGAACTACGGCCGCGGGTTAGTCGAACTCAACAAGGGCGACTTGCGATCGCTGGATGAGTTGGAACTGCGCAGGCTGGATCTACTGGGTGTGGCCGCGAAGCAATTATGGGTGACCGATTACAACTCCCGCGTGCGCGAACGCGACCTGATGAAACCATCGGGTTCTTTCATCAAAGGCCGGGTCGAAAGTGGCCGGGTGCAGGATGTAGCACTGTTGGGCACGGCGCAAATAAGCGAATTCCAAATCCTGACACAGGGTATAACCGACAAGTCCAAGGCGCTGGGCGAGGCGTTTCTGACCGAGTCCGACGTGCAGCCACGCGGCGATCGCGTGACGGCCTTCCAGGTTCAGCGGATCGCACTCGAACTGGATAGCGCCCTGGGCGGCGTGTACACCAGTATCAGTGACGAGCAGCAACTGCCGCTTCTCGCAAGGGTTACGTTCCAAATGGAAAAGGAGAGGCTAATAGCGTCGATGGGTGAAGATATAAGGATCGAGGCGTTGACCGGCTTCGCTGCCCTGACCCGTGAGCGCGAGGCTACGTCTGCGATGACCCTTGTTCAGGTACTCGCTCAATTGGGGCCGCAGGCGATCCAACGTATCAACGAGGACGTGCTCATCAACCTGCTCACCCGCGGGCTGGGCATATCCGAGCCGGGCCTGGTCAAGACCGCCGAGCAAATAGCCCAGGAGCAGGCCGCTGCTGCCCAACAACAACTGGCGGCATCAGTGAACCAGAAGGCCGTCGACACAGTGGGAAATATGGTAGAATCTGCAGCAGCCGAAGCACCACCTGAAGAAATCGCTGGAGCAGCCTGAACATGGCAGAAGCATTAGACACGGCATCACCCGAAACTACTGAAACCACAACAACCCCCGACGCGCCGGCCGAAGCGGGCATGTTCGCCGGTAAGTTCGACACCGTCGAGGCGCTCGAACAGGGGTACAAGTCGCTCGAGTCCAAGCTGGGTGATCCTGCACGGGTCCAGCCACCAGCCACACCAACTACACCGGCCACACCGGAAGCACCGGCCGCTGCCCCCCCGGCGCCCCAACAACAAGAAAACCTGGGGGTGCAGCGCCCGGCCCCGGTTGATGCCAATTCGCCTTCTGAGTTTGTGACCGGCATACTCCAGTCCGCTGGCCTGGACGCTACGCAAGTCGCCCAGCAGTATGCGACAACGAACCAGTTGTTGCCTGAACAGTATGCGGCATTGGAGAGGGTGAACTCCGCGTATAATAAGGTTGCGGTCGACACGTTCCTGCAGGGACAGCAGTCCACTGCCGAACTGATGGTGTCAAACGAGCAGCGAATGAAGCAGGCCGCAATCGGAACCGCCGGCGGCGAGCAGCAACTGACTACGCTGCTGGCGTGGGCAGGGGCCAACCTCAACGACGCCGAATTGGACTACTACAACAATCAGGTCACCGGCCCGGCAGCCAACGACGTGTCGTCACAGGCCGCCGTCCAGTGGCTCATGACCAAGCACACAACTTCTATCGGTGCTACCGGTAGTGGATCGGCCGTGCCAGGCGAAGCCCCGCCCCCAACGGGTGGTGGAGGGTTCAGTTCTGCTGCCGAATTCAACGCCGCATTTACTGAGGCACGGTCCAAAAACCTGTACGCAGACCCAGCCTTCCAGGAGCGCGTGGCGGCGACCTCCCCTGAAATCATTGAAGCCGCCGGCGTCATGTAGGAGATCCCATGTTTCGTGTACCGCCCGAGTCTATAGCCACCCTCGAAAGTCTCCAGTCTTCGTACCGGGTCACGCATACCCGGCTGCCGATCTACGACGAGAACGGCAAGGAACAACGGGACTCGTTGGGCCAGACGATCATGTCGCCCAACTCGATTTGCATCGGCGAGGTCGTCGATCTTGTAACGAAAAAGCCCTACGCCCAGGGCAGCGATCACGATGAACTGCAGGCTGTTCTCAAGGCGATCGATGTAGCCAAGACCGCTACACGCCCAATGTCGCCGGCTGAAATGTCGCAGGAAAATCAGGCGCAGAAGGACGAGATCGCTCAACTCAGGGCTGCACTGGCCGAGCATAATATCGACGTGCCTGAAGAAGAGTCGGAGTTGGGCGCCGGCTACAACAAAATGTCGTCTTCTCAATTGATCAGCGAACTCGACACGCGGGACATCGAAGTCCCAACTGGCGACAAACGAAAAATCGAATGGAAACGCCAGGTCGTCGGGCTACTTGAAACCGATGACGATGGCAGCACAATAGTAGAATGACTGCGGGATGGGTTTTGGTACCCTGGCGCGGCTCATAACCACGTCCTAGTCGGTTCGATTCCGACTCCCGCTATTTGAGGCGTGACTGTACGACCTGTCCGCAGGCATCGGCAGTTGCGACCGCGCTCGACGAGCCTCTCGCAAGGCAGATACCCCTAACCGGCCTGCCCCAAGGTAGACAACTCCAAAGGCGAAACATCGTTCGGCACCTCTACGGCGCCGTAACTGTTTCTCGACTCTTTTGGAGATTGTCAAATGGCAACGTCCAATTCTCAGCGCTTTCTACAGGGGCAGCACGCAACTGACGATCGCAATCTCGCCCTCAAATTGTTTTGGGGCGTGGTACTCGAAGCGTTCCGAGCGAAAACTGTCTTCTGGGATAACACCGGAAACGTAATTGCCTTTAAGAATAGTTCCGAGGGCAAGTCATGGTCGTTCCCGATCATCGGCGATGACCCGACCCCCACCTATCACACACCTGGCGTCGAACTGTTGGGCCAGGACGTGTCGATGGACGAGGGCACGATCACGATTGATGACATCCTCGTGTCGCACTACGACGTGCCGCTCGATCAGATCGTCATGTCACACTTCGATGTGATTCAGCCGTTCGCCCGTAAGTTGGGGCGTTCGCTGGCTATCGACCTGGATAAGAAGTTGGCGTCGATCGGCATCAGCGCTGCACGCACGGCTGCCGTAAGTGGCATCCATAGCGGCGGCCAGGTTGTCGAACGTGTCAACGGCACCAGCGTGGAAACGGCCTACGCCGTGTCCTCGACCGGTGCGGCGAATTTCAGGGCCGACCTGTCCGAAATGGCGCAATTATTCGATGAGGATAATGTGCCAGAAGACGGCCGGTTCGCATTTATCACGCCGTATATTAGAAGGGTTCTGCAATTCGATACGAACTTCTTCGATAAAGATCTGACGGCTGTGCCGGTCGATTTGCATCGACGCATCCTTGGCATACTCGAAGGGTTCCTGCTGATTCCCACGAATCACCTGCCGATCACCACCATCACGGGTACTGGCTTCAGCAAGTACAACGTGGACGGTGCGCATGCAGGTGCCGAAGGTGAGCCTGTCTGCCTGTGCCTCTGCGGCGCCCAGGAAGGTTCCGCGGGGATCGGCTTCGTCCAGGCCAGTGGCATCGTTCCGCACATGGAGCAGGATGAGCGTCGTAATACGACATTCATGAAAGCACAAATGTACGGCGGTGCTGGTGTGCTGGCGCCCTGGTGTGCCGGCGAGATTCGCGTTGACAACTCCTGATTAACTGCGTTGCGTTCCTTCCTCGTGCCCGTGGCCCACCGCACGGGTGCGTTTTTCCCCTCATTCTCAAATACATGGAGTAACCATTATGGCTACCCGATCTTCAGGAGAACTGGGCAGTTCAAGCAGGCAGGTGATAACGGTGACCGAGGCCGATACACCCTTTACCCTCCAACGCTCAGACTGCCCGTGCCTTATCGTTAACACCGGCGCCTCTAGTGGCGTCACGATCAGTCTCCCCACCGACTGCAAAGGTGGCGAGGAGGTTGATGCGGCTGTTGTGGTGGCACAAGATATCATCCTCGATCCTGGCTCAACCGGGTCGATTAGTGACGGCGCAACTATCGGAGCGACTGGCTCCACCTACCTGGGTGATGCGCTGGGTGAGAAAATTGCCATCACCGCGATCGACACCAACGACTGGTTGATCACTAGCAACCAGGCCGTCGCCAGTGCTGGCGCGTTCAACGAGGTAACCCCCGCCTGATTGGCTGCTGGTAACGAACCCCGCAACACGGGGCGCCTTTACGGGCGCCTCGCGTTTTTCCCATCATTCTAAAATATATGGAGTATCCACCATGGCTACCCGGTCTTCAGGAGAACTGGGTTCTTCGAGCAAGCAGGTGATCACGGTCACTGAAACCGCTTTTGCCCTCCAACGCACCGACTGCCCGTGTCTTATCGTTAATACCGGCGCCTCTGGTGCCATTACGATCAGTCTCCCGACCGACTGCAAAGGTGGCGAGACTGTTGAGTCTATTGTTATGGTAGCACAGGACATCATCCTCGATCCCGGCGATACCGGGTCGATCAGTGACGGTGTAACTTTCGGATCGGCAGGCGACGCCTACGCAGGCGATGCGCTGGGTGAGAAAATTTCCATCACCGCGATCAGCGACAACGACTGGGTGATCACAAGCAACCAGGCCAATGCCAGTGCTGGCGCGTTCAATCAAATCATTGCTTCGTAACGACGGTTGCATGGTAGCGTACCCCGCGACACGGGGTGCCTTTACAGGCGCCTCGTGTTTTTTTATAATCATGCCATGAAGCTGTGGCAGATCATGTACAGCGGTGGCTCAACTCGTCGAGATACTCCTGAACGATCGGCGTACAACGAATCATTGCGACTGATGCCTCACACGCACGGCGTCATCATTATTGATACCGACGAAGGGCTGGATGAAACCGTTTACCGCGGAATTCGTGATCGGTACAAACACGCCGAGATCGTGATCATGTATGCCTGCAATCCCAAGACCCCCAACTACACCGTCCTCAAACGCCTCCTTGGCTACACCGATCTCCTCTCACTTGGCGTGGGGATAGCTGGCGAGTTCCACGGTGGCGCCCAGTTCGCACGAAGTTACCTCCAGTTAGCCAAGCAGTTGTCTTTTCACTGGTGCCCGGCGATTGTGCCCAAGTGGGCCTGCCAGGACGTGGCTGAGGGCGGCGGGCACCTCACCTCCCTCATTCACAATCATTGCCCGCACTCGTTCTCCCTGGCACACTATGTCTACTGGGCGTTCGCGCATGAACATCCTGAACTGATGTGTGAAGTCCCCGATCTTGACTCGTACCATGTCGATGCCTTTTCCCGCGTACCGGTTGGCAAAATGCGCCAGTGGGTGAGAACGTGCGGCAATATGATCGCCGGCGCCGGCTACCAGCAGGGACTCGACGCCGGCACAATGGACTACGCGAAGATCTACGGGTTTACCGGGATGGTTGTTCGGCCGCCGGTTACGCTGGCGCCTGCACAAATGGCTACCTTCGACGAGATCGCATGAAATTGTGGCTCATCACATACAGTTCCACACCACGGGACATTTCCAAAGAGCCGCTGCTGGCACATGCACATGGCGTCATGGTCATCGACCGCCACCAGGGCAAGGACGACCGTATCTACGGCCAGATCAGGGACAACAGCAACGCATCGATCGTTGCGATGCACCAGTGCAATCCCGCCTGGGTGCA
>Ga0098035_1001452_pt1 | contig 11461 bp, 15 predicted proteins | sample 3_EtaG_FD_75046 | JGI IMG/M metagenome (GOLD analysis project Ga0098035, IMG submission 75046) | Marine viral communities from the Subarctic Pacific Ocean - 3_ETSP_OMZ_AT15126 metaG | ecosystem: Environmental > Aquatic > Marine > Oceanic | place: Pacific Ocean | collected 2015-01-07
TAAATAATTATGTTTTATCGAAAAAGAACGTGTGGAACGAAAAACACGATATAACGGTATTTGGATTTCCAGTTGAAGTTTATGTTGAAAATGTAGGAGAGAGTCATGTCGCGTCTGGACTGTATTCCATTCTAAACGATAAGTGGATAGTTGAACCGAAAAAGAAAGAATTACAAATCGATTTAGACGATATACGGACAAAAGCTGAAGGCTACTTATCATATACTGCATTTCTTGAAAAATATATGAGAAATAAACAATACGATAAAGTCATAGCCGCAGTCGGTAAGATAAAAGAGAAACTTAAAAGAATGAGAAGTTCCGGATTGGCACGGGGAGGTGAATTCTCAGTAGAAAATCTTGCTTTCAAAGCATTGAGGAGATCACCCTTTATAGCGGATATAACGAAGATGGAAACTGATGCGTATGATAACAAAATGACGATGGGCGAACAGGTTTTAACAAAACGCTGGTGGGATAAACAGTTGCTGTTGTTAGAAGGTGGAGCATATGGTCATATGGCACATCCGTTTGATGATAAGAATTTGACTTTTAAAGATTTGAAAGAAATAATCACAATGGGATTGGGAGGTCAACTCAATAGAGAAGATAATGTGACGGAAAAGCTCGATGGTCAGAATCTCATGATCAGTTGGAAAGATGGAAAACTCATTGCTGCACGGAATAAGGGACATCTGAAAAACGCTGGTCAGACTGCTCTCAGTGCAAAGGGTATTAAATTAAAATTTGCCGGAAGGGGTGATATCGCGAATGCATTTAATTTTGCAATGAATGATTTAGGAAAGGCAATCGGTTCACTATCACAGAAGCAGAAAGATAAGATTTTTATGAACGGGAAAGCCTTTATGAATTTAGAAGTCATGTGGCCAAAATCAGCTAATGTGATCAATTACGATAAAGCTGAAATTGTATTCCATGGTGCGTTAGAATATGACGATTCCGGCAATGCGATCGGGCAAGTACCGGGCAGCGGAAGAATCTTACAAGGAATGATTCAGCAGACGAACCAACACGTACAGAAACACTATACGATATCCAAACCAGTATTCCTGACAATTCCAAAACATCAAGATTTTGGTAAAAAGAAAAAACAATTCATCACTCGATTAACAAAATTACAAAAACAATTCGGGTTAAAAGATAACGATACATTAGCTCTATATCATCAAAAATTTTGGGAAGAATTTATTTATAATGCATCAAAACAAATGAAATATAAAATTTCAAATAAAGTTTTAGTTGGACTTACAAAAAGGTGGGCATTTTTCGATAAATCGTATAAAATCGCACAAATAAAAAAAGATATAAAGAACGATAAGTTTATCGATTGGGTATTGTCGTTTGATAAAAACGATCATAGTAAATGGGTTAAGGATAACATGATGCCGTTCGAAAAAATATTTCTCGAAGTAGGGGCTGAGATATTGAAAAACGTCAAAGGATTCATGGCAGCAAATCCAGATAAGTCAGTTCAAGCCGTTAGAAAGGAATTATCAAAGGCTATTTCAGACATACAGTCAGGTGGTAATGTCAATAAATTGAAAAAAATAAAACCACAGTTAGACAAAATTAATGCAATCGGTGGTTTCAGCGCTATAGTGCCGAGCGAGGGTATAGTGTTTAAGTATAAAGGTAATACTTATAAATTCACCGGAGCGTTCGCACCAGTAAATCAGATCACTGGATTATCTAAATTCGGTTGATTTACATAATAGGTTAATATTTATATAAAAGAGGATTCGGTATGAATAAAAATATAAAAAAAATACAGTCAATGATCGCAGGCGAGAAAAAAATTCAAGTCGGGAAAGAACCTAAGACGATTCAGCAGAGGAAGGAAGGTGAGGTGTGGACTGAAGCTTCTTTAGCTAATCCGAAAGGGGCTGAGTGGACGAAGAAAGATGGCAAGAGAGTTCAGATAACGAAGATGCCCGGAAAGGGATTCGCCAATACATGTAATGACTGTAAAAAATTAATTTTAAAACAACGTGATCAAGATACATACAATAGAATGCAGAGATGTTATGTCTGTCAGATAGATTTTGAAAATGATCTCAAGGCAAAAAATAAATGGCATGATTGGGTCATGGGATTGGAAAAAGAACGTTGGGCTGCTATCGAGAAAGAGGTATCGGAAATCATGAAAGAGATGGCTGAACAATCAGATAAACAGTTCGACCCAACAGTCGCGTATGCAATTGGAAATTACGAACAATCTAAAAACCGCCAAGACATAGCAAAGGAAATGAATTAGCATGCCGCGGAGAAAGCGATTTCAAAAAGGCAGGATGGTGAATGGAGAGTTCATCGGTCCGGGTTCGGTCGACCGGTCACTCGGCAGTGGAAAACGCGATGACGTTCCGGCTTTATTGACTGCTGGTGAATACGTCGTACGGAAAGAGACTGTCGATCTCGTAGGTGAAGAATATTTAAATAAACTGAATGCCACTGGCGTGGGTAGAGGATTTGAACCAAATGAATTGGCATCACCTGCTCGATTTAATCGCGGCGGTAGAGTGAGAACGGGTTATCAAAACGGAAATTTAGTAACGAGTAACAATGGGAGAAAAAAAATGCCACAAACAAGAGGATTGAGGAGAATGGCTAGACCCGGTAGAGGACGAACAAGGGTCGCTGGAAAACAAGCAGGAGTCGCCGGGAAAGCACGGTATGCTGCTGGTGGATCAGCTGGTATAAATCCACGCATGAATACCAGGAGGGTAACACGTGCTGCTGGTGGATCAGCTGGTATAAATCCACGCATGAATACCAGGAGGGTAACACGAAAAAATGGTGGACGGATGGTGAGCAGAATGTCCAGACCAGGTGGAAAAGCTGGCCTGCGCGGAAGGGGATTTCAGATATTCAAAAACGGTGGATCAGTGCAGAAGGCTTCTTTTGCAAATGAATCATTGATGACGAATAATCGATCACTTGTAGAACTACCCCCTGATAGAACTGATATGATCGGCAGTGGCTGGAGAGGTAAGCGAAGATAGATTTGATAACTGATATGACATCAGTTATAATCATTTTATCTATACACCATTATGTCTAGTACTATTAAACAGACTATCCAAAGAGAATATCTAAAATGTGCTCAAGTGCCCGCACATTTCATGAGAAAGTACTGCACAATTCAACATCCAATGAGAGGAAAAATAAAATTCGATTTATATGACTTTCAGGAAAAAACCATTGGTGAATTACAAACACATTCATATAACGTCATACTGAAATCTCGCCAACTCGGAATATCGACGTTATCTGCTGGATATTCACTCTGGATAATGCTTTTCCATCAAGATAAAAACATCCTCGTCATAGCAAAAGATAAAGATACAGCGAAAAATCTCGTTACTAAGGTCCGTGTGATGTATCACAATCTCCCATCATGGTTGAAAACAGGTGTTGATGAAGATAACAAACTATCTTTTCGATTTAACAATGGGTCACAGATCAAAGCAGTTGCAGCAACATCTGAAGCCGGTAGATCTGAAGCATTATCCCTGCTCATAATAGATGAAGCAGCATTTATCGAAAACATTGATTCCATCTGGACAGCCGCACAGCAGACACTCGCTACTGGCGGTGATTGTCTCGCATTATCAACACCGAACGGAATCGGTAACTGGTTTCATAAAACCTGGATGGACGCTATAAACGGTGTAAATAATTTTAATTTTACTAAGCTCCATTGGTCAGCACATCCTGAAAGAGATCAAGAATGGAGAGATGAACAGGATAGAGTACTGGGTCCGAAACAAGCTGCACAGGAGTGTGATACTGATTTCCTCACCTCAGGTGGTAGTGTAGTCGATCCGTTGATTTTAGAATGGTACAAACAGAATCATGTATCTGAACCAGTTGAAAAAACTGGAATTGACAGAAATCTCTGGTTATGGGAGTATCCTCTAGCTAATAAAGATTATATAGTAGTCGCTGATGTCGCTAGAGGTGATGGTACTGATTATTCTGCGGCTCATGTATTTGATGTAAAGGATTTAAAACAAGTTGCAGAATATAAAGGTCAGCTCAGTACAACTGATTATGGTAATTTTTTAATTGAATTAGCAACAAAATATAACGATGCACTGTTAGTTGTAGAAAATAATAATGTCGGATGGGCAACAATTCAAACAGTCATCGATAGAGGATATAAAAATTTATTCTACCAATCCAAGGATTTAAAATATATAGATGTAGAACATCAACTGATAAGTAATCGATACCGCAGTCAAGATAAAAGTATGGTTGCTGGTTTCACTACAACAATGAAAACTCGTCCACTGATAATTGCAAAGATGGAAGAATATACGAGAGAAAAACTTGTACGGATTAATTCTATTCGCTTGATTGATGAATTGCTTGTATTCGTGTACAACAATAACAAACCAGAAGCGATGAAGGGATATAATGATGATCTCGTAATGGCATATTCGATCGCACTATGGATTCGCGATACAGCCCTACGGTTAAAAACAGAAAGTAATGATTTACAGAGAGCCGTCATGAATTCAATGTTGAAAAGTAATTCTGGGTATGAAGAAAAGCCAATTTATTTCGGCACTACAGGTCAACCGAAAACAAATCCATATGAAGTCGAGATAGGCGGTCAGAAAGAAAATTTAGAATGGTTATTATAGTAAAATAAGAGGCAAAAAATGGCAAATGAAAATGTATTTCAACGATTAGGACAACTATTTAGAAACAATATCGTCATTAGAAAAACTGATGATGATAGACTTGTTGTAAAGGATGTTGATTTTAGTCAAACAGCACTGTTATCGAATTTTATCGATAGATATAACAGATTAATGTCTTCCGGTTATTCACAACAACGCTACGCTCAGATGCAAAATCAGCGTAACGCATATGAGACACTCCGAACAGAACTATTTAGAGATTATGAACTCATGGATGCAGATCCAGTGATATCATCTGTATTGGATATATACTCAGATGAATCTACAGTGGATAATGTTGAGGGTGAAATATTGAAGATAAAAACTGATAATGGTCAGGTACATAAAATATTACATAATTTATTTTATGATATCATGAATATAGAGTTTAATTTATGGTCATGGATACGGAATATGACAAAATATGGTGATTTTTTCTTACACTTAGAAATTATAGATAAATACGGAATTGTAAATGTCAAACCACTGTCACCGTACGAGATCAATAGATTGGAAGATCACGACCCAGCAAATCCTAAGCTGGTTCAATTCGAAGTCATGTCAGATATGCCAGGTGTGCGTTCATCAGCTGCTAATAAAAAATTACATGAGAATTATGAAATAGGTCATTTCCGTTTTATATCAGATACTAACTATCTCCCGTATGGTAAATCACAACTTGAAGGTGCGAGACGGATCTGGAAACAGCTCACGTTGTTAGAAGACGCTATGATGATTCATCGAATCATGCGAGCTCCTGAAAAACGGGTATTTAAAATCGATATCGGTAATATACCACCGAATGAAGTTGATACATTCATGGAACGGATTATGAATAAGATGAAAAAAATTCCAGTTATTGATCAGAAGACTGGTGAATATAATCTTAGATATAATGTCGAATCGGTAACTGAAGATTATTTCTTACCAGTTCGTGGCGGTGATAGCGGAACAGAAATCGATACCTTACCTGCATTATCGAATGAAGGTAATATTGCTGATGTTGAATATCTACAGAATAAATTAATGGCTGCTTTAAAAGTACCGAAAGCTTTTCTCGGATATGAAGAGGGGATAGGTTCAAAGGCTACACTTGCAGCTGAAGATGTAAGATTTGCTCGCTCGATTGAACGGATTCAAAAAATCATGGTGGCGGAATTATCTAAAGTCGCAATTGTTCATCTCTATACGCAAGGTTTTGATGATGCTTCTTTATTAGAATTTGATTTAGAACTCACTAATCCATCGATGATACATGAACAGGAGAAACTCGAACTCTTGACTCAACAAACCGATATAGCGAACTCCATTATGGAGAATAAACTGATGTCACGTGAGTGGGTTTATGATAATATTTATGATTTGGATCAACATCAAAAACAAAAAATCTTTCAAGGTATCATCGATGACCAGAAACAGGCATTCAGAATGGAGCAGATTTCCATGGAAGGTAATGATCCCGCTGAATCTGGCCAAAAAGCTGAAGAAGGCGGAGTCGAAGAAGCTGCCCAGTGGGGTGGTGATAGACGGAGCGGCACCGAAGAGAAAGAATATGGAAATGAGTACGATGCAGAAGATATTAAAGATGCGACAAAATATAAACGAGAACGTTATGGTAAGAGAGAATTTAAAAATGGCAGCCCGTTACATCCAGGTAAAGGTGCGACTATTATGAAAAAAGAAAGTATTTTAAGTCAATTAAAAAAAGATTTCGGTGAAACAATATCAAAACTCAGTATATTGAACGAAAATACAGAGATAAATGAAAATAATTAAAAAACAAATTGTGTCTATTCAATTATATCTATATTTATATATGAAAAAGTATACTCAATTTATTCTGGGAGAATGATTCATGCGAGTGAAAAATAAAATTAAGCATGTCAAGATTAAAAATACTGGTTTGATTTTTGAATTTTTATTAAGACAAGTTACTGCTGATGTGCTGGATAAGAAAGATAATAGTAAGACTATCGCAATATTGAAAAAGCGATTTAATGAAAATACTGAATTGGGTAAAGAACTTGCCCTATACAATACTCTTATAAATACTAAATTTAAATCAGATAAAAAAGCTAATTTTTTAGTTGAAGAGGTATTGAAACAGCGAAGATTGATAAATAATTCACAGCTTAAAAGAGAAAAATATAATCTAATTAAGCAACTGAAAGAACAGTTTAATTTAAACAATTTCATGTCATCGACAGTAGGTAAGTATAAAACGTATGCATCTATTTATAAACTTTTTGAGTACGATACTGGAATGTCAGCTCATGATAAGACCGAATCACACTTTAATTTAATTGAATATATCACAACTGATAAGAAATTGAAGTTAACGGATACTGTCAATTCACAATATGCAAACGATGAGGATTTAAGGATATTATCATATAAGATTTTATTAGAAAAGTTTAATAAAAAATATTTAAACTTAAATCATAAACAGAAATCTCTGCTTAAAGCTTATATTAATAATATATCGAATACTAACTTGTTAAAAGAGTATATTGAAGGTGAGACTAAAAAATTAAAGAAAGTATTGAATAAACGAAGAACTGTAGTGAAGGATAAAGTAGTGAAAATAAAGTTAAATGAAGCGATCAACTCTATAGATAAATTCTGCAATACAGATAATAAGAAAACAGTACAGGATTCCGCAGTAGTACAGTTGATGCGGTATTATGAATTAGATAAACAATTGAAATTACATGGATGAGAATGTCAGAACCAGACTTAAAGAGCTCATTCGAAAACTTTATGAAAAAGAATTAGATGAAATCACCACTACTGGAAATATCGACGGATACAGTACTCCATTTGCATTTCGCGATACTGGAAAGCAGTATAGGAAGAAGAAGCAGAAACGAATGAAGGAAGCACTGGAACAGAAGGATGTCGGAGTGATAAAAAAATTAATCAGAGACGTTGTCGCGGATATCATTCGAGATATCTGGATTAAACGTACATCTTGGAAATAGGAGAATATAATGTATCAAGCAGATTCTAACAACACATCAGCTGTGGCGAGAGAACAGAAACAGACGCCCAAACCGTTACCAGCAAGTGCGTTTGGTAGAGCGACCACACCAGCGAGTAAGGTTGTACAGGAAAGACCGAGTTATGTCATAGTAGCTGGTCAGAGTGCTACTGCGTATCAGTTTCTTAATGAAACTACAGCTTCCATGGGAGGCATAGATGCAGACGGCGCGGCATGGACTCAGGGGTTGGATCTCCAGGCGATTTCAAACTCCCCGATTAAATTAGATATCCAGCCTGTCGCGTGGAAGGGTGGTGGAGACGCAACAGGTGAAGTAACGTTCGTATACCGAGGAGGATTATAATGAATAAGCAGCTATTAGTAGATTACATACCGTTTGAAGTCTCACCTCAGCAGATCAATGAATCATTAACGAAAAATAACGGTAGGTTGATCGTTTCTGGAATACTCCAGAGAGCGAATGCAAAAAATCAAAACGGGCGAGTATATCCGAGAGAAGTATTGATGAGGGAAGCTAAAAAATATTCCAGCACGCAGATAAAAGAACGCAGAGCATTGGGAGAACTCGATCATCCCGATAGTTCAGTTGTTAATCTTAATAATGTTTCGCATAATATTCTCGATATGAACTGGAATGGTGATGATCTGACCGGTACGGTAGAAGTACTCGGCACTCCAGCGGGTAATATTCTGAAAGAATTATTTAAAGCAGGGATTAAACTCGGGATCAGTTCTCGAGGGCTGGGATCAGTCAGTGAAGATGATCAATTAGGGGAAGATACAGTTGAAGTCCAACCGGATTTTGAGCTCATAGCGTTTGATTTTGTATCTAATCCTTCAACTCATGGTGCGTTCATGCGACCGATGAATGAAGGTGTTGATCCATCAGTCCATAATACGAAATATTCAGCAATCGAATCAGTGATAAACGATATCCTGCGAGGAGAATAGTAATGAAGTTAACAGAGTCAACATTACGGCAACTCATCAGACAAGTTATCCGAGAAGCTGATGACTCTGGTAAATATACTCACATCGGATACGGTAAATATAAAGAAAAGGGTAAAGAAAAGGATTCTGATGCCCAGACCTTTCAAAAAACCGATTCGGGAAAATTCGAACCCGTTGGAGGTGATGCGGGTGGAGAAAAAGAGAAACCTGAACCGAAGGTGACAAAGATTGATACTGATCCATTTGGAGATAAAGATTCTGAAACAGGAAAAGATTACATGAGAAAGTTTATGGGCACGGATGAACCAGAAGATGATGAAAAGCATGACAAGCAGGCAGATAACATAATGTCAATCACAAACGATGATGTGAAATTTGATGGCTATAATGATAATGAACAACCGGAATTTATATCAACAAAAGATTCGAATAAAAAATATATAGTTAATCAAGCGGGCACTATCTGGAGCTACGATGGACAGAACTATAAAATGATCGGAAAGACTTCAACAGATAAACCAAAAGGTACAGCACCAAATAAGTTATCATATGATAATGTAGGTGATTATGATAAGAATTGGGCAGGAGAACCTGAAAATGAATATGGTACGGATAATGCAAAATATATTATGGATGACTTCACAGAAGCTGGGTTAAAAGATGGAGAAGATTTCAAAGTTAGCTTTAGATCTGGCGATGATATTCCGGAATATATTTTACCTATTTCTGATAAAGCAAAAGCACTAATTCGCGGGTACAGTACTGCAGAAGAAGATGAAGATGAATGGGAAGAATCCATAATACCTGAACTGAAAGAAGAATTTAAACAATACGGATTTGCACAAAAAGCTAAGAATTGGAAACACGCTTTATGATAAAACTCTCAGGACTCGTGACACCGAGACAGAAGTTAACCGAAATGGCTTACAGCAGTCCGGATGCCCAGAAGGGAATTCAGAAAGATATGAAAGTTTTTGGTGATCTGTTGGGCAAGGCATCACAAAAAGTTATAAAAGGTATGCTCGACGGTGTGAAAGCCGGTCGATATGACGCTATGGATATCCAGGTAGCGTTAAAGCAATACCGACCAGCATCAACACATGGATATGAAGCAGAATTTATAAGCAAATTATGGCTCAAGATGAGAGAAAAATTTAGAAAATACATTCCAGGTGGAAAACTCAGGAGATAACAAATGGCTAAGTTAAAACAATTATTAGAAGAAATAGCATTCGAGAACGATGTTCCGGAGATAAATAAACACGAGGTGATTGAATCAGTTGCAGCCTATGGACAACTCGGTCGACAGCTTTACAAGAATGATATTGCTGAAATGGCGAAGGGATTGGTCAAGATAGCGGAAGATGCCCAGGGACATGTCCTATCGGAAACAGATGATTGGTTCGATAAAGTATCGGTGAGTAGAAATATGAAATCTCTTAACGGAATGGTGAAAGAGTTTAAGAAATCCGCAACAGAATACAATGCATTGAATCAAAGATTAACAGCTCTTTATGAAGATATGGGTGGTATACTGAATCGGTATTATGACATCAGTGAAATAAATGAAGAAACCGGTGACGGTGAAGAATATAAAAAGTTTTTTAAATCAGCATTAAATAAGTTTGGCGTAACGGAACCGGATCAGCTCGACGGTGAAAAGAAAAAGGATTTTTTCAATTACGTTGATAAAAACTGGACTGGTGATAAGGAATCGGATTAAGATTTTAATATATGAGGCAACATATGAATGAAAACACACTTACTACATCACTTGGAACACCTGATTCTATACAGCTTGATTCTGTGGCAGGCAGGACTGATGTTATTCTTACTTTTGAAGTACCTGATCGAGAGACTTCCGAAGACGAGAACCGTACACACACAATCTGGACCAAGTGGGACGGAATCGAAGACAACATCTCAACAACAAAAGGTGACTGGAATTATTGATGTGAATGTATCTAAGAACATAGCAGTTGAAAAAGCAGATTCGACCCTGATCAAGATGGACGAGACCATTAGGGGTAAAGTCAAGACTCAGAAGAATAAACTGAAGGAATTGAGAAAGTGAAACTCAAAGACCTAATTGCAGAAAATTTGAACGAAAAAAGATGGGATATTTCTCAGCGGACTCGTGAAGGTGAAGATTTTAGATCAGCCATAGCGACTTCTGCAAAAGATTTACAGAAGACAGTTGCTATTTATAAAAACAGACATAAAGTCAATCCAGAAGAAATGAAGTATCATATGGATCGGTGGATGAAAGGTTTACACAAGAGTTTAAAACAATATGGAGTACTTTCATGAAACTAACAGAAATTGTAAAAAAACAAATACTGAAAGAAGAAGTTGATGTCGATAAAGTCATTAGTATCTTGTATAAAAATTTAAAAAAGTTTAATAAAGAACAAGCTCGTGTAATTGAAAAATTTTCAAAGGGGAATGAAGATCTCAGCGAAGACATTTATGAAAGATTAATCAATTCGAGGATAACTCGCATGAAAGCTCCTTTTAGAGCATTTATAGGAGAATTATAATGAAACTGACTAAATCAAAACTCAAAGAAATGATAAAACAAGAATTAAGAGAAGCAGGTGGTTGGGAAGCTCCGGATAAAAAAGTATATAAAGAGTTAGATAAATTATCTGATAAGGTTTACCTTATAGCTGGTAGATACGCGCATAAAGCCGATATGGAAACAGCAATTCACACCTGGATGGTCGGTCTTCATGCAGGCCTTAAAAAACGGGGATATAAAATAAAATGAAACTGACTAAATCAAAGCTAAAAGAAATCATTA
>Ga0098035_1001456_pt1 | contig 11454 bp, 24 predicted proteins | sample 3_EtaG_FD_75046 | JGI IMG/M metagenome (GOLD analysis project Ga0098035, IMG submission 75046) | Marine viral communities from the Subarctic Pacific Ocean - 3_ETSP_OMZ_AT15126 metaG | ecosystem: Environmental > Aquatic > Marine > Oceanic | place: Pacific Ocean | collected 2015-01-07
ACTCATTCCATGTCTCCGCCTTAGCACATTGAATGAGATGTGATGCAGGTGCTGTAATTTTCTCACCCTTTTTTAATTTGATGGAGGGAGTACACCCACCAATAAAAAGTGCCCACAGGATTGCACACATTAGAATACCATTCAATATCCACCATTTGTTATTAGTCATATTAAGCCTCAAACATTGCTGTTTCATTGTTGATCATGCCAACGACATGATCATGTCTACCATTAATCTTATTCTTACAAAGATTAAACCTTCGAGCTTGGTTAGTCATATAATTGTTTGCACCGATACCAATGATCACATCAGCAGCACCAGCCTTATCTGTCTTGCTCCCTCGTAACATAGCATAATCCAGCTTGGACTTCCCTTCTCCATCGTTGGAGCATTGAGACACTCCCCACACAGCTACACTATTCCTTTTTGCCAGTTCACGCGCACATTGGTATATCTCACCAAGTTTAAGATCATCTCTAGCAAACACACCATCAACCTTAAAATTATCTAATTGATCAAGGACACAAACATTAGCCTCAAAATCTTTTAACAAAACATCCACTGCTCGAATGTTCATACCAAAACAGTCAATCATTTTAAGGTTAGCTTTGTATGGAAGAAATTGCTCCGTGTAATAGGGAATATTTTCTGACACCTCTTGAATTGTTTTATCAAATGTCGAACATAATATTCGTAGATACGTTCTGAATGCCGGTTCCTCATTTGCACAATACAAAACCTTTAATCCTTGCAGTAGATACCCTGCAGTTTCAAAACATGCGTAGCTTGTCTTACCAATTTCTGGACGGGCAAAGATAATACCAAAATCACCCGGTCCTATTCCTGGTAATATCTCAGCCAGCTTATCAAACCTAAATTTAAACAATCCATCAGGCGATGTGTCCGATAGTAATTGAACCAGATCAAACTCTACCTCGGTGTAGTCCAGATTAGCTGTAGACAACTCTATGTCGTCCAGCAGTGCCTTTAAGAGAAGTAGGTCTTCCCTGTCCCCATTTAATACCTGAACAGCCTCAGTGGCGATCTCTCGGGCTGTCTGATACATAAGAAGCTTGTCAATAAGATCATATGCCATGACATCAGACACATCATCACTGTGAATGATCTGATCCAACAAGATTTCAAGCTTCTGAGAGGCAGTACGAGTGAGGGCAGGGTTGTCCTGTCTGAATAATGTTCGTACTAAATCAACAGTCAAATCTTCTTCGTATTTTAGATGAGCTGTACAAATTGTAGAATATATCCCTCCCAACATATCAGGGAAGAATTCTTTTTTTAATTTATTCTGTACAGATTTGAAGAAATTATATTGTAGTATCTTTTTGATCAGTTGTTTTTCCATATTTAAAAGTCATCATTAAAAGGTACTTTATCCCTATGCTTAATTATAGGTTTTCCTATTGACACATCTTTAGATGTATTGTCTTCCCATCTGATTTCTTTAACTGTATATCCTTTTATAAGGGATATGTTTTTATGGTATTGTAATACTAGTCCTTTTTCAAAGGCTTCCATCATGACAGTCCATTTATTGGTATGAACCTTACTTATCTGTTGTGATCCTCTGAATAGTGCATATGTAGGTTTCATAATATCATATCTCTATTTTTGGGGGGTTAATCTAGCCCTCGGGTACTAAGAGATATTATAGTCGCTGTGGGGTGTTTTGTCAAGAAAAAAATGCATTTTATACACAAAAATATATTTGTGTGATATATATGTCACAGATAATTCTCAATTATACTCTCGATTACAGAATAATTCATGTCTTTGATGTCTGTATGCAAAAGATGAATTTTAACATCGTCAGTGTATACCCTCAAAACGTGCTGTATTTCAAGAGCTTTCTGTGAAGCATCAGCATCAAGCATAATTATGAGCTGTCTATAATCTTCAAAGAGGGAGGGAATTGCTGCGTGTATTAAGTTTGTTCCCATCAAAGCAATTCCACTAAATTCAGCATACGTATATGTCTCACACGCTTTGATTGCAGAAAATATATCCTCCACCACTATACCAACATCTTCACAGGGAACTACTTCAAAATGATTTCCATCACCATTTTCATATATAAAGGGAAAATCAATTGTTTTGTTGTATGTGTACCATTTAGGTGTAACTTTAGGGTCTAACGAGAATCCATATGCTCCTGTTAATACACCGTGACACCAACTCAGGATAACTACGCGATCTAATATTGGGTCATACATGAGATCAAGATGAATCAGAACCTCGTCATCCTGCTTATGCCAATAATCTCTTAAATGGAGATTGTATCGTTTTGTTCGGACATCAATTTTATCCCACATAGCATTTGGCACGTTTACAAAATGCTTGGGAATTTTAAACTTACTGTTGTGGTGTATTTCTTGAAATAAATCATCATTGTGTAGTGGATGTTGTTCAACACCTCGCATAATTTCAGGAAGGCTCATTATAACTTGTTGTCTTCCTTTTGTGTCACAGGAGTTGCGATAACAATTCCACATAAGTGTCCCATTGACTTTTGCAATTGTGAAAGTGTTGCGTCCACCACATACAGGACAATTATATCTACTTGGAGCTTGATCATTAACTGCATGTGTTGCAATGAATTCGTGAATATCAAACATTAAAATTGCACCCATGATGTTTAATAAAGTGGAAGTCAGCGAATTCTACTGTGTGTATCCAGATGAACTCGCCTTCGTATTTTATATACAACTGTGTTCCAATGCTTAGTTTGTCAAGTGCTTTTGCACTAAATTCATTTCCACGCTTACCAAACAAAACACATTTCTTTGTTCCTTTAAACCATGCCGTGCGTGTCTTCGGATCAAAAGTCATGTTTTGTCTGATACGAGCAGCTGTTGTAGGAGACGCTACCGGGAACTGTGTGTCTGCTAACGTTTGTTTATAAATACCACATTTGCTCTTCGAGACTGAGGAGTTCGTCTTTTTTTTTTCTTCTTCCTCCAACTCTTTCATTTCTTGAGCTTCTACTTTTTTCACATCCTCTTCAGGAAGTTCTTTTTGAATAGTTATGGTAGCTAAATCAAGACCTATATCAACAAGACTGTTGGAAAGGGTTTCAAGCTGCTCAATAACATAATCTTCTTTGTAGCGTGTTTTCACATATTCTTTCAATTCGTTCACGTGTGCGATGGCAGCATCAATTTCAGTGACGATCTCTTCTTTTTCTTCTTGAGCATCTTCAAGCAGCTTTAAGAGGGCAATGATTTGATCCTCGATGATAAGCATACTCTTACGGGACCACTTCTTTATTTCTTTTTTTGCTGTCTCAACTAACCATGTAGCAGGAAGTGCATACTGAGGCTCCCACGTAGTTGTCCACGAAACAGTATTCGCATTAGGTTGGTACACCCCATTATAATATGTCCCACTTGAAGTGTTTCCGTAGTCATGGGAATAAGTGGTAATGACAGGTTTGGGTTTGGCTTCACGGTGAGTGGGTAAAGCTTCCCAATCAACTGCGGTGTAAAGATGTAAGAGAACAGTGTTTAGCCACCAGTAGTCAAAATGTTCTCCACTACTGTGTTGATGGAAATACCCTATTGACAAATTAGTACACTCTGGAATTATTTCTGTATAACTGGCGCTGTCAGTATATGATCCAGTGGCACTTTTAAATGTAACTAGCTGGCTGGGAAACAAGTATTGTAGATTTTCATTAAGAGTTTTTGCTAACGCATCTACAAATTGTGAGGAACAACACACTCCTCCAGATTGACGATCAATAATATCCCCATAGTTCATGCGATCAAACGCAACACAGCGTTCAATATTTTTAAACATTTTGGGATGGTTCTCAGCTAACCAATGTGATCCCATACCCCCACTCTCCTCTCCCATATGGAAGACATACAAGCCGGGAACGTCGTTTTCAATGAGATGGATCATGATGTACGCTCCAATAGTGTCGTCTGCCCCTATGATGGAGCCGTCTTTGGTATCTTTTTCGGAGGCGTAGATGAAATCTTTATTGTGGTCAAAGGGTCCAACAGTAACCCACAAATCCAATTCAGTAGGCTCACCATGATGAACTGTATCGAGATGGCATGAGAACATAGTTGTTGGACTGGGGACTTCTTCTGTCCTTACCCAGCAACGCAAATTTCCCTGCTCATCTGTGACAAAATTCAATTTCTTATGTTTAAGATAAGCCTTAATCTGTTTGTGATGAACATCTTCATCACCTTGATCTACCTTGATACTCAAGAGATCAAACAAAATCTCAGGGATAACTTCCCCTCTCGTGATTTGTTCATATTGAATATCAGGAGCAGGACGAGACTTAGGTATTACGTGTTCAGTAAACGTTTCAATAAGGTCTTTGTCATTAGTCATTTATTTTACTCTTCTGTGGAGGCATGTTCAGCCAACTGTCGTTGATACACCTGCTCCTGATATTCAAGTGATGGATGAGGAATTGCTTCAAGTAGCCCACCCACACCCCGCACACTTGTACATGTAGCATTAATATCATTGGAATTTAAGTTATTATTCTTTTCTTCAAGAGGAGAGCCTTCTTCAAGAGCCGGTTCTTTTAGGGGATACTTGGGAATACGCAGTTCTTTAACAATGTGTACTTGACTACTTGCAAGTTTTATTTTTTTATTGAGATAGGAGGATAATTCATAGCTGTCATGGATAAACATGCCAAGACGAGACAGTTCTTCATATTGTGAGTTGTGTATGCGTGCTTGTCCACCATTGGGAGTGGTGATTGAATATCCTAAAACTGTTGTGCTAGTGTCGCCTTCTTCCCATTCTCCATACATATCAACAACATTGGCAGCACCCCTTTGTTGTCGTAATGCATCATAGGTGGTGAACCATATAGTCTCATCCAAAGGATCACAAACTGCATCTGCTTGTGGAATAATTACACGTATACCATTTGATTGCAGCGCAGAACAATAGTCTCCTTGCCTCATACACGATGAAGAACAGAAAATAGTGTTGTCTTTAGCTATAAAATAATCATCACGAACAAAATCAGTTGTAATATTGGAACACCCAGCACATTGTAATGTTTCTAAGTGTTCTTTGTATGTGTAGCCTGACGTTTTATGCGCGTCAATGCGATGTCCTTCAGCCTCTTGAAACTTAAAACACTTATCTTTTTTAGTATAGAGAAGTTTCAACTCTCCATACTGAATGCTGTCTAAATAAGGAGTGGGGCACGTAACTCGCTCGTCTAGATCATAAGCTGGAATATTAAAGTGTTCCTCTAAAGTTATTAAACTGGAGGATCGAGTGAGTCCATAATCTCTTTTAAGTATTTTTTGAAATATATCTTGAGTAGCACCGGAGGCATGAAAGGTTCGAAGATACTGCATGTGTTTAGGAAAGAAGAGAGTGCGTGCTACCACACGATTTCGCTGCACCATATACACCCCCTGAATTTCAGGACAGTGATAGTAAAATAATGCTGGATGGAAGTTAGTCTCTTCATTGTTATATGCTTCCCCCCATCCTTCTGCACAAGAACTAGATGAATTCATGCATGAACCAAAACTGTTGTTTTCATACATGTATGTATAATCTTCCTCAGTCTCACAGAATTTAATTTCAGGAGGAGTAAACCAAGATGTCACTAACTCTACACTATAGGTGTTACCAAGTGAAGTGTATTTCTGCATCCATCTTCCGATTGAAATTGTTTCGGACGTTTTCATAGTGGCACGAGCACGGGCAAGATCGCTCCATTTATTCTTTCGTCCCTCATTTCGTCTGTCACTATTGAACACAGTTACCCATACATTGAATATGTGCTGAATTCTACTCTGCTCCCACCACCCTGTACCAGCTGTGTTTCCACTCAATGGCCATACAAACATATTGGGGAAAACTTTAATTTTAATTCCTTCAGGAGTTTCAACAGGGTGTGCAAGCACATAAACTTTTCTTTCTCGTTGATCAAGAGAGAAAGTGTACGAGCTGAGTTTGTTATATTTATCAGGCGTGATACCAAGCAGACGAAAATCGTTAACATAAGGTTGAAACCCCTCACGCATTTTGTATGCAAGGATGTTGTTCAGACGAATTGCACTGCGAAAAATAGAATGATTGGCATATTTTTTAAACAGTTTTAAATCTCTCTCAGTAGCAAAACGCCTTGATGTTTGTGTAAAATGTTTGTACAAAGCTTTAAAGCTGTGCATTCTTCCATCGTATATGTACGTGTAGCGCATAAGAGGGTTCCTTTTTTCTTTTCAGGAGAGAGAGGGTGGGGGGAAATTAATCCCCCCACAAAGATTAACCAGCAGCACGCACATTATGCGCCACATCAGCGAAATCCTCATGGAACTTGAGGCCCATGACCCATTCACCGATGATACGCACACGCGCATTACCGTTTTTACCGGAGGCATCTTCCCGCGAGACGCAGTTAATGCTCCCGTACCGCACCTCCTGGGAAGGAGGAACGGTGCGCGTACCCGTATGAGCATACGGAATACCCGTGGCACCAGAGTCAAGCGACTGGAAAACCTGTCCAATTTGGACTTCGCTACGCTTGACAATATTGGAAGTGGAGGATGCAGAGACATTAATAAAGTCTTTTGCTTTACTCGGCATTATAACCTCTTATTTATCGTAGCATTGTGCTACGAAGTTTGTAGCTCAGGCGCGTCTGTAGATTGTCACACCTTCTTTGTGTGTTTGATCTTGGGATAATCCTGAGCGAATTTTTGTGCAGACGCACGCCAAAAATCTTTTTCAAAATTGCTTAACTTCTCATAGCTCGTCCACAAATGACGAGTTTTCTTATTTTCATGAGCAAACATCTGGCGCAGATAATACTTCTTTGCTGTGACATCCCATTCTTCATCGAGTATATTTTTAGCCTTGGTATGTCCTAAACGATCCACATTCTCGTAGAAATTCATCTGTCTGCCTCACGATTATTGTTGTTAAGATTGGTGTCCCAAGATGGATTTGAACCACCGTTTTCCAGCTGAGGGGCGGGATGTCCTAGCCTCTAGACGATTGGGACGATTTATTTAAAGGGTAACTTGATGTTTAAGATGTCGGGATATTACAACTGCATTGTGGCCATAATATCCATTGTGTATGTTGTAAGCCACAATCTGAAACGTACCTTTCTGACTCACCATATTCATGCCCATCAACTTTAAAATTACCTTTCTCAATGCTCTCAATGGTACTCATACGTAACTCCTTAATAAAATTGGTGTCGCTGGGTGGATTTGAACCACCGTTTCTCTGCTGAGGGGCAAAACGTCCTGGACCTCTAGACGACAGCGACATATTATTCCCTAATACAGTCAGTAACTTTCTCCACCTCTACATCTTCTATTGCGGAGCCAATTGCCATGAACACTTTACCGCCTTGCAGCATAGCGTTCATCAATTGCTCAAGATCATATTTAACATCTCGAATGTTATCACCTTGCTGATATTCAGCAATAATTGTGGCTGTAAATTTCACATTCACCATATTCTTTCCTCTATATCAGCTTGGATGTTCTTTTCCACAAACAGTACAGCGGTATACCACAGCATTTTTACCTTTGTCACTACTTTTTGTTGTGACACGCTTGCCTTTACCGTACATCTTATCTTGGAATTTATGCTTACAGGTACATGAAACAATTTTACTCATTACACTTCCTTTCTCATTGTTCGAAGAGTGTAGCATATCCTTCCCCTTATGTCAAGAGGAAGGATACACAACGCTCTTTGAAATGTGTCTTAGAATTCGACGCGGGCATCCTGATTTGCTTTCTGAATGTCTTCAGGACTCCAGCCTGGGGAGGAGACAGCAGCATCATCACAATCGCCGGGAGTGGTGTCGGGATTGAGGAATTGAGCGAGTTGTTCTTTGAGTTGAAAAACCTCATCCTTTAACTCTTGCTTGGAGACAGTGCTGCGTTTTTGACCCATCACAACACCGTACAAGGCACAACGGGTGCCTTGTACCACCGATAATTTGATGCGAGATATATTTACCACTCGTTGATCCGACCAGCCTGTATCATACCGACACGCGGGTTTTCCACTTGTCGAAATGGCAGGTTGAAGATGTTCTCGCAACAAGTCACTCATTTTAACAAGATGCCTCGCTTGAACTAGACGAGCTTTGTAGTGTTCGCTATAACTTCTTGGCATTGGGGTATTCCTTCAATTGATGTGAACAGTCTTTCCTCATTGTCCGAAGAGTATATCACAATGAGGGGCTTATGTCAAGGCTGGTGTCTTCACTTTACTTTTATTGAACACCTCTCGATATCATCCATGAAACACCTATGGGCGTTTCATGTTGATTGGTTGCAGTTTTGGAATACGAATGATCCCTTTTCCAGTGACTTTTTCCTCCCAGTATTTGGAGAACTGGCATTCGTATTCTATTCCATCCCTGCCAGCGATACCTCTTCTGTAATCACTGATAGCTCTCCCAAATGCAAACGGATCATTGGGGTTCGCCCGCGCCCATTGCCTGCAGCGTGCAATTTGAACGTCGGTTATCTGATGGTAAGTCATCCCTTTTTCTCCTTTCTTCTCTTACTGCGATGCGACATTACAGCCTTCATGCGGGGGTTATTGTAGTACAGACATTTCTTCCACAATGATCTCTTTAACGTTATGCTTATCTGCAAGTTCAAGTTCTCGCATGTTTACACTATGCTCTGAAAGATACACATTGTCAGTTGCAACGTGACCATTCATGTACACTACTAATATAACCCAAACACGCATGATAATCTCCATATATTCACAAAGATTGGTGGGTGAGGAAGGATTCGAACCTTCTAGGTGCGAACACCAGGGGTTTTACAGACCGCTCCAACTCTCCAGCTTTGGCGCTCACCCGATAATTCCGATTGCGTAGCCCTTTTCTTTTTAGATAGTAGTTTGCACTATAGTGGATGCAAACATGATAAAATACAAACAGCCCACTCCCACGATAAGGAGCAGGCATAAGAATTCTTTTAGGATTTCTGGCATGATAAACACACCTCTTGCGGTTCTGTATATTCATCATCAATGAATGTAACATCATCAATGAATGTAACATCATCACTGAGAAACCAGGCGTGACATCTACTACATTCTACGATGAATGAGGATGATGTGACTTCATCCCATTCAGAATCAATAATAAAATTAGGCATTGTATGACCTAATTCTACCAGTCTCATCAAGCTGAAGACCCAGCTCATCACTTACTGATGAAAAGCGTTGGAGTATTCCGCGATTAGTGATGCCAAGAATGTAACCAGCACCACATACACTTCCTCCTCCTTCCTCCACTGCGATGAGGGACACATTATCTTCACGCTGCAATAACCCAACGTAAAGTTTTTGCTCAACATCCCTTCGTTGTATGAGCATCCTCTTAGGGAGGTGTAGTTTTGAAACTGTAGAGACTAATATCTTCATTTTACATATCTCCATGTCTAATTATAATGCGGCCACTGCCATCAAGAGGTAACCCAATGTCTTCACTAACACTCAAACGAGTTTTGAACACTCCGTCTGAACCTAGTGTCAACAGATTTCCACACAAGTGTTGTGTTCCATTTTCCTCACACGCGACAAGTGTCACACCGCCGTTGTCAGGATTTCTCCATAATTTAAGAAATACGGTCAGTGCTTCATCTTCTAGAGATGGACGAATGGTGATAGGGATAACAAGATTATCCACTATTTCAGCATTGATTTTCATATCATTTCCTTTTTTAAATACACACAAAATATGAGTGACCGATTAAGTATCACTCATACTTTTTGTGCATCACAGCACGTGAGCTTGGATGGCAAGTCCTGATCGCTCTAACTAATCATTGCGTATCCCTTTACAGTTTAACCGAAAGTTAAACTTTTGATATTGATTGAATTATCTCCTCAATCCAATCACGTATCATTTTCATATGCTGCTCACCACACAGGCATCCACAAGGAGTGTAGTCCCTGTCAATATCAGCAAGCAACATAAGCAGCCCCTCAATTTTAGCTGCTCGTTGGGCTTTGGTCATTCCTCTTTCTCGGGAGGATGGGAGCGGGCGAAGATCAAGTCCTCCGCTTCCAAAGCGTTGTTCAGCTGTTCAAGAGCTTTGTCATGCTCTCCCTTTTCCTCATGCTCAATGGCGAGCTTGAGGCGACTTTCTGCAGCATGGATCATAGTGTCTCCTTTCCTAGATGGTGGTGCGCGTGGCTTTGCGATCTTTGCCACCGCTCCGTTGGGTGTGGGTTTCACGCTCCAGGCGGCTCCAATTCACCTTGAGCATATGGAACGCTTTGTCCTCAATGAGCTGTGCCGTGATATCCATTTCGGTAGAATATACGGCACAACTCAGGCGCTCCAACTCTTGCTTGAGATCAGCCCTATCGCGCATAAGCGTTTCGAGAGAGCGATCATGCTTTGTTTTCGCGAACTTTGTCATGGTTAGCTCACCTTCCGCACATAATAATAGGTGGATTTACGCAGTTCTTCAGGCAGCTGCTCATGAAGATAGGCGCAATAGTCAAACGCCTCCTGCCTCCTATTAAACGCAGCCACTTGTTGGTTGTACTTGCCAACTTCAACAAATCGTATCTGATACATTGTGTTTCCCCTCAGTTAAACACTTGTGAAAATCTTAGCTTTCATGTTTTGAATCACATACTTAATGCGCGAACGCGCAATAGCAGGCTCATCAATTTCAATTGCATCTTTCGCATCTTGAAGCAATTGAACTTGCTCCATCAATAGTCTGTTATATTGTCCTCTCATTGCTGCCATATCAAAGTAGGCATGAGTTAGTTCGTCTTCTGTTTCCGTACAGGAGTATTCTGCAACATTATTTCTAGGCATCACATTTCTCCTTCACTTGCTGGCGGGTCCAGTTCACTTTGATGAACTGAAGCGCACGCTTGTTGATCAATTCCTTGATCCTCTCACCTTCCTTAGAACCTTCATAGTATTCGAGATCACACCCCTTGCGCTTGACAGCAACGCGCAAACTTACGTAAAGATTTGAATGTTCATCCAAGGTTGCTTTCTTCATGATAATTCCCTTTCTATTCCTCGGGTTTGTCAAATCCAGCACCACACTCAGCACAAAAGATACTCCCATAAGAGTTATCCTTTGTGCGAACATTCCAGCTCAGATGTTGATGCGTGCATAAAGCACGTTTCTCCCAATCAATCTGCTCATCATCATTATAATCCATTGTGTTTCCCCTCAGTTAAACACTTGAAGAAGAACAGTTCTTCCCCATTGTTCTCAGAGTATATCACCTTTAGTTGCTTATGTCAAGAGGCACACAACCATTAAGTGTGATCTATGTGTTGTGTGTGGGGTGTGAATATATCTTCTTGATAAAGGGCAGAAGTCTGCCATTCTCCTAAAGAGATTGAACCCAAAACTCTTGCTACTACATATAGTATGTGTGGTAGGAATACGTATCTTTTTGATTCGGAT
>Ga0098035_1001461_pt1 | contig 11440 bp, 8 predicted proteins | sample 3_EtaG_FD_75046 | JGI IMG/M metagenome (GOLD analysis project Ga0098035, IMG submission 75046) | Marine viral communities from the Subarctic Pacific Ocean - 3_ETSP_OMZ_AT15126 metaG | ecosystem: Environmental > Aquatic > Marine > Oceanic | place: Pacific Ocean | collected 2015-01-07
CGGCAAGGCAGTTCTCGGTGCGCTCCGGCGGGATACAGACAGAAAAGCGTGTAATGAATATCGTTTGGCCGTTCCGGTCGACTTGATCCGATTTCAGGCGAACGATATTGGCTTCGAAATCGATGAAAACTTCCGATAGTCGTGCAAGTACGCCTGGTTGGTCCGGTCCTTCACAACGAATGTGATGGGTGATGTCAGTCGGCGGGGTGTCCCCTTCCTCAAAGGCGAAACGCCGGACGTCAATATCTGCGTCCTGCATTCCTTCCAGAGTGCGTAACTCGTCAATCAGGTCCGATTCCGACACATCGGCGGGAATATCAATCACACTGGTAAATTCGCCGCCTTTTCCAAGAACGGCAAAGGATGTGTCTCCAAGATTGATCCCTTTGTCGAAAAGATGCCCGGTGACGAGGGAGATCAATCCTACACGATCCTTGGAAAAAACGGATAATAGCGCTTTATAGTCTGACATGGCATTGCTCGCGAAATTCAGTTCTGAAAGTGCGTCGGATATACAGAATTACTCCCTTCGCGTCATTTCAACAACCATTTTACCTTTTTCGTTCCCCTATTTCCGAAATCACCGCCGGAAAGATGAAAATAAAGCTCACAATTCAGCTTTTCTTGTATCAGATAACCTTGCGTTAACGAAAATCAGGTATGTCTTGGGAGCGACTTGGTGAAAAGCCTGCCGTAATTCTGTGTTTACAAGGCACTGTTTGGCGGAAACAGAACTGGAGAAATTGGATGCTCATCGGTGATATCTTATTGGCGCACGACCTGGTTACGCCGGAGGATATAAAGATTGCCCTTCACCGTCAAAAAGAGAACGGGGGCAGACTCGGCGACAATCTCGTTGCGCTCGGCGCCATGACCCAGGAACAGCTCGACCGGGCGATCTATGAAGCTCCGCGAGCACCGAAAACCATTGAAGATACGGGCATTCCAAACGGCAATTTGCTGCGCATCCTCTTGAAGTTGATGTACACAAATACACTTGAAACCGCATCTGAACTGTCAGCGGCGATCAAGCTGCCGATCGGCGTTGTCAATCGTCTCATTCAGGAGGCCGGGGACCGGAAATTTCTTGAATCCTTAGGGAATACGGATCAATCGACCTTTTCTGAAACCCGCTACATCATGACCGAGGCGGGAAAGCGCTTCGCAATTGAAGCGCTGGAGCAGAATCAATATGTCGGACCGGCACCGATCTCTCTCAACGACTATCAGGAACGGATCAATCAGCAGAAAATTACAAATGAGCGGGTTGAGCAGGAAAAAATTGAGAAAAGTTTCGAAAACCTGATCATATCCGATGATTTTGTGCGCCGTCTTGGGCCGGGTGTGAATGCCGGCAAAAGCATCCTTTTGTACGGACCTCCCGGTAACGGTAAAACGACAGTTGCTGAAAAAGTCGCCGAGATTTTTTCCAATGTTATTTACGTACCTTATTGCTTTGAAGTGGACGGACAGATTATCAAGGTATTCGATCCTGCGATACACAAGCCGAAATTCACTAAAGAGTTGGACAAGAAAAAGAATTCCGGCTTGCGGCGCGAAGAGTTTGATGGTCGATGGGTTCCCTGCGAACGCCCGGTCGTCATTACCGGCGGTGAACTGACCCTGGAAATGCTCGATCTCAGCTTTAACGCTCATGCCAAATATTATGAGGCACCTTTGCATGTGAAGGCGTCCAATGGGACGTTTATTATCGACGACTTTGGCCGCCAGTTGGTCAGTCCGGAAGACCTTTTGAATCGCTGGATTGTTCCGCTTGAAAGCCGGGTAGATTTTCTCAAGCTGCATACCGGGAAAAGCTTTTCACTGCCTTTTGATGAGCTGGTGATATTCTCGACCAACCTTTCGCCGGATGATTTGATGGATCCTGCATTCCTGCGACGTATCCCCTACAAGCTGGAGACAGTTGGACCCACCCGAGATCAGTATTTCCAAATCTTTAAAATGGTGGGCAAAAGCCGCGGTCTTGAATTCACGGAAGAGATCCTCGACACGATTATCGAGGAATTGCAGGTGAACAACAGCTTTGACCTGGCATGTTACCAGCCGAAATTTATCGTGGAGCAGATTATCGCGGCCTGCAAATATCAGGGCGCAGATCCCTATGTCAGCAGAGAGCTGGTCGTTGACGCCCTTAAAAATCTCTACACTTCCTCCGCGAAGGGCGCGGGCAAAACGGCGACGAAATCAGGTGGCGGGGATCGTTCCAAGCCGGCCGTGGCGGCTATCTGACCGGACAGGCGGACATGGAGTACCTTCAAGTAAGCTGAATTCTGTTTCCTGGAAATACGAGACGGGCGGCCGATATAACGTCGTCGCCCAGCCAGCTCTTGCGATTGATGACGATGCAGGCTGTCGTGGTTTCAAGTTCGAGGAAGTGATTTATTTCGGCATTCGACACAGCGGCCTGAACCACGTGGGAATGGGAAAGCAAGGCAAACTTCCGGCTTAAATGGGTATCTGCGGTCAAATGGGTGAAGTCCGCCTCCAGATATTCCGGCATAAATTTAGGATGTACATAACGATCCTCCAGCATTACCGGTAATCCGTTATCTCGATGCACGAAGTAGGAACGATAGACCTCCTCCCCGGATGTCATCGCCATCATTGCCGCCGCATCATTGTCGATCGGCTCCTCTTGCAAGAAATGAACGTCGCATTGGTGCCGTCCTCCCCGGCGACGAATAATGTCGTCAATCTCGCTGAGCTCGATCGCTTTCCTTTGCTTTTTCGGGGCGGCCACGAAGGTCCCGACACCCTGAATGCGTTCAAGATAACCGGCCTGGGTTAGTTCACGAAGCGCACGATGGATTGTCATACGGGAAATTCCCATTTCGCGAACCAGGGTATGTTCGGAGGGGAGCTGGAAATAGGCGGGCCATTCTCCGGATTCCATATTCTTTAGCACATAGGATTTAACCTGTTCATACAGTGGCTTTGGCGGGGAATAGGGGCGGTCATCTTTTTGCGATATAAAATGGGGCATCGGCGAAGTCCGTCTTCTCTGTTAGCATATACAGGAAGACGTCACATCCGGCCGCGATGTGAATTCACGAGCTGGACGATGCAAAAAAATTAAAAAATAATACTTGAACGATCGTTCCAATTATATATATGATTGGATACTGATCACCTCCATCTACGCATAAATGTTGTTGATCTGTGAATGGCCCGCCCCGATTTTCTGCGCCCCTCGGGGTGGGCCGACTTCACCATCTCTCCTGACAAAATCCTCCTTTTAAACCTTGAATGAAATTGCCTCATTGGTCATATAGACGACAGAGGAAATTTTATCTGAGGTAAAAAACGTAGATGACAGAGCAAACACATGAATTTCAGGCGGAAGTCGCCAAGCTTTTGGACATTGTGACGCATTCCCTCTACAGTGAAAAGGAAATTTTCCTAAGGGAGCTTGTCTCTAACGCCTCCGACGCCTGTGACCGGCTACGTTACGAAGCGCTGACAAAGCCGGACTTGATAAAAGATGATCCGGATTTCAAAATCTCCATCTCGATAGACGAGAAAGCCCGTACGCTGACTATCGAGGACAATGGCATTGGCATGTCTGAGCAGGACATGATCGATAATCTGGGTACGATCGCCCGCTCGGGCACCTCCCGCTTTTCTGAACAGTTGACCGGTGATGCCGCAAAGGACGTAACCCTGATCGGACAGTTCGGTGTCGGGTTCTATTCTGCGTTCATGGTAGCGGACAAGGTCACAGTGACTAGTCTTCGCGCCGGGGAAGAGGGCGCGACGGTCTGGTCTTCCGAAGGACAGGGATCCTTCGCGGTTGAGCCTGCCACGCGCGAGTTACGTGGCACAGAGATCGTGCTGCATATGCGCAAAGACGCCAAAGAATATCTGGAGCCTGCCCGGTTGCGGCAGATTATCAAGACATACGCGGATCATATTGCAATCCCGGTTATCCTGAAATCAACTAAGGAAGACGAGGAAGATGAGACGCTCAATACTGCGAGTGCATTATGGACGCGTCAGAAGTCAGAAATTACGCCTGAGCAATATACGGAATTTTATCACCATGTAGGACAGGCGTTCGACACACCTTGGCTGACATTGCATAGTCGTGCAGAAGGTCGTATCGAATATACAATGCTCTTGTTCGTCCCTGAGCAGCCCCCCTTCGATCTCTTCAATCCCGAACGGAAGTCGCGGCTTAAGCTTTATGTGAAGCGGGTCTTCATTACCGACGACTGTGAGGAGTTAATTCCGGCGTACTTGCGCTTTCTGCGCGGCGTCGTGGACTCGGAGGACCTGCCGCTAAATGTCAGTCGCGAAATGCTGCAGCACAATCCCGTACTGCAGAAAATCCGTAATGGCTTGGTCAAGAAGGTTCTCGGTGAGCTTGAGAAAAAAGCAAACAAAGATACACAGAACTTCGCCAAGTTCTGGGATAATTTCGGCGCCGTACTGAAAGAGGGGATCTACGAAGATACCGTCAATGGCGAGCGCATCCTCAAAATGGCGCTTTTCAACAGTACCGCCAAGGAAAGCCGTACAAACCTCAATGACTATATTGGCCGCATGAAAGAAGGCCAGAATGCTATCTATTATATTACCGGTGAAGATCTGGAGGCTCTCAAATCCAGCCCGCAGCTAGAAGGATTTGCCGCAAAAGGCATAGAAGTGCTGTTGCTGGCCGATGCCGTGGACAGCTTCTGGCTGAGCCGGACCAATGAGTTTGAAGGCAAGCCCTTTAAGTCCGTAACCCGGGGCGCCGCTGATCTCGACAAGGTCGCCGATGCGGATGAAAAAAGCGAGGAGACCGATAAGGCCCCTCCCGGCGAAATGGATAGCTTGATTGCTCTGTTCAAAACAGTACTTGAGAATAAAGTTAAGGATGTCAGGATTTCGTCCCGGCTGACGGGAAGCCCTGTTTGTCTCGTCGCTGATGAGGGGGATATGGATATCCATCTTGAAAAGCTATTGAAAGCCCACAAACAGTTTGGCGCGGGGGATAGCTTGCGTATTCTGGAGTTGAACCCCAAGCATCCCTTGATCAAGAAGCTGGCAACCAGTGCCAAGGAGAAGGGGACTTCGGATGCCATGCAGGATGCGGCTCTCCTGCTCTTAGACCAGGCGCACATTGTCGAGGGCGATCCGGTTGCCGATCCGGTTGCCTTTTCAAAGCGCATGGCCGATTTCATGGCGAACAGCCTCTCTGCTTGAGTGGACATGAAGATCTGGAGGGCTGGCATATACTTATGTGCCAGCCCTTTGTGCTTATGACGCATTCTACTATGTAAAACATTGACGTACCGCAGGTGGCCACCGAGGCATCTGACGGATTTATGTATCCACATTAACTACTATAAGTTATAAATATTGAAAACAATACAACTTAATATTAAATATGCTGTGATCGATACGATAGACAGCAATTGAATATGCAGCGTTTGTTTCAAATCTTTATCCTAATAGGTTTCCTGCCGGGCCTTTCCGCCTGCAGTGTTATTGATGATACATTGCTGACCGAGGAGGTTCGCGAATTTTCCCGTGGGGTTGTCGCTCTTTCAGCCATTATCACACAAGAGTTCTCGCTGGCTGAAGAGGTCAACACACTCGGGTTTATGGACAATCTGCAGTTTCAACTGGAACTGGGTGGAAATCCCGATACTAACTTAAAGCCCTTGTTCAGTGCATCAGATATTGCTGCCAGACAGAGTCTTTTGGCGGCCCTTAACGGATATGCCGAAACCCTGGTGGCGGTTGCGTCGGGAAAGCCGCTTTCCTCGGAATATTCTAAACTGGTGGGAACAACAGAAAATTTGAAGCAGCTTACGTCCGGCCATTTTAATCTAGCGCATTCCCTTTCCATTCTGGATTCTGATCAGCTTGTCAATGACGTTAGCGTCATTGACCGGTTGATTATCCTGCCGGAGCGGGACAGGCGCTTGCTTCCGATCATCGAAAAAGGAGGAAGCGCCTTATCAAAAATGGCAATTCTCCTTTATTTCGATATCGGAGCCGTTTCGGATCAGTCAAGCAAATGCAGCTATACATATCCGAAAAATGAACTTGATGCCGATTTGTCAAGTTTACGGCTATGCAAGGGAGGATTGCGGTCGATTGTCAATAGCGCCATCAGTTTTGATACGAATGTTTGGAAGGACAAGTTGGCGTATTTAAAGACCCAGGACCAGAAAACGTCAAGAGACCGCCGCATCGCAATTGAACGCCTCGTTTCGATCCAGAAATTGGGCCAGCGACTGGATCAGCTTCTCAGTGAAACCCAGACTTCCCTGATTGCCATGGTCAACGCGCATGACGCTCTTGAAAAGACGCTGAAAGATGCGGAAAAGTCGAGTGGTCTACCCGTTGCAGCGACCTCAAAATCTATTCTTTTTGTTGAGAGGCTCCGCGGACTAACGGGGGCAGCCGCATCCATTGAAAGCGCTCTATCTACGCTATCCGTGACCAACTCGGCCGCTCAGAATTTACAGCCGAGTTTCAACACACAAACTGTCACCGGAGTAAATGATGACAAAGAGTTATGAAGACGCTCTTGCGCAGCTGGAAAAGGCCCAAGCGGCGCTGAACGCCCAAGACATATCGCAATTGCCCGCTGCCCAGCTGATAAATCTCGAAAGGTCGAAAGCCGCTGTTTATGGTGAGATACAGGCGCTTCAGGCCAAACAAATTGAAGATCGCGATCAAGGCTATGTGGCGGTTACCGATGTATTTCGCGAGTGCAAATCGGACCTGAAGGAACTCTCGAACTGGGTGTCGGCGAAAGAGGCGCGGGATCGCGCCATCTTCTCAATGCTGACAAAGGGCGTCAGTATCGCTTTGTCCCTATTAATATAATTACTTATCCATAATCGCGTCTATACGGCGGCGGGTTACACTGTAGCCGGCCTCTTTCGGGATAAGTAGATACTTTCCCTCCTCCGTTACTTCCATCTGGGGAAGGACCGTGAATGTGTCGGTTCCATGCGCATGTGCGACGGCGTCTTCACTGGAGCTAAACCGGCTCAATGCCTCCACATTCATGCGGGTTGGAAAGATAACCGTATAGAGTCCCTTATCGGCATCCTCCATAACTTCCTGAGGGCCAACCCAAACTGAATCCACGGATTCTTCGCCATCATGCGCCGCCAGTTGATGCGGTGGCGCCTTGGCAATAAAGAAATGGGTGTCGAAGCGTTTAGGCATATGGGCTGGTGTTATCCAATGCGCAAAATGGCCGAGCAGATCGGTCGCAAGCTCCAGATTCTCGGCCCGTACCATATCTCCAATCGGTAATTCTCCATTTTGGAGTGGCAGTCGGTACTTTTCCGCGAGGGCTTCCAGCCGGTCATGGGTGACAAGCGCGCCGGTCTCCCGATTTCGGGCAAGCAGGATGTTGGCTTCCTCAAAACTTTCGCGAATGGAGGCGATTTTAAAGGAGCGCAAGGGATCGTCCCCTCGGTCGCTTTCCGGCAGATGATCGATCAGCACAGGATCCATATCACCCTTATCCACCTTGCCACCTGGAAAGACCAGGGCGCCGGAGGCAAAGTCGATCTGATGATGGCGGACAACCATAAAGACTTCAATTTTGTCGTTTTTCTTTACGCAGTCGCGAACCAGCAAGACCGTAGCAGCGGGTTTCAAAGGAACATTTTTGTCAGTCATAAAGCACCATTCTTATTCTTTTTTGGCCATAGTGCCTGAGAGTGGAAGGAGGATCAACTAAATGCTTTTTACAGCATGACTTCCAAGGCGGCAAGAATGGGCCCATATCCGTCTTGTTGAATAATCAGTGCACAGCCATCACGCCCTTCAGCGCGCATTTCCGCTAGGTCTAGGACAATGGTTTTGGCATCGCCCGCCCATTCCCCAAGGGTTCTAATTTTGCGCACCACATTGTGATAGGTGATGATCCGTCCGGAATTCTCCCCCCGGCGTATATCCACATCCTTTGAGCGGTCAATATCCGCGAGCCAGATGGTGGCATTGCCCGACCCCGCCGGCAGGACGACATTTAGCCGATCGCCATCGAACGCCCACTCAAGCGGAAGGCTTTTCGCGTGATCCGCGTGCTTTTGAATAAGGGAGTTGACGGCGCTCGGGTCTGAGCCGACGGCATGGGCTTCCCCACCAATGACCATTTGCGGTGTATACACATAGCGAGAGTTGAAGCGACCACGATACTCCACCTGGCGGTCATCGTTATCGGGACTGCCGAAAGTATCCTTCCAGCCGATATAGTCCCAGTAGGTTACGGCAAAAGACAAACCCAGAACCGAGTCATCCTTGATAAGCTCGCTGAGCAGTTTATCCGCAGGAGGGCAGGAACTGCATCCCTGGGAGGTATAGAGTTCCACGACGGTCGACGGTTGATGCGCGCTCTGGGCGAAGACTGCGCTCGCGATGGTGGTCCCCATAAGGACGGCAGTGCAGATTACGGCCAATTTATTGACGTATAATTTTATCATGAATTCTAATTAGCTTATTCCGGCATCACAGACAAATCACCTGTCAGTGAGAGAAGGGTGCACAAAAAAACGGCGGATCGTTCGACCCGCCGTCTTCAATTTCATATCCCTACCGGATATTAGCTTTTTGACAGATTTCTCAGCACATACTGCAAAATACCATCGTGGCGATAATATTCGGCCTCATCCAACGTATCGATTCGGCAGAGGAGCTCAATTTCCTGCGACGAGCCATCCGTGCGTGTGATTTTACAGGTGACATTCATACCTGGCGTAATGCCGCCTTGAATGCCAACGAGATCAATCACTTCGCTTCCGTCGAGATTGAGCGTTTTGCGGGTGACCCCATCCGGGAACTGCAGTGGCAGAACGCCCATGCCGACGAGGTTGGAGCGGTGGATGCGCTCAAAACTTTCGGCGATGACAGCCTTGATTCCTAGGAGGAGAGTACCCTTGGCAGCCCAGTCACGGCTGGAGCCCGTACCGTATTCCTTACCGGCAAAGACCACCAGCGGAGTGCCTTCTTCGCGGTACTTCTCTGCCGCATCATAGATCCACATCTGCGTTCCATCCGGCATATGCTTGGTCACGCCGCCTTCGGTGCCCGGGGCAACTTCGTTACGAAGCCGGATATTGGCAAAGGTACCGCGGGTCATGACCTGATCGTTACCGCGACGAGAGCCATAGGAGTTGAAATCCTTTGGCGCGACCTGATGCGATTTCAGATATTCCCCGGCCGGACCATCGGCCTTGATAGCGCCCGCAGGCGAAATATGATCTGTCGTTACCGAATCACCGAGAAGCGCCAGAACACGTGCACCATTGATATCCTCGAACGCGCCCGGTTCCTTCTGCATCCCTTCGAAATAAGGCGGATGCTGAACATAGGTCGAGGTGCTATCCCATGTATAGGTCTGACCTTCCGCAGTCTTAATCGATTTCCAGGTGTCGTCACCGGAGAAAACATCCGCATACTGGGTTACAAACATATCGCGCGCGACGGCTTTGCGGACTGTTTCAATCACTTCCGCGTTGCTTGGCCAGATATCCTTCAGATAAACCGGGTTGCCGTCCTTGTCGTTCCCGAGAGAATCCTTGGTAATATCAATATTGAGTGACCCCGCGATTGCATAGGCGACAACTAGTGGCGGAGATGCCAGGTAGTTCGCTTTCGCTTGCGGGCTGACCCGACCCTCAAAGTTGCGGTTACCGGAGAGAACCGAGCAGGCGACAAGCTCGCCCTCGGCAATTGCGTCCGCAATGGCGGGGTCAACCGGACCAGAGTTCCCGATGCAGGTCGTACAGCCGTAGCCGACAAGGTTAAACCCGAGAGCATCCAGATCATCCTGAAGTCCAGCTTTTTCAAGGTAGTCCGTGACCACCTTGGAGCCCGGCGCGAGCGAGGTTTTTACCCAGGGCTTCACTGTCAGGCCTTTGGCAAGCGCATTGCGCGCCACCAGGCCAGCCGCCAACATCACATTCGGGTTGGAGGTATTGGTGCAGGACGTAATGGCGGCGATGATTACATCGCCATGGCCGATCTTGTAGTCCTTGCCGGCGACATCTATCTGCTTTTTCAGGTCGCTCGTCGTTCCGGCTAGTTCTGGCAGAGCGCCCTTGAAGGCGTTGGTGGCGTCTGTCAGCAGAACCCGGTCCTGGGGCCGTTTCGGGCCGGCAAGGCTTGGTTCAACCGTTGAAATGTCGAGTTCCAGCGTCGCAGTGAATTCCGGATCCGGCGTATCGTTGTCACGCCACATGCCTTGTGCCTTTGCATAGGCTTCCACCAGTTTTACCCGTTTTGGATCACGGGCCGTGAAGTTGAGGTAGTTGATGGTCTCTGCATCGATCGGGAAGAAACCGCAAGTCGCGCCATATTCCGGCGCCATGTTGGAAATGGTTGCCCGGTCGGCAAGGCCAAGTTCCGCAATGCCGGGGCCATAGAATTCGACGAACTTGCCGACAACGCCCTGTGCACGCAGCATCTGCGTTACGGTCAGTACGAGGTCAGTTGCTGTTGTCCCTTCCTTCAACTTGCCCGTCAGCTTGAAGCCGACGACTTCCGGGATCAGCATGGAAATCGGCTGGCCGAGCATAACAGCTTCGGCCTCGATTCCGCCAACACCCCAGCCAAGGACAGCAAGGCCGTTGACCATCGTCGTGTGGCTGTCCGTACCGACCAATGTGTCCGGATACGCGACTTCGTTGCCGTTCTGGTCTTTTGTTGTCCAGACGGTCTGCGCAAGATATTCTAGGTTGACCTGATGGCAGATGCCAGTTCCGGGCGGAACAACACGGAAATTGTTGAATGCTTTCTGGCCCCACCGGAGGAAGGCGTAGCGTTCGCCATTCCGTTCCATTTCCAGTTCAACGTTCTGACCGAAAGAGGCAGCAGTGCCGAACTTGTCAACCATCACGGAATGGTCAATCACCAGGTCACATTGGGCAAGCGGGTTGATCTTTTCCGGATCGCCGCCGAGGGCTACCATTGCATCGCGCATCGCAGCAAGGTCAACAACAGCCGGTACGCCGGTGAAATCCTGCATCAGCACGCGGGCCGGGCGATAGGCGATCTCGCGATCCGCCTTGCGGTCTTTCAGCCAGCCAGCGATCGCGCTGACATCTTCCGAACTTACAGTGCGGCCATCTTCGTGGCGAAGCAGGTTTTCAAGAAGGACTTTAAGGGAAAAGGGAAGGCGGGAGACATCGCCGAGGCCGGCTTTTTCAGCTTCCGGGATGCTGTAATAATCATATTTTTCACCGTCGACATCGAGTGTGCGGCGAATGTTCAGGCTGTCGTGACCAGTTGTTGTCAACGTATCGCTCCTTGAAGGTAGGGGGAACGGAAAATGCCGGAAGTTCGGCACCGGTTCAATAATGTGCGTTATGTGCCTTAAATTTGAAAAATTCTCAAGTGTTAAGGTTCGAAACCGACGTTTCAGACACCATTATCTTCGATATTTAGTAAGATCGATCCGCAAAAG
>Ga0098035_1001462_pt1 | contig 11438 bp, 11 predicted proteins | sample 3_EtaG_FD_75046 | JGI IMG/M metagenome (GOLD analysis project Ga0098035, IMG submission 75046) | Marine viral communities from the Subarctic Pacific Ocean - 3_ETSP_OMZ_AT15126 metaG | ecosystem: Environmental > Aquatic > Marine > Oceanic | place: Pacific Ocean | collected 2015-01-07
CAGCGAAGAACAGATCATTGGTTTTCTGGGCGAAGCCGAAGCGGGACTGCCCAGCAAGAAGCTATGCCGTCGGCACGGTTTCTCAGAAGCCAGTTACTATCTATGGCGCAGCAAGTTTGGCGGCATGAGCGTACCCGATGCCAAACGACTCAAAGAACTCGAAGCCGAAAATGGACGCTTGAAAAAGCTGCTCGCCGAATCACTACTGGAAATGGAGGTCACTCGTGAGGCGCTTAGAAAAAAGTGGTGAGTGCCCCTGCCCGCCGAGACGTGGTGCGCTTTATGGTGTCACGTGGCTTGAGTGAGCGCCGAGTGCTCCGTGTCAACCATATGAGTGCCAGTGCATTGCATTATCAATCGGCCCCTGACCACAATGGGGCATTGCGTGAACGGATTATTGCCTGGCCCATCGGCATCGTCGCTATAGCGCTGGCATGATCTACCTGAAGCTGCGTCAAGCCGGTGAACGGGTCAATCATAAGCGCGTCAAAAGCCACTACGCGGCGGCTCGGTTGCAGGTAAAACGCCGCAAGCGCAAGAAGGTTCCTGCGTCTGAGCGAAAGCCCCTTGGCCATCCTTGTGTCGCCAACCAGGTCTGGTCAATGGATTTTGTATTTGACCGTACGGCAGAAGGACGCGTGATAAAGAACCTCACCGTTATCGACGACGCCCCCCTTGAAGCCGTGCCGATCGTGCCTGAACGGGCCATTGGCGGTCTGGCTTTAACACGGATTCTAGATCAACTGGCTTTACAACGTGGCCTACCTAGCGCCATTCGTACGGATAATGGAAAGGAATTTTGTGGGCGCGCCATGCTGTTATGGGCTCATCTACATGGCATTGCCCTGTTTTTAATTGAACCTGGAAAACCCAATTAAAACGCCTACATCGAATCGTTCGATGGGAGTTTTCGAGATAAATATCTGAATGAGCATTGGTTCACCAGCCTTCATCACGCCAAGGTTGTCATCGAAGCATGGCGGCGGGAATACAACGAAGAAAGACCGAAGAAGAGTCTTGGAGGGCTGACACCTTCAGCCTATGCCGAGCAACTGGTGGTAAAACAGGATAAAGTTACTGCTGACTCTAAACCTGGGTGCTACTGAAGATGGGGTGACGTCGTCCTAAGCGCGTTATATGGAGTGCTAAAAAAGTTAATCGGTGTCTAGCTGTGAATCGCTCTACAGTTGGTTGAATCATCCGAAACAATGTACATACAGCTAAAGCACGTTCCAATAGCAGTGCTGCTGGGTCGTACAGCGTGAGATGCGATACTCAAGTGCTTCCCCTTGTAAGCCCCGGGCAATCCGGCGGACTTCGAGTAATGGTGAACCAATCTCTACACCCAGGTATTGATGTTCGTTAGAGCCTGCGGCAATGGCTAATAAGCGCTCTTCTGCCTTTGCAACACTTTGACCAAATTTTTGTTGATAGAGCTGATAAAGAGTGTTGGGCAATGTTTGTGGCTCGCTTTCGAGAGCCGGAAAGCGCGCTGCATCTACGACCAGATCTTCGAGTAATGCCGGTATATCATCTAGGGCCCTGATGCGCTGGATGTGGACGACAATAGCGCCTTTTTCAAGTTCAAGAGCTCGTGCTTCTTCAGGCGTTGCCGTGCGGCATTTACGCTGGAGTACGCGGGATACTGGAAGAGAGCGTGAGCCATCAAAACGCGCGAAGTGAAAAAACTGGAAAAGAGAACGATCGCTGTCGTGGGTCGCTACCACTGTGCCTTTTCCCTGATGTCGAATGACAACATGTTCATTGGCAAGTGCATCGACCGCCTTGCGTAGCGTGCCGATACTGACTCCGTATTCCTGAGAGAGGGCAGATTCACTGGGAATATACGTGCCAGGAGTCCAAGCGCCCGAGACAATACGAGCGAGTAGAGCTTCCTTGATTTGCTGATACAGTGGGCGATAGTTGGGTGTTGGTTGGTCGTTCATACTCGTTTCCTTGAAGTGTGGCTTGGGTCTATGACGTTGTTTCATCGCAGCGGTTTAAAAGTGCTAACTGTCTCTGGTACAGCGTTCATTTCTATCCACTTTGTTCGCTCATAACCATCTTTTATGTGAACAATAATACCAAAAAAACATGCAGAGAGCTTGATTTCATCTATCATATATCATACATATGAGTTGTGGCTTCATAGCATTTGGTGCATTGGAGTTCATATGGGCAGTTTACATGAGTGGTTTTTAGTTGGTTTCGCCAATAGCTTTGTTGTCTGAAAGCAAGACAACATCAATAAGCCTCACTAACAAGTCTAAGAGGAGATGCTATGAGTATCGACTTTATAGTGCATGATGCCGACGACAGCGTCGGGGTCATCGTCGTCGAGGGGATTCAGGCTGGCCAAGAGGTAACAGGCTGGGTCATGGAAGGGAATGAGACGATCACTTGCACCGTTCATGATGCCATTCCGATCGGTCATAAGCTGGCGGTTCGTGATCTGGCAGAAAATGATGCTGTCATGAAGTACAGCGTCGATATTGGTCGCGCCATCAAGCCGATCAATAAGGGTGAACACCTGCACGTCCACAATGTTAAAACCAAGAGGTGGTAAAAATGGAAATTACAGGTCGCAAGTTTCAAGGCTATCGTCGCGAGAACGGACGTGTTGGTGTCCGTAACCACGTTATCGTTATGCCGGTCGACGACATTTCCAACGCTGCCGCCGAGGCCGTCGCCAATAACATCAAAGGCACCCTGGCACTACCGCATGCTTATGGCCGTTTGCAGTTTGGTCCTGATCTGGATCTGCACTTCCGTACCCTGATCGGTATCGGTTGTAACCCAAACGTTGCGGCTGTGATCGTGATTGGTATCGAGCCGGGCTGGACGAACAAAGTTGTCGATGGCATCAAGGCCACCGGCAAGCCGGTTGAAGGCTTCTGGATTGAGCAGAACGGTGACCACAATACAATTTGCGCGGCATCCAAGAAAGCCCGTGAGTTTGTGCAGCACGCCAGTGAGTTGCAGCGCGAAGAGTGCGATATCAATGAGCTGTGGGTCTCTACCAAGTGCGGTGAGTCTGACACCACCTCTGGTCTGGCTTCCTGCCCGACGACCGGTAATGCGTTTGATAAGCTCTATGATGCAGGCTGTACGCTGGTATTTGGTGAAACATCCGAATTGACGGGCGGTGAGCATCTGGTGGCTGAGCGTTGTGCAACGCCGGAAGTGCGTAAGCAGTTCCAGGCGATGTTTGATGGCTACAGCAATATGATTGACCGCTACAAAACCAGCGATCTGTCCGAGTCCCAGCCGACCAAGGGCAACATTGAAGGCGGTCTGACGACCATCGAAGAGAAGGCGCTGGGTAATATCCAGAAGATCGGTAAGCGCTGCATGGTTGATGGTGTGCTGGATAAAGCCGAAGCGCCGACCGGGCCGGGTCTGTGGTTCATGGATTCTTCTTCGGCAGCGGCTGAGATGGTGACGTTGTGCGCAGCGGCGGGTTATGTCGTACATTTCTTCCCGACGGGCCAGGGTAACGTTATCGGTAACCCGATTCTGCCGGTCATCAAGCTGTGTGCTAACCCGCGTACCCTGCGGACCATGAGCGAACATATTGACGTTGATGTCACGCCGCTTGTCAGACGCGAGATGGATATGGACCAGGCCGGTGATGAATTGCTGGAAATGATGGTGCGTACCGCCAATGGCCGCCACACTGCTGCAGAAGCGCTTGGGCATCGTGAGTTCGTTATGACACGCCTCTACGAAAGTGCCTGATCATCTTTTGACGCCCCTGCCGTTGGCGGGGCGTCGATTTTTTGACAAAAAAAGAACAACAACAGGAAAAGATTCAATAGGGAAATTATATTTCCGTGCACTGCGATGTTATCGCAATCCCTGTGCATTTCACTCACAAGTTAATAATGACAACGACCATACTTGGAGAATGAATCATGCGAACCTCTCTATCCATCGGCCTTGCAGCCGGTCTGGGGCTATCCCTCGTCAGCGCTTTTACCATGGCTCAGACTGACGATTTTCCATCCAAAGACATCCAGTACGTGATTCCCTTCGGCCCTGGCGGTGAGTCTGATATCAGTGCTCGTCTGCAGCAGAAGTATTTCGAGGAAATCACCGGCGAACAGCTGATCGTCCAGTATATGCCGGGTGGCGGTGGTGCCGTGGGTTGGTCTCAGCTCTCGGATATGCCAGCAGACGGCTACACGATCATGGGCTCTAACCTGCCGCACATCATCTTCAAGCCAATGGGGAAGGACGTCGGTTTCCAGCTGGAAGACCTCAACAACTTCCACTATTTCCACTATTCACCTGATGCCATTCTGGTGCGCAACGATAGTCCTTATGAAACCCTTGATGACTTGGTTGAAGCCGCCAGCGAAGCGCCGGGCGCTGTCACTCTCTCTGGTAGTGGTACCTACAGTGCCAACGATGTGGCGAATACGCGTTTCCAGCAGTTAGCGGATGTCACCACTACCTATATACCCTTCAAGGGAACCGGCGCAGCGGTAACGGCGCTGCTCGGTGGCGTGGTGCAGGCAGAGTGGGGCTATACGACAGTTGCCGCCAATCATCAGGATAAAGTTCGCATGCTGGCAGTGGCCTCTGAGGAGCGTCACCCGATGTTCCCTGATGTGCCGACCTTCCAGGAGCTTGGCTATGACATGGTAGGCGGTGCCTATCGTGGTATGGCAGTCCCTGAGGGAACCCCTGACGATATCCAGCAGCGGCTCTCTGATATCTTCCAGCAGATTAACCAGAATCCTCAGTTCCAGCAGGAAATGCAGGACCTGGGCTTTGTGCTGATGGATATCCCGGTGGATGAAATGGACGCATTCATGGCGGAACGTATGGATGTTTATGAGGCTACCGCGCGTGAACTCGGCCTGATCGACTGATCTGACCTCGGTAAGGAGTCGTATGGATATTCTCAGCCATGCATTAGGCGCCTTGTCGCCGATGAACCTGGGGTTGGCGCTGTTGGGCGTTGCTGCGGGAATTGTCATCGGGGCGCTGCCAGGGCTTTCCGCCACGATGGCGGTTGCCGTGCTGGTGCCGGTGACGTTCGGCATGTCGCCGGAGTCAGCGTTGATCATGCTGGGCGCGATTTACACGGGCGCCATTTATGGTGGGTCGTATTCGGCCATTCTGGTCAATACGCCGGGAACGCCGTCGGCAATAGCGACAACGTTCGATGGCTTTCCGATGGCCAAGCGTGGTGATGGTGACCTGGCGGTCACCCTCTCAACACTGGCATCCGTCGTGGGTGGGCTGGTCGGCGTACTGGCCTTACTGACGCTGGCACCTCTGTTGGCACAGGTGGCGCTAAGCTTCGGTCCTGTGGAATATTTCTGGCTGGCCATTTTCGGGTTGACGCTGATCTCGGCGTTGTCTGAGGGGTCGACCCTGAAAGGCTTCATGGGCGCTGGGTTTGGGTTATTGCTCTCCACTGTCGGCGTGGCCGTGGTGGGGGGCGATATTCGTTACACCTTTGGTTCTCAGGTGTTGCTGGGCGGTATCGAGACGGTGTCGGCGTTAATCGGGCTGTACTGTATCCCGGTGCTGATTGATCTGGTCGCTACCCCTGAATCCCATCTCAAAGTTAGCGAGGAGCCACGCGGGATCCGTTTGCGCGAAGGTCTGAAGCATGCCTGGATAGGCAAGCTGAACCTGTTGCGTTCGGCGACCATTGGTACCGGGGTGGCGATTCTGCCAGGGGCTGGCGGGTCGATTGCCAGCCTGGTGTCTTACTCGGAAGCTAGGCGCGCCGCCAAAGATTCGAGTTCCTTTGGTAAGGGAAACCCTCAGGGGGTGCTGGCCACCGAAGCCGCCAATAACGCGACGGTAGGCGGTGGTTTCATTCCTACTCTGGTGCTGGGGATTCCTGGCACACCGCCGGATGCTGTCATCCTGGGGGCGCTGCTGGTGCAAGGCTTCCGTACCGGCCCAGAGCTCTTCACCACCAATGCGAGCATCACCTATACCTTTGTTGCCGGGCTGTTTATCGCCACCTGTCTGCTGTTGCCGCTGGGGTTACTGATCGGCCGCTATGCCTTCAAGTTCATTATCACCATTCCCAAAGCGTTACTGGTGCCTACCATCGCCTTCATGACGGTGATCGGGACCTATGCCATTCGCAATAGTGTCAGTGATGTCATCATCATGCTGACGCTGGGTGTGGTGGGATGGTTGCTCAATCGCTACGGGTTCAAACCCTCACCGATTGTGCTGGGCCTGATTCTGGGGCCTATTGCCGAACAGGGATTCGTGCAGGGCTTTCTGATGGGGCGTGCCAGCGGCTCCTATGCAACGATGTTCTTTGGTGGGCCGATTTCGCTGACGATCATTGCCTTATCGATCCTCAGTGTCTTCTATCCGGTGATCAAGGCGCGTCGAGCTCAGCGGCGTCATAACAACGGTACGGATGATCCCCGTCAGGAGGCTTCATCATGAGCAAAGCACTTCCCAAGCTCCAGGCGTCGTGCTCCGCACGCTCAGAATTCCTGCTGCCGCTGCTGTTCATCGGCATTGGCGGTGTTTGCCTATGGCAAAGCCAGGATATGAGCCAGCTGGGGGCTATTTTCCCCGTCACCATTGCTATCGTGGTTATCGTCGCAGGGTTACTGCGGCTTGTCCAACTGTTGGTGCGCGGGGTGTCAAGCAATACAGAACGTGACACGGGGTCTACCCCCAAACGGGTGCTGCTGGTAGTTGTGATGACCGCCTGGGCGTTAGTGATGCCATGGGCGGGTTTTCTGCTGGCGGGGCTGGCAAGTTTTGTCAGCCTGATGATGGTGGCGCAATACCAATCTTGGACAACCCGACGTTTAATCGGGCATCTGGTGACAGGGGCCGTGTTGGTGGCCTTTTTCTACGGTCTCTTTGCCTTACTGCTGAATGTGCCGTTACCGGTGGGGCGGTGGTGGACGTAGCCGTTTTGTCGCACAGAGACAGATCACCCTTAATGCCGGGGTTGTTCCCGCAGTGACGGCTATCCCGGCAAGAACAGCTATTCCTGTAGTAAAAACTGTTCCGGTAATAAAAACTATCCCGGTAGTAACAACTTTCCTGGCAATGAAAATTGTCCCGGTAAAAAAGGAGTACTCATGGCCAAAATTGTGATTTCTGAGTTCATGGACGAAGCCGTCGTCGAAAGCCTTCAAACGCAGTTCGACGTTATTTTCGACACCACCCTGGTGGATAACCGTTCGTCCCTGCTTGACGCCGTCGCTGACGCCGATGCCATCATCGTGCGTAATCGTACTCAGGTAAATGCTGAGTTACTGGCGGCGGCTCCCCGCTTGAAGGCGGTAGGACGCTTGGGTGTGGGCCTTGATAATATTGATCTCAAGGCCTGTGAGGCTCAGGGAGTGGCGGTTAAGCCAGCCCATGGAGGTAACGGCAGCTCGGTGGCTGAGTACGTGCTGACAGGTATCCTGATGTTGCGTCGCAATGCTTACATCGCGAGCTCAGCAATGCTGGCAGGTGAGTGGCCGCGTCAGTCGTTGATTGGTTGCGAAGCCAGCGGTTCGACACTGGGGCTGGTCGGCTTTGGCGCCATTGCCCGTGAAACCGCGCGGCGGGCGCTTGCCCTGGACATGAAAGTGGTGGCTTTCGACCCTCACCTGGCGGCGGATGCGCCTGAGTGGGCAGGCGTCGAACGTCATGAAAGCCTTGACACGCTGCTTGGTGTTGCCGATGCGGTGAGCTTACACGTTCCCTTGACGTATGAAACGCGTCATTTGATCGACGATGCTGCGTTGAACCGTATGAAGTCTAGCGCCATCCTGATCAATGCGGCGCGTGGCGGTATCCTGGATGAGTCGGCCATGGCTGCGGCACTGCGCGAAGGCCGGTTAGCCGGTGCCCTGCTGGATGTCTTTGAGCAGGAACCCTTGCCAGCGGGTTCCGCCCTTGTCGGGGTGCCAAACCTTATCCTGACGCCGCATATTGCCGGTGTTACTGAAGAGTCCAATGCCCGTATCAGCCAGATGACCGCCGATAATGTGCGTGATGTGCTGGCGAACGTGGGGGTGGGCGCATGACTGATAACGTCAAACTCAGCGTCGCCGACGTTCGGGATCTGGCCATGGCCGCCATGCGGGGCCGCGGCTTCGGTAAGGCCGAAGCAACAGCGACTGTTGAGGCCCTGCTGGCCGCTGAACGTGATGGTCTGCCTTCACACGGTCTGTCACGGCTGCCTTTCTATCTGGATCAGGCGGCAAGTGGCAAGGTGGATGCATCAGCCGTGCCTGGCGTGGAAACACTAGGGGCGGTGGTGCGTGTTGATGCCGCCCATGGTCTGGCGTTCCCCGCAGTAGAAAAGGGGCTGGAAGCGGGTTATCAATGCGCTTCGCAACTGGGGCTGGCGGCCGTGTCGATTGCTCGTTCCCACCACTTCGGGGTTGCCGGTGCGTCAGTGGAAGCGGCCGCCCGGCAGGGTTATCTGGCGCTGGCGTTCAGTAACGCGCCATCTGCCATGGCCCCCTGGGGCGGTAAGCGCCCGCTGTTTGGCACCAACCCTATTGCTTTTGCCTGTCCGCGCCATGACGGTGACCCGCTGCTGATTGATCTGTCGCTGTCCAAAGTCGCCCGCGGGAAAGTGATGATGGCGAAACTGCACGGTAAACCGATCCCGGAAGGCTGGGCGCTGGATATAGAAGGGCAGGCCACCACGGACCCGGATGCGGCGCTGGCTGGCAGTATGGTGCCCGCCGGTGATGCCAAAGGGGCAGCGTTAGCGCTGATGGTTGAGCTACTGACGGCAGGGCTGACCGGAAGCAATTTCGGGTTTCAGGCAAGCTCCTTTTTTGACGCAGAAGGCAAGCCGCCCGGTATTGCGCAACTGATTCTGCTGATTGATCCGCAGCGCTTTTCCGAGGGCTTTATCGAACATGCCGAAAGCCTGTTCGCGGCCATGCTGGAACAGCCCGGTGTGCGCATCCCGGGTGAGCGCCGTTTTCAGCTGCGTCGTGAAGGCGATGACCAGGTCACATTGTCGACCTCTCTTGTCGCCGCGCTTGAGAGTCACGCGGCAGCAAGCTGACGTTCAGGCGTCTGTGTTCAATGGGCCAGTTGAACCCCGGATGACCAGGGGGGCGTCCAGCAACTGCCGATGTGGGAGTGCCTCGCCCTCAATGCGAGCCACTAATGCATCGGCGACCTGATACCCGATGTTGGTGGCAGGCACTGCTACGGTAGTCAAGGCTGGCGTCATGAAGCGGGCCTGGGGAAGATCATCAAAGCCCGTGACTGAAAGGTCCTCCGGCATGCGTATGCCGGCTCGTTGGGCCGCCAGCATAACGCCGAACGCCAGGGTATCGTTGCCGCAAAGTATGGCCGTGGGGGGCTTGTCCAGGCGCATCAAAGCCTCAAGTGCCTCAAAGCCTTCAGCAATACCGTAATTGACGGTGATGATGTACTCGGCCGGTATCTGGCAGCCAGCCTGTTCGGCGGCCTGAAGAAAGCCTTGCATACGTGAACGGGCACGATCATTGCTTTCTATCGGTGCGCTGATCACAGCCAGTCGGCGGTGCCCAAGTAACAGCAGATGTTCGGCCAGTGCGCGGGCTGGCGCAATATTATCAAACCCGATGGTTGGCCAGTCGGCATCATCGATGCCATGCCAGCAGGTTAAAAAAGGCAGCTGGCGTCGCTTTAGTGTTGTCAGCGCACTGGGTCGGTGGTCATGGCCGATCAGCACCAGGCCATCAACCCCTTGCTGGATCAGTGTGTGCAACGCTTCGAGTTCATCATCAAGATCGTAGCGGTAGGTGGCAATCAGTAAACGGTAATCGTGATGTTTAAGACGCTGTTCCAGACGGTTGATACCCGTGCTGAAGATAGAGTTATCCAACGTAGGGACCAGCACCCCAATGGCGCCGATACGCCGCGAGGCAAGGGCTCGTGCAGAGCCATGCGGTACATAGCCAAGTTTGTCGACGGCGGCTTCTACACGTGCCCGCAACTGGCTACTGACATGCGGTGCTCGATTGAGAACCCTTGAGACAGAGGCAGTTGAAACGCCCGCTTCCCTGGCAACGTCTGCCAATAATGTGTGTTGTAATTCTTTGTTCATAAAGGCTTTTTCCCTATTTCCACAGGGTGAGAACCTCGGTCATCGACGTGTGTATGTCGAAGTAAAGTTTTTCTGGACAATTCATCTATATGAATCTAGTTTGAATACAAAGCCTTGTAAGCGCTTACATTCAAGCCTACTTCTATATACAGCATTGAGTGGGGGCCGCCAAGGCTAAGCAGGCAAACGTCAGTAGACATAAGCACGAAGACGTAAGTACGTAAACACTGACAGATAAGAAATAATGACAAGAATAATGAATGTTAGAGGAGTGATCCTATGTCGGATTCATCTAATCAATCTTCCAGTCATAAAGGGAAGGGGGCGCTCATGTGGGTAGCCTTCGGCCTTTTTGTAATCTTTTTCCTCAATGTTTTGCTGCAACGCTTTAGCCCAGGGACGTTAGAGCTCTCCGCCGCTCAGGAAGCCTTGTTTCTTCTGGCTGCAACCGGGGTTTTTATTTCGGCCTGTCTGAAGCTTGAATCCCGCAACGCCAATACTGCATGAGGCCTGTTGAGGCCTGATAACAACGTTGATCACGATGTTTGATAACAACTACAAGGAGCACGCAGATGTCTCTATTAAACCGTTTGGATATCCTCAGGTCCGGTGTTGCTGGTGAGCCTAGCCTGCCAGAGCGCCGTCAATTCATGCTAAACGCGGGTCGCTTTGGTTTTAGTGCCGCCGTCATTGGCGCTGTTGGCGGGACTCTGTTTTCAGAGCAGGCCATGGCGCAAACCGCCCAGGAGGAGAGAGAGCTTCAGGCTGCGGCTGAAATGACCATCGTCCTGGCAACCGGGTATCGGGTAGGTGCGACGCGGGCCTATCCCATCATGCAGCTGAACTATAAAGAGAACCTGCAGAATTTCACGGGCGGTCGAATCTACGTAAGGCTCGCTCCAGCGGGTGAGTTGGGTGTTGGTGACACCCTGATCAGCAAAGTGCAGGGTGGGTCCATCGCGATTGCGCAGCACTCTATGGCAAACTTGGCGGCTTTTGCACCGGAAGTGGATCTGATCAATATTCCTTACTGGTGTGGCAACAACCAGAACCTCGTCAACCTGGTGACCTCACAGACCTGGGAAGATGTTGTACATAGTAAGATTGAGGAACGTGGTTTCAAGGTGCTCTCTTATATCTGTATTGATCCACGGACCGTGGCGGTTCGTGAGGGGTTACTTGACGGTCCCGTCAAAACGCCGGATGACATTGAAGGCATCAAGTTCCGGGTTCCGGGTTCACAAATCCTGCAAAAAGTTTACCGCCTGTTAGGCGCGAATCCAACGCCGGTTGCCTGGGGGGAAACATCCTCTGCCATGCAGCAGGGCGTTGCCGATGTGCTTGACCCCAGTGTTCAGGCCCTGTTGGTGTTTGGTTTCAC
>Ga0098035_1001463_pt1 | contig 11425 bp, 28 predicted proteins | sample 3_EtaG_FD_75046 | JGI IMG/M metagenome (GOLD analysis project Ga0098035, IMG submission 75046) | Marine viral communities from the Subarctic Pacific Ocean - 3_ETSP_OMZ_AT15126 metaG | ecosystem: Environmental > Aquatic > Marine > Oceanic | place: Pacific Ocean | collected 2015-01-07
GTCGAGCGAAACCTACGGCAAAAAGGCTAGTAAGGACCCAAAAAGCTATATATACCAACGTTTATTTAACACCCCCCCTATAAGACTATATAGGACTATATATTATTTACAAATAAGGTGGAATGTATAGATTAATAATATAGGTGGATAATTCTTTTTGGTTTTACTCCTGCCATTACACATAAATTATTCACCTATGTATTATGTACGAACTAACTTTAAAAATGATCATATCTGATATAATTATTAAAGCCATTACTCCTACTTTAAAGCATTCTGATATTAAAAATAATATTACAGATACAACTATACCTACTCCAGAACAAGAAGAAGAAGTATATTTGTTTCTAAAACAATGTGAAAAGTTAGGACCGCCTTGGATTTAATTATCTATATTTACTAGAGCTCAATGCTCTATTTAATTTATCAGTCCAAATAAATTGAATTCTTTTATGCACAGTTTTCTCTGCATTTTCTTCAAAGAATAATCGTTTAGGTATTGGTACTGTTCTAACCAATGAATATAATCTTTCTAATCCTTTCTTACCTTTACTTTGAACAATCGCCTGTTCTGATTTGCCACGAACATTTTTAATCAATCTTACTCCAGGCATTGCTCTAACAGCAGTAGGTCTCCATTGTGGGTTACGTCTCATACCTAATTTCTTTTTAACTCTACTACTTGGAACAGCAATATAATTACCAGTTTTAGCACGTTTCATACCGCCTTGTTGATGTGTTACTAAATACTCTAACGGACTACTCGACTTATCTAATACTTTAGCCGATAACATACCTATATTATAATCCTTCTTCTTGGCCTTTATAACTCTTAATCTTCCTTTAGCCATACGACTGGCATTGACACTATTCTTAAATGCTTGAGGAAATGATTTATCTATTGCGTTTTGTCTTACTTTAAACGCAACATCTGTTAACGTTGTCGCTGCAACAAATGGTACCTGTTTCTTTTGAAAACTATTAAGCCCTTTAGTAAATTCTTTGATATTATTCTTAACATTAATCTTTAAATATTTACTCACTACTGGCACCCTTCACATTCGTTAGTATCATCAACGATAACCCCATTACTTTCATAGCTTAAATCTTCTGCTTTATCTTGATGTTTAAAATATTCTTTACTGCTACATTCACACCCATCACATTTACAACCTTCATGGTCTGCTTCTATGCAATGGCATAAATGTTTGCATTTCTTACAAGTTCTGTCTGACATTAGTGTAATGTTATATTATTTTTAGGTTCATATTCACCCATTTCTTTAAGCCATAATTCGCTTTGCAATCTCGCCCACATCATAGCATCAAATTCGTTACGAAAACCGTCTATATCAATAATAACAGTGGTATCTTTAACTTTTATATCCGCTTTAAGAAATTTATCCCTGATACTACCTATTCTTATACCGTCATTTAGCAGCTCTTGAGGTTTGGGCTGTTTCTTTGGGTTTTTTGACTTCTTCATAAGTAGCACGAAGACCTTTAACAACATATAAATTTTTGATATTATTTTCATAACATTGTATAACTTTTTTTTGTAATAAATTAAACCCATCATGTTCGTTTTCCATTGTATCATTTAATTTTTTTTTTTGAGGACCAGCAGCATCCCATATTTGTATTAAATAATATTTTTTAGCCATAATATTCGTTTTAAGGGCGGTTAAGTCTCCCGCTCCGCCCTATAGAAAGGAGGCATACCTAAAAAAAGGGATTCTTTTAGATTGTACCAATTTTTGGGTTATATGATTATGGTTTAAGAATCAAGTTCCATTTTTGCATCTTTTTTAAAGCGATGCTTTTTGTATTTTTTACCGTATTTAGTAAATTCATCATACTCACCAAACGTACCAACAAATTTATAACCATCTACAAATTGTTGAGCAGTAATAGTAGTAAATTGAGGTCCTTGTACTTCATTATCTTCCCAACATTGATGATTGAGCCAGGTGGCTGGATGTTTAGTATATTGCTTATTAATACTAAAGGATTTTCTATATCTTCGAGCTAATTCATCAACTTTAAGCTCGGTTTTAATGTTTTTAAATGCTTTAGCTGCTGCACCTTTGCCTTTTTTCATATTGCTAGGAATATTATCCCAAAAATCTTTAAATGATTGTACATATATATATTTATTATTTATTTTATTATTTAATATGTGGTCGCTTTTGGAACGTAGCTTTGCCTGTAAGTTTGCCTGTAAGGTTGTCGTATGTTGGTATTCGTTATAGTTAACAATGGTTATTCGTGATATACCTTCGTTCGTAACTATGCCTATCATTGATGCAAACGCTAGCCGCTTTAAAAAACGCCTTACTTTACTGACATTCCAGTTCCATTTTAACGCTAAATACTTGGGAGAAACCACTAATTCTCCACGTTTAACTTTTTTAGTATATTGATTAAATCTAATTGTATCTTCTTTATAAGAAGCTCGACTAATTAAATCTATCCATGCTAGAATTTCTGAATAAGGTTCAATTTTGAATACTCTATGTCTAAATACGCCTCTATTGATTCTAATATAACCAGTCATAAATTTCCTTTCTATTACGGTTTCTTTTATCAAAGGATGATGAAGTATTAGCTTACGCTAATTAGGGATTTGTAGATTTGATAAAAGATTTTGGGTACCGCTAGAGCCCACCCAAATTTATCTACTATCCCAACTCTTAATTCATTGTAAATATTTCTCCAATATTCTTTTTAATGTAGTCCAACTCATTACAAATTTAGGTTCTTCAAAATCTTCAACTAAAGCCAACAGATGTGCATTACCGATCCATTTATTTATAGTCTTAAATCCAACACCGCCTTTTCTTGCCTTAACCTCAATATTTAATTCACCTAAACCTTCAATTTTAACAATAACATCATGAGGTAATCCCAAAATACTCCCAGACATAGGTTGCCTACGAGCTCTGTAACCTTCTTTTTCAAAAAGTTTAACAATTTTATATTCTACTCTGTTACCTTTACGTTTTGGGTTTATCGTCATTTTTAGGTCTTATTTCTTCATACCAACTATTAAAACTTCTTGTTTTATCTTTCTCTAATAGATAAACAAGATCAGCTATCAAATCACATCTTGCTAAATCATCAATTTCTTCTTTAAATTGAGATGAAAACTCAAACCCATTTACCTCCATACAATCTTTATCAATAGTAAATTTAAGATTATAAGTTTTAATATGTTTAAATGGTTTTATAATTTTGATTGCCATCTTTTATGTCCTTTCTATTATATTTATTCATTAAAAATCCAATACGATTACTCGGTATATTAAGGGCCTGTCTTAAACGTTCTAACTTAATATTATTAATAACATTAGTACCTTTTTCATATTTTTGGACTTGTTGAAACGTTGTAAAAATTAATTCTCCAACATCTGATTGCGTCATACCTAATTGCAATCTTCTTTTTCTTATCTTTAATCCCATAAATTTTATATACGCCATTTCTTCTGGAGTATAATCTCTACGAGACCACTTACCTCTTTTTCCTACTCTTTTTCTATTACAGTTTTTTTGATCTGTACTTATCATAACTGCCACTCCTTTCTTTTTTCTGTTGGCTGCATTAAATAATATTTACGCCAACATGGTTTACAATAAAACGCTTGATCGTAAAAATGTTGCTGACCACTATCAAACCAAGTAATTTTTTCCTGGTCGTTCATACAACTATTACATATCATAGCGATTGATTTTATTTTTACGCTTTTAAACATTAATAATACCGATTAAACACCCTATCCAATAAAGCGGATAATAACGTTGATCGTTCCTCTGATACATTTTTAAAATATCGTTTAGCATTTTCCTTAAGTTCAAAAACATTATGCGGTTGTATATTGGCATAACTACAAACTTCTTCAAAATCGCATTTTTGATTAAACCAATTTTCAGCTTCATAAATAATACGGTGTCGAGTAGCCAAACGATTATTAAACTTACTATCTTCAAAAATACCGCAACAATCGAGTATGATTCTTTTAAGAACGGCTCTCCACAACTTAACCGTTGGTGATAATTCGGTATTATGTAACAATTAACTTTCTCTCTATCCCTTAAATAATTCATTTTGCCTTTCATCTATTGGACACCAGTAAATATCATATAATTGATATGGCTGACCATCAATTTTAGAATTAACTGTTATTGAATAAGATTGCAACGCTTTCTCTAACGTTGAAACAGGAATACGCATTTTACCTTTCGACTTACCACGAATTTTTAATTCAACAATTAATCCGCCATGCTTGATTCCGAGTTTTACCCATTGTTCTCTTAATGTGATGCAGCCACGCCAAAGTTTTTTTACTGTTGCTGTTAACATTATTGTACGATCCTTTTTATAATCGCTACGTTGCCATGAATAGCATCGCCAGGTTGGCATATACGTCCTGTTCTTTTTTGCCATAAATACCAAGCGATTGTTGCACGTTTATTTCTTATTGCTCCATTAGGATTATCTTTTGCGTGATATATTCCTTTCATTAATGGTCCACCTTCTTCATCGAACCACATATCAAAAGTTCTATTAGAAATATTTTTATCAAATCCCCTTGATCTTTCTATAGTAGAACAATTAATAAGTGGGTACATATCTTTAAATGTTGGTTTATATTTAATAATATATTCATCAACAGTATCATCTGTTTTCCATAATATTAATTTATACATTTTTCTCTCCATTTCTCTATCAATTGTTAATTGATAGCGTTCTTTTTTATTCATTAATATCCCCACACTTCCTTTCTTGCTTTAATCTTATCATCACTCCATTTCCAATCGTCAGGATTAGGAGTAATAAGTTTTTTAAAATCATCTTTAGTATTTGCTAAATAACAAAGATGTTTAAGATTAGTTATAGCTTGGTCTATAATACGAGGAATATGATATTCATCTTCTTGCGTTAATGAATACTCCTTAATATTTTCTTTTGTCTTTAAGACTTGAATATAAAATAATTTATTTGATACATTCGTTGCCTTACTATAAATATACTGCTGAATCTTATTAGCAGTAGTTACCTTAATTGATCTTCCAGTAGTCTTTAAATCTAAAAATAAAAGATTATCCTTATTCTTAAATTCAAAATCTGTATATCCTTTAATCTTAACTCCGTTATGGATATAACCAATTTCCTTTTGATAACTTACGATCTTACCGAATTGAGATAATTTAGATGGTAGTTTTCTAATTGCTTGATCTATAAAATTCAACTCCTTTTCATACTCATCTTTTTTTATACCTATTTGTTTACAATATTCTATAAAATTACTTAATTGTAATTGAGCAACTTTCTCAACATCGCTTTGTTTAGCAATAGCCAAATGAACGCCTTGCTCTATAAATCTTCCTCGATGAGCTGCTGCACCAGCAGTAAATTTATATCCAAATATTTTTTCTAAAACGTATAATGCTGGATTAGAAATAAATAAGGATATACTGCTTGGTGATAGATATTTTATATTATGTTTTAATAGTTCTTTCATAAACCTCCTTGTTCTCTTGCGTTTTTTATAAAGTTCTTAAACATTTGTTCCTCTATTTTCTTTTTAGTATCTTCTGATAATGGTTGAGGATTTTCTATTTTTATTAAACCACGATCAAATTCAGTTGCTTTATCGCAAACTAAATCTATTTTTTTATCTCCAAAAATCTGTTTGAATTGTTTATTTAATTTTTTCATTACATTCATTTTGTTCCATTTCTCTAGGTGGGCTTAAAGGCCCACCTAGTTTATATAATTTAATATGGAATATCATCATCTAAAGTAGTATCTTTAGACGCTTCTTTTTTTGGCATATCAACTATATTTTGTTTAACCGCCAAATCTTCCATACTACCAGAAAAATAAACCTTTTCTTCTTTAGATATATTTTTCCATATTGAAACAGCAAATAAGTTTTTATCTTTGTCGCAATAATAACCTTTAAGACTAGGTTGTTGATCACCTTTTATCTTAAATTTATTAGCCCAAATTATAAATTTATTTGGTTTGTTTGGTCCATACGTTAATGCTTTTTGTTTAGCATCAAGTTTTGGTTTATCTTCACTCATACTATTTCCTCCTCTATACTATTAGTGATTGATAAATCTATTTCGTCAGCAGTTGCTATATCGTGTCCTACTGCAAATAGACTTTTAATCGCTCTACCCCAAGCGGCAGTTTGACAACATTCCGCTGCCCTTGATTGATGAGGATTATTAGATTTTGGATCTTTAAATCTTTCAGCTATTCCTGACGCTAAAAAACTATTATCCAACTTTCTTAAAGTTGCCATCATGACAATTCGATTTTCTGAATCGTGAACAACTTTAGTTCTTATTATTAAGTTATGTTTAAAAACATCTCTTAATACTCTTAAAAGGGTTGCCACTTTTAAATATGGCTTTCCTTTTATATCAACCCAAGACTTGCCTTTTTCTTCTTGATTTTTAAGTAAGCCATCAAGTTGTTTTCTTACTACGGCCAGATTTTCTTCAATATTCCAATCAATAGAACGTTCTTCTGCCGTAGTCTCACGATGATTAACGTTGATCATCTATACCTCCTGTTACATTTGCGACTTGCAACACTAAAATTGCATCACCTCGAATAAACAAAGTATTTGCATAAGGCATTGGAGATTCATTTTTCGTTGTTAACCATTTTTTATATAAATCAGTTGCCTGATCATTAATAAACAATGACTTATCTCCAATACTCGCTACAAGTCTTTTTTCTTCATTTTTATAGACACAAGGATATTGATCTACATTTTCAACACCGAGTAATTTTCGATAATCTTCCATACTCGGATTGTGTGGACGTTCAATAATCTCTTGCGATCCATTTGCCTTTAACTTTATTGCACTATACACGTTTTCCTCCTTAATTACCTATTGTATAAGTATTTAGTACATTATGACCACGACCATTTAAACATCGTGATAATAATTCTCTATCATACCAAGCGGCATAGAACGCATTAAATTCTTCTTTAATAAGTAATTTACAATGCTGTCTATCTTCTTGGTAATCATTTGCATTTTTACTAGCTTTTAAATCGGCAACTGGTTTATAGCCAGCACAACCAACTAATATTAATGAAGCTAATAAAATCATTGATAGTTTTTTCATAGCTCTCCTTTCCTAGTTATAGGGTGGGATTGATTTATGTCGGAGTAATTAAATCGTTCAATCCCACCACTAGTGTATAACCACGATTTAACTATTACGTTCAAATTGCTAAACGTAATTCTATAATTTATCATAATTCTTCTCTACCGTTAATTTTATATCAAATTCATTTTTTGAATAATACGAACTCCATTCAAATTCTAATGCTATTTTTGTACTTTCATCAGCCGTTTGATAATTTAAAAAATCTATTCCTTTTTGATTAATTGATACAAAGTACATTTTTTTATTAATATCGTGTCTTTTTAAATATCCAAGATTTAACAATTTATATATTTCTATACGAATTTTTAAATCCGCTTCAAAATCCCATTCCTTGAAAATATGAATAGTTAAATCTCTACAATTAATTTGTAATATGTTTGGTTTTGGAACTTTCGTCCAATATAATTTATCTAAAATTTCACAACACAGACCGAAGTTGAGCGGTTGTTGCACCCAACTTGCTAGTCTGCATTGAAATATATTATTTCTTCTCACTATATTCCTCTATTTTTCCTATAATCCAAATAAATCCAAATAATATCGTTATTCCAATCGAAGCGATAAATAAATCCATTAAGAAAATATCAATCCATTCAAAAGATAAAAATGATTTAATCATTATTCCTCCTTATTTAATTCAAGACAAATTCTACCAATCAAATTATTTATTTGTAATTCAGTTAATTTTTTATGTCCTGTATCGTGATTTTTAAGGTCCATTTCTTCATCTTTATTTTTACAAACTACACTTAATTGAATAGTTGTATTATATTTATTTACACTCATTACTTTCCTCCTTTTATGTTATTATTTCCATAAGGTTTAGTATCATCTATAAATATATTCTCTTGATTGAAATCCCAATCATTATTATATTTATAAGTGATATTGTTTTTAGGAATATTAATAACTCCAGTTCGAGTTTTAATATCCCATTTGGCACCACAATCTACAATATTAGTATTTTTTTGATTAGTAGAATTATAGTACGCTTGTCTTAATCGTTGGATCGGTAAACCACAATCTTTATAACCTTGTTCACAAGCGTCATAATAATATTCGCTTGGTGGTTTAACGTCATATTGATTATTCATAATATAATAAAACAACTTAACATTTTCATTTCCAACTTTTGCTATCGTTGTTTCTTTATTATAAAATGTTGGATAACCTTCATAACAATCCAGTTTATAAATATCGTATGAATTGACTTTGAAGATCGCACCAACGACTTTCGAGTTAGCTCTAGCACGTTCTATATCTAAAACGCCACGAAAAACTAACTTGAAACCTTCTAATTCCGCTGCACTAATTAATTGAGCGGTTGGACACCTAACAGACATTTGTTTTAAATTTAGATTTGATCCATATCCAAAATAATATCTTGGGTGTTTTTTATATTTTTTACGTATATCTTCCCTATTAGGTTCTCGATCTATATACGTTGTCCAATTATACATTGTTTCCTTCCCATCTTGTTCTATTAATCAAATTTCTTTCATTTTGATTAGTAGTTTCTTTTGTAAAATGTGTAATTCTTTTAATTAAGAATTTACGAGCATTTTGGTATCTCATATTAATTGAATGATTTAAAAAATCTTGTTTAGATTCAAAAGCTCTCATTAATCTAAATCTTAAATTTTCAAATAACATTCTTTTTTTACGAGCAAATGGTAAATAGATTTGTGAACATCTTCCGCTATTACAAAATCTACTTGTTTCAACCATCATATAACAAAATGAAATCCAATTAGAAATTTTTTCCCAATCAGTAGTTCCTCCACTTTGTCTAAACTCGATTGTTCCAGTTTTTTCCGAAGGATTTGCATATCTATCATGATACGCAACTAAACCTTTTAAATTGACTTTTGTATATCTGTCATTATATCCGGAATATACTTGATAAAGCGTTTTAATTGATTTTGTTTTTTTGATTTTTTTAATTAAATCATTTGTAGTTGCACATTGAAAAGCTAAATCCAATTCTCTAGGATTAATTGCTCTACTAGAATTACACCAACGAGAGCTCCATCGTCTTGATTCTGGTTGAGTAAATGCAATTACTTCTTCATAAATTAAATAACCAATTAAAACATTTTTAATTTGATTGACTGTTAAGTCCTTCGCGTCTATATGAACGTGTAATCCACAAGATTTATTAACTTTAGCTCCAACAGTATTTAATTCGTCAATTACCGATTTAACTTTTCCTAAATCAGAAAATTTAATTGGACAAGAAGTTAATTCGTGTGCATCAGAATAATTATCACCGCCATTCGCAATCGTAGAATCATATCCTAAAGTCCACATTGTATTAGACCAAGTACCATATCTATAATTGTATTTGATTTTTTGGTCTTTACGTTCACCTTCAGATTGGCTCATAAAGTTTCTAACGAATCTACGACCATCTGTATTTAAAAAACATTCAATCTCTAAACCGAAAGTTCTATCCTTTAAAGTATTCACGTTTCCTCCGTTATTATTAAAGTTATACATAAGCAATTTATACCCCATTCTACCCAGAATAGAAACAAAATAATAGGTAATTTTCAGGTTAAAAAACGTTGATTTTACTAGCTTTTTGGATAGTCTGCAGGTACAGGCGTGGTTGTAACTGCCGTTATATGCTAAAAAACGTTTATTTTATTAGCTTTTTTATTTCGGCGCAGCGTAATCTTCCTGGTAAAACTGCATCTATCGGCTTTTTAATTTTAAAAAACATTGATTTACTTATGTTTTCTTTAAGAATGCCGATGGATGTGACTCCGCCACCGCCGCCAGCTCCACCACCTCCACCACTACTATCATTACTATATATTCTACCTTGAATAGAATGAAAAAGCTAATATAGATATATATAAAAAGGGTATAGGGTAAGTATCGGAGTAAGGTTGAAATCGTTGTCTATGAGCTTCTATGGAGCTTTAAAACCTACGATTTTATATGAATGAAAGACTTTTTTTGTTTTAGCTCGATTTGTAACTTCTTAATTTCTTCGTTAGAATGGTCTAAATCTTCAGTGGTATTTTCAAGTTTTTGTGTAGTTCTTTTTAGTGCACTATCTTTCTCTTTCAATTTAGATTGCATTTCATCAACCTCGTCTTTTAAAATACGAATTTGATCTTTATACTCATTAATAATTTCTCGATAATCGGCTTTTTCTGCCATAGATTTATTTCTTTTTAAAAGTAGAAATACCTTTGATACCAAGTATTGTACTAAAAGCTCCTACTACAAGAGCTTGATAAAACATAGGTAAGTTTGAAAACTTATTAAAAAATATATCTATTTTTTCTTGGATATTTGGATCATCGCTAAACACAGACCAAGCTAATAATAGTAAAGGAATTGAAATTAAGATAAGACAAAATTCATCTTTCCAATCTCCTCTATGTGAATCAATAACGGCTTTTTTAAATTCAACCTCTCCATTCGCCATTCGTTCAGCTAACTTTAATTCTGCAACAGATTCTAATTCTTTTGTTTTTCTTCTATTCGCTGCAATAGACATACCTGTCTTAATGATACCTGGCACTAATTTTGCTGCAATGTTTAACCAAATCATTTTATTCTCTCCACATCTTTCCAGCTAGTTTTTTACATCGTAAAGGCGTTTGTTGAAACCAGCGACTATTTATCATTTCTTTAGAAGCAGTAACATAATCTTCTTGCTTTAATGCTTCCCACATCTTTTTAAATTTAGCAACTCGGTATCCTAATTGAAAACACATCTCAATAATAACTTCTTTAGAACTTTGTTTAAGAGATATATCTCCAATAAGTTTTTTTGCTATACCACAAGCATTATTAAAATCCTCTTCAAAAATACTATTTAAATATTCTTGGTCATATTTTTTATTATCTTCCCAATGATCTTCTACGCATAAATGACCATAACCTACTGTTCTTTTTCCGAGTGAATCTTTATAAACTGTATTAACATATCCTTCATGTTCTTTGATTTGATTTTTTAAAGCGTCCATATTTTCCTCCTATATAAATATCAATGTTAAAGTTAAAAATAAAGTAATAAAAATAAACATTGCTATTAATTGTATATCCCAAGGAAAGTTGCTCATTTAAACCACTGTAAGTACATTAGCCAAGGCACTAATATAGGCCAAACTATATGCTCCACAAGTTCATAAAGAACTGCGAGCGTTAATAGTATAGCCCAAAATTTTGAAGTCTTTGCTTTTTTAGAAAGAAATCCAAATATCTTGGA
>Ga0098035_1001466_pt1 | contig 11402 bp, 6 predicted proteins | sample 3_EtaG_FD_75046 | JGI IMG/M metagenome (GOLD analysis project Ga0098035, IMG submission 75046) | Marine viral communities from the Subarctic Pacific Ocean - 3_ETSP_OMZ_AT15126 metaG | ecosystem: Environmental > Aquatic > Marine > Oceanic | place: Pacific Ocean | collected 2015-01-07
TCCGGGTGATCCATTCGTTGTTATGCCTACAGATATGTACTATGACTTATTCAAAGTCTCAAGTGCAACTGATATGGTTGACTTCGCAATCTTCAACAGAGATGTTGGAGGTGGTGGTTCCATAGCTGGAGGTCAAGTACCACAAATTCTTGGTATGCCGATCTACGTAACTAATCATCTTGGTTACTTCAGTTCTGGATCTACATGGGTATCGAACCTGTGGACACAAGCATCTTCTAATGCCGCATTAGTAGCAGCAAGGCCATCTGGTCATAAGGATGGTGCGGCTACAGCACCAGTTCCACTAGCAGATAATGTGGGATCTGGTCGTGAAAGTCAGTATGCTGTTCCAGCGGGAGCATCTACATTGGATTGGGCATCTGGAGATAACCAGTACATTTCCAATGTTGCAATGGAAGTACGTGCACTTGTAATGACTATGGATGCAGTTGCTACTGTCAAGTTAATGGATCTCTCAGTTGAATCTGAGTATCAAATTAACCGTCAGGGTACATTAATGGTATCCAAGTATGCTATGGGTCACAACGTATTGCGACCTGCGGCTGCGGTTTCAATCCATCAATTCAGTTAATAGCTGATAACTCTTAGGGAGTACTTTGTTATAAGGTACTCCCTTTTTTTTACAAGGAAATAAAATGGCTTCACAATCATTACTGAGGATGAAGGAACTGGATGCAGTAAATCTGATGTTGATGACTATTGGTGAGTACAAAGTTAATGACTTAACTAATTTAGCTGGTCGTTCTGATGCTGCTGTTGCACGAGATATTCTAACCAACACATCAAGACAAGTACAATCTAAAGGGTGGACTTTCAATACAGACTTTGATGTCGTACTTAAACCAGATGGATCTACCCAAATGATTGAATTAGGTGGGGATGATTTACGAGTGGACACTACTGCTACAGTAAGAGATAGTACAAAAGATATTGTTGAACGAGCTAATAAGTTGTATGACAGACAAAATAATTCTTTCTTATTTACAGAAAACATAACAGTAAATCTTGTTAAATACTTTAACTTTGAAGATTTACCAGAGGCAGCACGGAGATTCATTGTAATCAGGTCGGCCCGTATTTTTCATGACAGGGTTGTGGGATCAGGTGAGTTACACAGGTTCTTTCAAGAGGACGAAGGACAAGCGTGGTCTGAACTATTAGAATATGAATCTAATGTAGGAGACTACAATATATTTGATACATATGATGTCTACAGAGTAGTAGAGAGAGACAGAGGAACCGCACTTTTATCATAAGGAACAATGCCACTAATATCAGGAACAATCCCAAGTTTAATTAATGGGGTTTCACAACAACCTGCGACACTAAGGTTACCAACACAAGGTGAAACACAGGTAAACGGACTATCTCACATTGCTAGAGGACTAGAGAAAAGACCTTGTACTGAACACATTACTGAGGTATCGGGTGTAACATCTAGTAATAGTGATGATGTGTTTATCCACACCATTAGGAGATCTGAGGATGAAGCTTATGCAATGGTTATTAAAGGTGGCTCAACTAATGGTACAAATGGTGCAACTTCTAATGTTGATGCCTCAGTTAATTTAATTGATCTCACAGGTTATGCAACTGGTGTAGCAGGTGAAGAAGTGTTTATCAGGAGTGCAGAAACAACTGGTAACATAACTGGATCACACAGTTTTTCATCCTTAACATGTACAGGAGCTACATCAAATACTATAACAGCTACAGGTCATAAATTAATAAATGGAGACATAGTTCAGTTCACCACCTCTGCAACCACACTTCCAGCAGGACTAAATTTATTAACACCTTACTATGTAAAAACTAGTAATATAAGTGGTGGAACCTTTGAAGTATCAACTAGTAGTGGTGGAACTACTGTAAACATAACTGATACTGGAACTGGAACTGGAACTCATAAAGTCCAATCATTTACTGATATTCAGTCGTACCTGAGTAACTTTGGTTCAGATGAGGTATTCAAACCAAATAAACTCTCAGCCACAACAATTGCTGACTTTACATTCTTACTGAATAAAACTAAAGTAGTAGAGCAAGACACAACTGTTACCACAGAAGACAGGGACTATGAGTCTCTTGTTTACTTTAAAATTGGAGACTATGGTGCTGACTATAAGATAAATATTAAAGAGTTTAATGTGTACACGGCTGCTTGGAATGAAGCTAATCCAACCGATACTGGGGCATTAGGTGAGATGAATAACTCATCTTTAAGACAAGAGTGGTCATTTCAGTTTAGGACTCCAGATAACAAAGTTAAGTCTCAAATTGGAAAGGGTACTTCTGGTAATAATGAATCACTAAATAATCAACAAACAGTTGCAGTATCAAATATTGCATTCAGTTTATTTTGGGGTGATGAGAAAACTAAGATTGTTAAGTGTGATCTAAATGTTGGTAGTGGTACCGATGATCCTGCCACAATTAATGTTTCTGGTGCACAGACTGTTACTAATGCACCCGGAGCATCTTCAGCAACAACCGCTCTACTTGATGAAGCTGTTTATACAGGTGACATGGCTGTTCTAGGTAAGGGGACATACACAAGTTCTACTGCAAATGGTAGAGATGAAACCAGTACTAGTCCAACTACTGGAAATGTTCTAAGTACCGCTTACCAGATTGGCGAAGGACTACAAGGGTTCTCAAACACTCATAGTGGGACAGCAGGGCCGGGAGAAAAGCATCCTAACTTCTCAATTAGTAACGCTTCAGGTGCTGATCTAGGTGGTGACGAGAGTATTATCCACATTAAAAACAATCAGTACCCATTTACAGTAGAAGTAACAGATGGTAAAGGTGACTCGTACATGAGAGCACTTAATGGGCATGATGAGGTAGCACAGTTTGGCTACTTACCGGGGTCTAAGGTTCCATCTGGCTTCATTGCAAAGGTCTCTGGTGACAGGTCTAGTGGACAGGACGACTATTATGTTGCATGGAAGGATGGTGTATGGAAAGAAACTACTAAACCTGTGTATCCCGGTGGAACTACTGACCATTCTCATGCTGAATTATTGGTAGAGGCAAGAACAACAATAAAAAGTACCACTATGCCAATACAATTATTTAAGAATTTTGGCACAGTAAATGGAGTAGCTGACCAGATATACTTTGTTCTTTCAATAGTAGATTGGGGAGTACGAGAGAAGGGTGATAGTGGTACAAACCCATTTCCATCGTTTGCAAACTATGATGGGGCAGCTGTTTACACTATTAATGATATATTCTTCCACCGAAACAGGTTAGGCTTTGTGTCTGATGAGAACGTGATACTGTCTGAGGTTGGATCATACTTTAACTTCTTTCACACTACAGTACTGTCTGTTTTAGATACAGCAGTAATTGATGTGGCAGTTAGTAATAACCAAGTTGCTATACTTAAATCTGCTATCCCCTTTCAGGAAAGCCTCATATTGTTCTCAGATCTCCAGCAGTTCAAACTAACTTCTGACCAGTTCCTTACCCCTACCTCAGTAACTGTTGATGTCTCAACCAATTTTGAGACCTCTACGGACACAAAGCCAGTTGCGGCTGGTAAAACCATCTTCTTCCCATTTCAACGTGGGGCATACTCAGGTATCCGAGAGTACTTCATTGATGTAGCTTCTGAAACTAATGATGCAAATGAGATTTCTGCTCATGTACCAGAGTACATTGATGGAGTAGTTAAGAAACTAGCTGTGTCTTCTAATGAAGAAGTTCTTATTGTGTTATCCAGCACGAACAGGAAAGAGGTTGGAGTCTACAAGTACTATTATAATGACAAAGAGAAGTTACAGTCTGCATGGTCTAAGTGGACATTTGATGCAGATGTAATAGATGTTGCCTTCGTTGGTTCTGTTGCATTCATCTTGTTTAGACGAGGTGATGGAGCTAGTGATAAAGTGTATCTAGAGAAACTTAACTTGTCTGTAGATAGTGCAACCGCAGTTGAAGATGACAAGATAGGTATAAGGTTAGACAGGAGAGTTAAGCTGACTAATGAGAGTTTACTAACAGACTCAACTCCTGTACCTTCTGCTGCTTGGCAACTTAGTCAGTCGCTAACAGCAGTAGCAACAACAGCAAATGTTAGTGGATCAGGTACAGGTAGAACATTCTCAATAACAACTGATTCTAGTGGTACCCCCACAGTATTCACAACTGCACTAGGTACAGGTTATGTAGCAGGTAATGTAATTAGATTAACTGATCCACATGTTAGTGGGTCTAATACTGCTGATGTGACTATATCTACCTTAACACCTTACTTAGATGTTGATTGGGACAAAGTAACAGATACCTCAGTCAGAGTTAAAACAACTGTTGCTGATGCCACAGTATTCGGCCCTAAGATTCCTATTGATGGACTAGATACTGGTGGGAACTTTTCTCCAAGAATTGGTCAAACATTTACTGTTACTGGAGCCGCAGGTCAAACCTATGAAGTAATTGATACTGAAGAACCGGATGCAACTAATGCTGCTCAAATAGTAATTACTCCTTCTGTCTCTAAAGATAACCCTTGGGCTGATAATACAGTTCTAGTATTTAATGAGAGAAAGTTTAATTATGTTGTAGAAACTGGAGAAAAACTTTCTGAGGTTAAGGCCGCAAAGGGATTATCTGGAACACTAGCAGAAATTGCCTCTTCATACTTAGTAAAAGGAACAGAACTCTCTATACAAAGGGGAAACACACAACCAGTTATTTATGCAGGTATCCCATATAAGTTTGAATACCAGTTCTCTGAACAGTTCCTTAAGAATAATGATAACTCAATTAACTCTGGTAGACTACAAATGAGAAACTTTGAAATCTACTATGATAAAACTGGTTACTTTAGGGTGAAGGTCTCACCAAAACCTCACGATTCCTTATATAGAGATGTTACAACAAGTGAGTTCACAGGTGTTATCGTTGGTTCATCCCTGCTAGGTAACAAATCACTTGACACAGGTGTGTTTCGTGTACCTGTGTATGTCAACAGTAAAGATGTTAAAATAACTGTGACTAGTGACTCTTGGTATCCTGTTGCACTACAGTCTGCAGATTGGGAAGCAATGCAAGTACTTCGGAGTCAAAGAATATAATGGGATATGAAGTTAGAAAGACTAATAGAAATGACTGTCTAATTCTATCTAAGAAAATAAGGAAGTCAGACAAAGATGAGATATGGAGTTCACATAGGTCTACGCCTATGGAAGCCCTTGAACAAGGGTTGAATGAATCAGGTGACTTTTGTTATACTCTAGTACTCAATAAGGAAATAGTGGGTATCTTTGGAGTAAATAGAGTGGATAATAAATCTGGAGTAGTGTGGTTAATGGGGTCTAATAATATGACATCTAATAAAAGTGGTTTTTATAAAGTATCTAAAAAATACTTAAGACTGTTTAGAAAGGAGTTTGACTTTCTATTTAACTATATTGATGATAGGAACAAACAAACAAGTAAATGGTTAGAAAGATTAGGGTTTTCATTTGTACAACAAGACCCCGAATTTGGAGTGGATAAAATTCCATTTAATTTATTTATGATAGGGAGATAATATGTGTCATCCGATGGCGTGGGTAGTATTAGCTGTAGTTGGAAAACAACAAGAGCAACAAGCAGAAGATCAAGCAGTTAGCGATATGAATAAGGCTGCTGATGATCAAACAGATGCTGAAATAGAAGCATATAATTATGACATGGCTTCTTACTATATAAAAGAGAGAGAATTACGGGAAGAGGGTTACGATAGTGCTGAAGATATGGCGAATGCTAATGTAGATTTACTTATAGAAGCAAATCAAAAAAGAGCTACGTTGGAAGTGCAAAACTTAGAAACTATTGGTGGAGGTCAAACGGCAGATTCTATAATAGCACAGCATACTAGAGCAGTTGCAGGTGCTACCAGAGGTCTTGAGGAAAACTACCAACGTGGAGTAACAGGTAGACGAAGAGAACTAACTGGGTATCAGAGAGATAAATATGGTCGTAGAATGACTGCTGTTGCTAATATTAATGCGTTGCCTAGATCTGGTAAGAAGTCGGATGCGGCTAGAACATTTGAATTAGGTACGGCTGCTGCTGAGGGATATGCTATGAGTCATAGTTACACTAAACAAAAGCCTCTTGCTAAAACTAAGAGAAGAACTGTTAGTGCAGGTTCGTTTGGAAATAGTGGATCATCATGGGAACAAACAGGAGTGAGTTAAATTATGGCTTCAAAAAAAGAGTTAATGACTATTGGTAATATTAAGCCTACACAAGCTTACCGAAAGCCCGGTGTAAACCAAACTAGGGCTGGTATTAGTAGCTCACACAAAGGGTTTAAAAGAGTAGATCAAAGGGGGGATCAGGTTGTGATGTCTAACTTTCTAAAGGACGTTATGAAAACTGCACCTAGAGCTATGGATGCTTGGAATAAAGAAACAAACAGAGAAAATGAAGAGGAAATAAAAAAAGGTGTAGCACAGTTTAAAAATGCTTCCCCATCAGATAGAAAGAAATTAAGAGACGATGTTAATTCTGGTAAACTCCGTCCAGAACAGAGTTGGGCTATGATGGAGGGAGTGCAGATTGCACGTTTGGAGGCTGCTATACCGAATTATGGGACTGAATTATTTATTGCTTATGAAAATTGGGAGGATAAGCTATCTAATGAGGAGGGAGCATTTGACGAGTTCATTGAGAACTTCAACGCTAAGTGGAATGATGAACTCAGTTCAATAGATGATGTAGTAAAAGCAGATCACTGGTGGCCTCAACAAACAGCTCTTATATCTCAGTTGTCATCACAACATATGCAAAAAGCTTCTAAAGCAACCCGGACTCAGATGCACGACACAGAAGAAAATGGGATAGCTTCAACACTAAAATCAGATGACAAGCACATAGTAGACTTAGCCGCTAAAGAAGAGCATTTGGGGTTCCTTTTAAAAACAGAAGCTCGGAGAGGAAATATTATAGAGGAAGTGAATCAATTTCTAGTAGATAATCCACAACCCTATAAATATAAAGAAAAAAGTAATGTAGTTGTACAAACCAAGGAAGAGGAACAGTTAGTGAAGGAGATCGCACCTAATGTTCCAGTAAAAGTTACTAGAGATCATCATTCACCAACTTCTCTCTTTACAGTTGAGAACTCTAAAGTAGAGGATATAGAATTGGAGGATTTATATGGAGATTATAAAAAGGAAGATCGTAAAACAAAACCGCTTAAACAAAAAAAGACAGTGGCAAAAGTTAAAAAGAAGGACGTTGATAAAGAGATAACAGAAGGATTTGATCCAAATAGATCTTGGGTTCAACTAGCCACATTTAAAGAAAAAACAGCTAAACAACAATTAATAATACTAGAAGAGTTTGTGAAGCAGTTTGATGACGAAGTTCGTGCTTACGAAAAAGATGGACAAGTCAGGCTACAATTTAAAGTAGGTATAAGTGAGGAAAGGAGAAATGACATTTGGACACAAGTGGCTAACGATAGAGATTATGGACACATAAGTACTACAGATAATCCAGAACAAAAACAAGCTAAATACCATGACATCTAAAACAAAAAGTAATCAAAAAGAAACTCTTGAAAAGACACAGAATTTTCTTAATAGAAGGAAGATTAGTGAACAAACTAATACTAATCATATTGAGGCTATGAATAATAGGGTATCTGATTCTATTGAGAGAGGGTTTCAACCATCATGGGTTTTAGAAACCACTGCCAACCATCTAGCTTTGAATGCTTTAGAAAATGAGGATGAAAAGTGGGTAGAGATGATAAACTATCTTACAACACAAGGTGGCCCTGAAGGTGGTACTTTAGACTTACGTGAGCTAGGTGCTAATACTTATGGTAGAACTATAAAGGGAAGAACTATAATCCTTGATACCATGAAGAAACTACGAGCTAAACAAGCTCAAGGAGATAAGAATGCAATAGCTCTATGGAACCACAGACAAAAGGAAATAAAACTTGAGTTTACAAGTAAAGCAGCCCGACTGATGTTACGGAAACCAGCGGTGGGAACACCAGAGTATAAAACGTGGAGTCAGCAGTATGCCGCTATAGCTGTAGAAGCTGCGGATAAAGGACTAACTACTGTTCTCAAAGGAGAGATAGAAAACGCTAACAATATAAAAAAGGATTTTGGGACTATTGATGACAATGAAATGAGAGAGATGCTCAAAGGTATGATGATGGCAGAGAAAGGTGCTGACGTATTTGAATCTAATTATCATCAGAAATTTATGGATGCGGGGTTTGCTCTATCAGATAAACAAGAAGGCGACATAACAACAACACTTGCTAGTATTAGAAATTATGATAAAATAAAGGAAGTTGAATCTGCTGTAGGGGATGGTAATGCTCTAGTAGACGAGATGATTACAGGTCTAAAAGAGAGATTTCCAGGGGTTACTTTTGGAACTGATGCGGGATTAAATCAGTTAGTAAGAGAGCAAAAAAGAGCTATACGAGATAGTATAAAAGATATTTATGTTGACCATTTAAGTAGACAGACTAGAATTACTCCTTATGAAGAATGGGACAAGGAAGGACAAGATAAATTCAAAGAGGCAATAAATATTAGGATGAAATCTGTGATCCCTACAAAGTCTAAACTTGGATTTTCTGGAGAAATCTATGAACTGTTACTTAACGGTTTTAAAAACCACGAACCACCTGTAACACTCCACGATAAAAGTGTGAGGGTTAAAACATTAGTTGCTGACCGGGGTAGTATAGAATATAGAATTAAGATGGGTCAAGCATACGAAGGGGATGAAGAACTTCTAGAAACTATTAATGAAGAATTAGCAGTTATTGATCTAGATGGTGAGAATAAAAGAAAAGAAGCAAAAGAGAAGGCTAAAATTCTTTCAGAACGGACATTACTTACTCTAACTAGTGGTGAGAAACGAGACATAAAACTAAATAAGCAGGTGGCTGCAACATTAATTGCAGGAGCAAAGCAGAGTAAAGAATTTACAGAAGATGCTATAAATAATTTAAAGGATGAAGCACAAGTAAGATTTGGTACAGCCGCAGAAGCAAAGGTACAACGATGGTTAAAAGCTATAGTTGCACCACAGGATACCCATGCTACCAAGAGAATATCAAAATATTATAATAATCTAGTAAGAAGTATATTCCCCGGATTCCTTGAAGGTTTCTTAGATAGTGCACTCAGGTTTGATGTAGAAAGAAAATTAGAGAAAGTACCAGAGAAGGCTACAAGATTAATAGATAAGTCCACAGAGAATGCACGGTTAATAATCGAGAATATGATGGGGAAAGAGATAGACAGAATAAAGAAACCATATTTACTATGGACAAATGAACAGAGGAATGCTTTTACAAAGAGTGTAAAGACAGCTCTTACAAAACCTAATAAAGAACAGATAGAAATATACAAGGAGTTAGAAATTAATGAGGTAGCATTTGGTAATAAGCACCTATCTAGACTTAGAGCTTTAATGCCTAGAGATGAAGTGAGTATGTCCGCTAAAAATCTCTTTTCAGACTTAGAAGCAAAGGGTAAATCCCTAGATCAATTATCAAAGGATGAGGCAGAAATTATGTATGATTTATACATAAAAGATGGGTCGATTACTGGTAGCGGTACTGTGTCTCATATGGCAAGATTAAAAGCACTAGGACTAAAACTAAAAACATATAAACCATAGATGATAAATGGCTGAACAACTAAGTACACCTAAAAAGGCGTTTGATCCGTTTGGAAGTGTCTTTGCACTACCTGAAGGTTGGGAACCACCTGAAGATGTGTCAGAATTTGGTGATGAACCTGTAGAATTAGAAGAGGGTAAGGAAGAACAGTCAGAGGATTTAAATACTCTTGATAACATATCTGAAGAATCGGATTTACTTGGTGATTTTGTTATAGAACCTGCTGATGAATTTGGGCCGGGAGAAAGAAGTGAGGCAGTTCCAAAAACGGATGAGGGAGACGAGAAATTAGAAGGTACAACCCAGTTTGAAGATTTAAAAAGGAAATCAAAGAAAAAGGTTGGAGAGATTGGAGAAGGTATAGTAGAATTTGGGAGGAATGTTGGGTTAACTTTTAAAGATCAAGGTATAGGTTTAGGAAGGGGACTTTTAGATGTGGGAGATCACTTAAATAAGTTAACTAGGTTAAACTACCTGTATGCGTGGAGTGATGAGAAACTTAATGAAAAAGGTGTTGGATCAGAGTATTCTGTAGTATGGAATGTAGAAGGTTCTAAAGGGTTTGATCCAGATAAATCACTTGTTTACATGAGTAAAGATAGTGAGAACCCCGCTCATAAACGTAACTATTGGACAAGTGGTGACTTTCTTTTAGAGGAGCCTGATACTCTAGCAGGACAAATTATAAGACCTGTAACATCCTTTTTAGCAATGATGGCAGTAACACGAGGATTTGCGGGTACAGGAGCACCAGCTACATGGGGTGGTAGAGCTGCAGAAGACGCTTTAGTAGGTAACTTAGCATTCTCACCAGAGGGGCCACGATTATATGAGTACTTCACAGATATGATAGAAGAGATACCTGTGGAGAGTGATGTAGGAATAAAGTTAGCTACCTTTCTACGTAATAAAGATGATGACCCAATGTACCTAAAGCAACTACGGGTTGCCGCTGATTCAGTATTTATAGAAGCTGGTCTAACTAAACTTGGTGGGGTATTAGTATTAGTTGCCCAAACAGTTAAGAAGATGAAAGCCGCAGTTTCAAAAGGAGCAAAGGATAAACTATTAGAAGAAATTGCACATATAGGAGAGGAAAAGGTTCGTGAGTACACAGAATCTCAATACAAACTAACTAAAGAGGCAAGGCTAGAGTTAAAGAAGTTGTTGGAGAAGCAATCAAAAGCTCAAGCAAAGAGTGGAAAGGTTGAGAGAATAGCTGGAGATGTACCACCTACTCCCTCTGAAAAGCTACTTAATGATTCAATAGCATTTGGTGAAACTGACTTGATGAAATCGTTATTAGCTCTGTCTCAAAATAAGTTACCTAAAGCACAAAGAATCCTAAATTTAGATGCAGTAGATGATGTTGGGTATCAAAATATACTTAATTTACTTGAAGACTTATTCAGACGAACTGAAGGTTTAGGAAAAGACACCTCCAGAACTGGACTAATAAAGAAAAAAGCATTAGGACAAGGACTGCCCGGATATGATAAGGATGGTAATTTAGTAAGAGTAAAGAGATCAAAAACCGATCAGAGTATAGAAGAAGAGGGACTAGATGTATATGAAGCATTGCTAGGAGAAGAACGAGTTAAAGAGATAATGGCAACATTAGACAGTTCTATTCCGGGTAGAGTAAAGAAAGCAATGATGCAAGACTATGATAATTTAAAAAATCAATCCGCTAGAAACTTTGCTTACAGAATCATAA
>Ga0098035_1001468_pt1 | contig 11388 bp, 11 predicted proteins | sample 3_EtaG_FD_75046 | JGI IMG/M metagenome (GOLD analysis project Ga0098035, IMG submission 75046) | Marine viral communities from the Subarctic Pacific Ocean - 3_ETSP_OMZ_AT15126 metaG | ecosystem: Environmental > Aquatic > Marine > Oceanic | place: Pacific Ocean | collected 2015-01-07
AATTTCCTTGATGACAGCATCTGGGGGCTGGGCTGCCTTGCCGGGGGTGTTTGCGGGGTTGCGTGGAATACGGCGTTTCTGGCGGTTCTGACCGCTGTTTCGACCACGCTGCTTGGGCTTTCATTTGCACTTGTGGTGACGCGGACCGGGTTCCGTTTCAAAAAGCCGCTTCGGGTTTTGACGGTATTGCCGATCATTACCCCGCCATTCGTGATTGGTTTGGCATTGATCCTTCTTTTTGGCAGATCGGGGGCTGTAACGCAGTTCTTTGCTGATCTGCTCGGGGTGGAGGCAGGGCGCTGGCTTTATGGCCTCCCTGGAATCTGGCTGGCACAGACCCTGTCCTTCACCCCGATTTCTTTTCTTGTGCTGATCGGTGTGGTCGAGGGTGTCAGCCCGTCGATGGAAGAAGCATCACAAACCTTGCGGGCCGGACGTTGGAAAACGTTTGTCAATGTGTCGCTGCCCTTGATGCGCCCCGGTTTGGCCAATGCCTTCCTGCTCGCCTTCATCGAAAGCATGGCCGATTTCGGTAACCCGATGGTTCTGGGTGGCAATTACGAAGTGCTGTCGACCGAGATATTCTTTGCCATTGTCGGCGCACAAAACGATGCCGGGCGGGCTGCCGTCCTTGCGATGATATTGCTGTTCTTCACACTTTCTGCCTTCGCCGCACAGCGGTTCTGGCTGGGCAAAAAATCCTATGCCACGGTATCGGGCAAGGCCGATAACGGGGCGCATGTCGGGCTTAATCCCGGTATGCGTTTGGCGTGCTACTTCACCGCCATTCCGTGGGCGATCTTTACGGTCGTGCTGTATGGCATGATTTTCTATGGCAGCTTTGTCAAACGCTGGGGCTTTGATAACAGCCTGACGCTGGATAATTACGGCGATGCCTTTGGCATTGGCTGGGGCGAGCATGGCATCGTCTGGGCCGGGGCGGCATGGGACAGTTTCTGGACCACGTTGAACATCTCGGCGATTGCGGCACCCTTGACCGCAGCGGTTGGCCTGACGACGGCCTATCTGCTGGTGCGGCAGAACTTCCGGGGCAAAAGTGCCTTTGAATTTGGCACGATGTTAAGCTTTGCCATTCCCGGTACGGTGATCGGTGTCAGTTATATTCTGGCGTTCAACGTGCCGCCATTCGAATTGACCGGGACGGGTGTGATCCTTGTGATCTGCTTTATCTTCCGCAATATGCCGGTGGGGGTGCGCGGCGGGATTGCCGCCATGAGCCAGCTTGACAAAAGTCTTGATGAAGCATCCCTGACCCTTGGTGCCAACAGCTTTACCACGTTCCGCCGTGTGATCCTGCCGCTGTTGCGCCCGGCCATTGTTGCCGCACTGGTTTACAGCTTTGTGCGTGCCATTACCTCGGTCAGTGCGGTGATCTTTCTGGTCAGTGCGGATCACAATATGGCGACATCCTATATTATCGGGCTTGTGGAAAACGGGCGATACGGCGTTGCGATTGCCTATTGCAGTGTTCTGATCCTTGTCATGCTGACCGCGATCCTTGTTGTGAACGGCCTGATCGGGCAACGGCGTCTGCGCCGCGAGGACCGGGTTGAGGCAACACCGGACAAGACATCGACAGGAAATCTGAGAGAGAAGCATTCATGAAACTGAAAACGCGTGCGGGTTCGGTCGTATTCGACAATGTCACCAAGACCTATGGTCACGGGGCAGTTACCGCGATCGATAATGTATCTTTCACCATCAATCCGGGCGAGCTTGTCACCCTTTTGGGGCCAAGCGGCTGTGGCAAGACCACGACATTGCGTATGATTGCCGGGCTTGAACATGCAACCACGGGCAAAATCCTGATCGGTGGCAAGGATGTCACACAGCTTCCGGCGACGGACCGAGATGTCAGTATGGTGTTTCAATCCTATGCGCTGTTTCCGCATATGACGGTGGCGGAAAACGTTGCCTATGGGCTGAGTGTCACCGGCGTTGCCAAGGCCGAGGCTAGGGAAAAGGCCGAGGAAGGCCTTAACCTTGTCGGCTTGGGCGGATATGGCGGACGCCTGCCGTCCGAGCTTTCGGGCGGGCAGCAGCAAAGGGTGGCGGTGGCGCGTGCGCTGGTGCTGGAACCCGAAGTTCTGTTGCTGGACGAGCCGTTATCAAACCTTGATGCCAAGCTTCGCCGTCATGTGCGGACAGAAATCCGCGATTTGCAGCAAAAACTTGGCCTGACCGCGGTTTATGTGACCCATGATCAGGAAGAAGCATTGGCGGTGTCGGACCGGATCATCGTGATGAACCGGGCGGTGATCGCGCAGCAGGGCACGCCACGCGAATTGTATGAACAGCCGCAATCGGAATTTATCGCCGACTTTATCGGTGATGCCAATCTGGTTGACGGGGAAATCATCAGCATCGATGGCAATCATGCCAGTGTCGATATCGGTGGCGCGCACTGCAATCTGCGTCATCGCGGGCAGGCAAAGGGACCGGTCCGGGTGGCGGTGCGACCCGATGCGGTGCAACTGACCGGATTGGCGGCGATTGCGGGCGATGCACATGTCATTGAAACGTCGCTAAAAGGTCACATTACGCATGCAGCCTATCTTGGTAGTCAGATGCAGTATTCTGTGGAAACCCCGATTGGCGAGCTGTTTGTGATCGATCATCGGATCGATACACCGATCATCGCCGGTGAACAGGTTGCCATCGGCTTTTCCGAACGCGGCATGGCCGTGGTTTCGGGGCAATAACGGATCAATCGCAAAACTGTTTCAGGCAGGGACAAAGTGGAAAAGACATTTTCGGGAATTGATATCGAAGCACGGTTTGAACATGCGCGCGACGTGATCCGCGAAGCGGGCAAACGCGCCATGGAATATTACGAAGGCGACGCCGCCGACCTTGCGATTGAAACCAAAACCAACGCGCTTGACATGGTGAGCATTGCGGACAAAAACGTCGAGGCGATCATCCGCGACCGGATCGGCGATGCCTTTCCCGAGGACGGGTTCCTGGGCGAAGAAATGGGTATCGAGAAGGGCGATAATGACTGCCTTTGGGTGATTGATCCGATTGATGGCACGGCCTGTTTTGTCAATCAGATGCCGACCTGGTGCATTTCGGTTGCCCTTATGATCGGCAAAGAAGCGGTCATCGGCCTGATTTACCATCCCTGCAATGGCGAGCTTTTCAGCGCGGTGATCGGGGATGGCGCACGTGTCAATGGCGAGCCGGTCAAGGCCAGCGATGCCAAACTTGTCAGTGATGGTGTCATGGGGATCGGCATGTCGCATCGTCTGCCAAGCAGTTCGATCGTGCCGGTGATCGGCCAGTTGCTTGACGAGGAAGGCATGTTCATCCGCAACGGGTCGTGTGCGTTGATGATGGCCTATGCCAGTGCCGGGCGTTTGATCGGCTATTACGAGCCGCATATCAATCCGTGGGATTGCATGGCGGGGATTGTCCTGATGCGTGAAGCGGGGGGCTGGTGCAATGATTTTCTTGATCTGCCCAACGTGCTTGAAGATGGAGGGCCGATATTGGCCGCGGGGCCCAATGTCGCCAAACATCTGGCGGATATGATCGGGCTTTCGTATCGGGGCTGATCACACCTGATGGCACGATATTGAATGCATGCTGACCGGTGCCGGGTTTAGTCCCCGGTGCCGGTCAGTTGCTGTTTGCGTTCTGTGAGCATGCGGTAATCAAGGCGGGAAAGTTCGTGATTAATGGCCTTGATATCGAGCGGCTTGGTGCAGTGCGCATCCATGCCGGCCGCGCGAAATTCTGCCAGATTGTCGCTTGATGTATCTGCGGTCAGGGCCAGAACCGGGATGGTTGCCTTGATCGGGTCGGCAAATTCGCGGATCTGGCGGGTGGCTTCGATCCCGTCCATGACGGGCATATGCACATCCATCAAGACCGCGTCAAAATCATGTTCAAGCAGTTGGTCAAGGGCTTCCTGCCCGTTGGCGGCGGTGACGATTTCATGGCCCTGCTGTTCAAGCAGTTTCTGGGCGAGAATACGGTTGATCTGGATATCCTCGACCAGAAGAAGCTTCCGTCCCATGACGCGCGGTTTGTCCGGATCGGCGAGGCCGAGCTGACGGTCGTCTTCGGCTTCGCTACCACGTTTTGGCGCGTCTGTCAGCGGCAGGTCGAGGTCAAACCAGAAGGTGCTGCCCTTGCCCTCGATGCTTTCGACATCAATCGTGCCGCCCATCGCCAGGATCATTTTCTGACAGATCGCAAGGCCAAGGCCGGTTCCGCCAAAACGGCGGGTTGTTGATGTATCGACCTGTGTGAAGGCTTCGAAGATCGAGCGGACCTTATCGACCGGGATGCCGATCCCCTCGTCACGGACAGAGATGCGGAACGCCATGCGACCGTTGGTGGTTTCCTGCCGGGTTACGACAACATGGATAGTGCCGGATCTGGTGAATTTGATCGCGTTGGAAACCAAATTGGTCAGGACCTGCTTGATGCGGACCGGATCGCCGATCACCCAGCGCGGCATGTCGGCCGGGATATCAAGATGCAGGCGGTTATCCTGATTGCGTGCCGGGACCATCATCATGGAAACGACTTCTTCGCAAATCGCGTGGATGTCGGTTGGCACTTCTTCAAGGACCAGTTTGCCGGCCTCGATCTTTGAGAGATCAAGAACATCGCCGATCAGGGACAAGACATGACGCCCGGCCCCATTGATGGTCGAAAGATAGCTTCGGATGGTTTCGGACGGTTCGTTTTTGTCAATGGCATCGCGTGCCAACTGGGCGTAGCCGAGGATCGAGGTCATTGGGGACCTGAATTCGTGGCTCATATGGGCGATGAATTCGGATTTTGCGCGGTCGGCCTGTTGCGCCTGATTCATGGCGTTTTCGGCTTCCTGACGGGCGTTATCAAGTTCGCTGGTGCGTTGATAGACCAGATCGACAATCCGTTTTTCGGTGCGGGTCAGGGACCGCAGATAGACCATCAGAAGGATGCTGATGGTGGCACCAAATACAAAGATCGCCCATGGCTGCCAGTATAAAAGCCCGTTCAGGCGGGCTTCGGGCCCGTGCAGGACAATCGTCCAGTCGCGGAAGCCAAAGGTAAAGGTCGAGACCTTGGGGTTATAGCCGGAGGTGATTTCCTTGACGATATGCGTGATCGCATATTCCGGGCGGCGATTGGAATAGATCAGTTGATGGCCTTCGGGGGCATCCATATCCGCCAGATGGATTTCAAAATCCGATGGCAGGCGGGCAATGCGGGCGGCACGCGTGATCATATTGGTCAGACGCAGCACACCAACCGCAAGGCCAAGCGGTGCCTTGCCGGGATTGCGCCGGTTCGGAACATTTAAAAAGGCCAGTGCCGTGATTTCGGCGGTGGCGGACTGCCGCATCCGGATCGGTTCGGTTAGGGTAATGTTTCCGGTACGGATGGCGGTTTGCAGGGCCTGGTTGCGGATTTCATCGCTTGCCAGATCGAACCCGACGACATTTTCATTGCCGGACTGCGGAAAAACGTAAAAAACCGGGAAATATTCATCGCGTTCCGGGGAGCGTCGCATGTCGCCATCGATCAGATTGCGAATTTCAAAATTTTCAACACCCCGGAGGGAGGCATTTTCCTCGATCAGACCGCGCGCGCGGCGTTCGATATAGGGGACCCATTCCAGTGCTGCGACACCCGGTCTGCGTTCGACCCACGGGCCGATCATGGCGTTGAAGGTATGAAACGACACATCGCCATGGACATCAAACAGGGTGCGCACGGCAATCAGGCTGTCGGTGGCGCGGCCCAGTTCTTCGCGAAGGGATGCTTCGAAGGCGCGGCGGTACTGTTCCGTCTGGACGTCAACGGCGTGATCGATCTGACCGAATGTGTACCATGCCGCCAGCCCCGATATCGAAAAACCGGTCAGGCCGACAATCAGGGCCAGATTGCGACGCAGACGGTGGATATCGCTTGAAATCCGGCCATCGCGGGTGCGCATGGTGATGACATTGATTTTTTCGATGCCCGCACCCAGCAACAACGTCCCCACCGAAACCGCAATCACATAGCTGTAAAGATTTTCAAGGCCGATATTCATGTTTGAGGTGTGGATAAAGGTGCTTTCGCCCAAGGCGGCAAAAACAACGATATCAACGACGATAAAGGCATTGACCAATGCCGCGCCCAGCAACCCGAATCGCACCGCCCCCCACAGAACAAAGGGCAGGGAGACAAAGATGAACAGATATTCCGGTTTGGCAATCAGCGGGGTTGTCTGGACGGCCGAGGACACGATGGTGGTGGCGACACAGACAAAGGCCAGTTCGCCGTAATATGCAAAGCCGTGTGATCGCCATTTCTGATGGATCAGGCGCAAAACCAGCGGCCCGATCACCATTACACCGACCAGATCACCAAGCCACCAGCCCCGCCAGATGGTGGCGAACTGATCAAAATTGCCAATTGCCGTCAGGCTGAGGCTTGTCGTACCGCAAAGTGCTGCAAGTGCCGGGCCACCAAGCCCGCCGATCATGATCAGGCTGAAAATCCCGCGCGCGGTCAAAAGCGGGGAGCGGCCCGATATCCGGGCGATCAGTATCGCGGAAAGCGTCGCTGCCAGGGTGTTGCCGATTGCAATCAGAATGGCGGTTTCAACCGGTGCCGCCGTCGTCAGGTTCACCAGAAGCGCACCTGCAAACACGGCGGGAAAATAACGCCATCCCCATGCAATCAAAGACCCCAAGGCAATCCCGGAAGGCGCCCAGATCAGGGTGACGCTGCTGCCATAGAAGGGGAATTGCAACCCGGCATAGCCAAAAACGAAATAGGTTAGCGCAATCGCCACAAAGCGGATGATGTGCACAGGGGCCAAACGCAAATTCGTTCCTTCCCGGGGTTGGGCGCTTCTGATCAGATGGGAAGCCGGGCGCAAAAATGAAGACCCCGATCCCAATGTTTCGGGACGATTATCACGCAAAATTCTTAACGCACTATCCCCATTTGAGGAGAATGCAAAAAGGTGATGGTTGTTCTATTGGCTGACCCAAAGGACGCGCGCGATCCAGTCAATGTCGCGGGCCTCGACATAGCGGTCCTCATAGGCCGGGTTCAGCGATTTCAGTTCCACCCCCATCGCCCCGCGGCGCACCAGTTCCTTGGCCATGACCTCGCCCGATGTGGTTTTGACAACCACGCGGTCCTGCGGGCGGATGTTTGATGCCGGGGAGACGACAATCAGATCGCCATCGCGAAAGACCGGAGCCATGGAATCCCCCGAAATCCGAAGCCCGTAGGCGGTCGGATCATGCAGGGCGGGAAAGGTGATGTCTTCCCACGCGCCGCCGACCGGATAACCGGCATCATCAAAAAAGCCGCGATTTCCGGCCTGGGCAAAGCCGATGACCGGCACGCGCCCGGCCCCGTTGCCATCGACAAGCTGGGCGAATTCCTGAAAGGTGACATTGGCCACCGAGAGCACCTTTGAAATGCTTTCGGTCGAGGGCCAGCGGGGTTTGCCCTGATTTGTCGTGCGTTTGGACCGGTTGAAAGTGGTGGGGTCAAGCTGCGCCAGACGGGCCAGCCCGGAGGGGGTCAGCCCGTTATCTTCGGCGATCTTGTCGAGTGCGCCCCATATCTGTTCTTGCCGGATCATGCGGTATCCTAGCAGGATGACGGGGCGGCCGAAAAGGAACAAATTCCTTGCATATCCGAAAGTTGAACCGATATCGCCATATGATTGAAAAGGTTATCAACCCCGGCAATGCATGCCGGGGTTTTGGGGGCAGGCGGTGGCGTCATGCGCCGTTTTCATGCATCGGCTTCATGCACTGGCTTCGTGCACCGGGACATCCTTGGAAGATTTCAGCAGATCGATGCTGTGGATGCAGTCGGATTTGGCTTTGTAGCCCTCGCTGCTCATGGCGATTTTAAGGCCGTTGCGCGCGATATAGGTCCAGCGCCATTCGCCTTTTTTGTCCTTGTAAAGCTCGTAACGCGGGGCGGGTGCATTTGCCATGGGAGACTCCTGACTGTCAGTGGATCGGCATGCAATGGACTGCATCGACCGGTGATGGAAAATTGCCCGATGGGGCGTCCATGAAGACAGTTCAGGAAGGGTTTTGTGACGAAAGGGGCCGGGGGTGTGATTTAGCGCAGAAGCGCAATCCCGTCATCGTGGCCGGCCAGCAGGATCACATCCTTTTTCGATGGGGCCTTGCATTTCGTGGCCGGGCGCAGTGCGAGAAGGGAGGATGCAATTTTCTGCGCGCCGGGGAGAGGAAAAACGCATCATCAGGCCCCAGTTCGCGCGAGCAGAAAAGGGCAGCGTCGCGCGGTTTTTTGGCTGCAATGAACAGTTTTTCAAACGCATCGACAAAGTCGGTCGATGTTCCCATTGCTTCCTGTTGCGTCATTTTGATGCTGGCCCAGCTCATGGGAGTCTCTCGTCTGGTTGTGGATATTTCACAGGCCATTATTCATCCGCTGGCCCGCAAGTCGAGGATTTTTGCGGTCGTTCGAATAATAGGAAATTAATCCTTTACAATGAGAACAAAAAGGGATTATAGCTTGTGGATCAACACCGGAAGTGCATCCGGAAATAGCTTTGATGCGGTCAGAATGGCGGAAAGCGGCATATAAGCCGGGTTTTGCACGTATCACGTTGGCCATCTTTACATATCCGGCAGGCAATTGGCTTTGGGCTTCTTTGAGGCGCGAAAGGGGATAATTGCGCGCGTTTTCGGAGGTGTTGATGCGAGACAGGCAGTTCAGCAGGAGGGCGAAATGAGTGAACAGAGACTTTTTCCCAAGCCGATCGCGGACCGCGTGACGACCCCGTTTTCCAGCGCAATGCAGGCGTGGTTCTGGTTTGTGCGGTGCCAGGCGTCACGGATCGAAGGGGCACGTGTGGTGGCGGATGCCAGTGACGTTGTGCGCCCGTGCGACCCGGATGATATTTATAACGCGGTCATGCGGCTCCGGCGTGAAAATGTGCTGGGTGACCGGCATTTGCAGGTGATCGAATATTACGGGCTGGTGGAACGCACACCCGATCCGCGTGATGGCCGTGAAAAGCCGAAATATGATCTTTGGTGTGATGCGATGGCGGCCTTGCAGGATGCGTTGATTGCGCGCGATATCGTCCTGCCGGGGGCCGAGGATGCCTTTCACCATCCCGAGAGAATGATCAAAATGACGGGGGAATTGCCGCCATGCAGACTTTGACCCGAGAGGCGATCCGGCCCGATATCCAAGCGGGTGCTCAGGCGGATTCTGTGCCGAAACAGCCGGTAAATTCGCCAACTGAACCGGTGATGCGCGATGTGCTTGTCGTGTTTGCCGATGCACCCGAAAAGCGGCTTTTGCGGTGGCTGAAACCCGGTTTCCGGCATTGTTTCGTGCTGATGTCGGGCGGACGTGCCGGGGAGTGGATCTGCCTTGATCCGCAAAGCCACCGGGTGGCGTGCGATGTCTGGCAATATTCGGTTCTGTTCGATCCCGAAGCCCATTACCGGGCGCGCGGATTTGATTGCATCTGGGTCAGTTATCCGGCGGAAGTGCCAAGGCGGGTGCGGTTGGGTGCGTTTACCTGTGTCGAGTTGGTCAAACGGTTGCTGGGCATTTCCGGGTTCTGGATCGTGACGCCGCATCAACTTTTTTGCGCGATAAAACGTGCGGAAACAAAGGAGATGCTGCAAGCGGAGAAATGGCCGCTATATGGCTGAGACTGTGCCGCCTGAGCCTTTGAAAAACCAGCATTTTTCGAGGTTCAGGCGGGGATGTCTTCGCGGTCAAGATGCCTGCGAAGCGCATCAATAACCACGTTGTTAAGGTTCATGTGATGGCGCAGGGCAAACAGCATTGCCCGACGATGAAGTTCGGGACCGGGCCGCACATTAAAACTGCCCTTTAACGGGGTGTCAGGGGCACGGTTCTCTGACTGGCAAAGTTCAAGATAGTCTTCCACGGCTTCGTGAAAGGCGGCCTTGAGGCCTTTGGCATCCGTTCCCTCATAGGTGACAAGATCACGAATGAATTCGAGCTTCCCGTGGAATACTTCATCCTCGTCGCTGAATTCCACCGATCCAAGATAACCTTTGTATTCGAGCATGTTGGTCATATCAGTTTCTCTTCGGTCAACAATCGCAACACTTCGTTGATGACATAAAGCTTCACGATGTTGCCTGGATGTGGTTTGTGCAGGCTGATCGTGGGTGCCGTTGCATGGGTGAATTTGCGCCGTGAACCGCCGGTTTTTCCGCTATTGTTTTCGGTATAACCCAAGGCCGTCAGAAGGCGGACCAGTTCATCCCAGCTAAAATCTTTTGGTCTGCTTTTAAGCCGTTCAATCAGTTTGTCTTTCCTGCCCATGGCAATTTGCGACGCCCTGATTTGTTGCGGATGAAATGGAATATAACAAATGCCGGGATTTTATGCAACTAAAACTAGTTGCATCTTGATGTTGGCGAGATTCAGGACGTTTTTGGTGAAATTAAACATGCAAAAACAAATGTTTATGAAGAAAATAGCATTTTTCTGAAAAATGTTCTTGATTTGTTCTTTTTCTTGTGCCATAAGGGAGAAGTCAACACCACAATTGCGCCCGCATCGCTTCACCGCGTTGCGGGCGTTTTTGTTTACAAGCCCGTTTAAGGGCGTTTGTTTTTTTAAGCCCCGGTTTGGGGCTGTTTGTTTTTTGGGCCCCGGTTTGGGGTGTTTTGTTTTGCCCCGTTCGGGGCGGGTGCAGAAGGAGGTAAAGGGGCATCATGGGTAGTCTGTTTTCGACACCAAAACCATCCGCGCCACCACCAATTGCCACCAGTCCGTCCGCAAACCCGGCGTCCGTCGATGACGGGGAAAGTGCGGCAGAAGCGGCACGACGGGCGCGGTCCGAGGCGCTGGAGCGGCGACGCTATGGACGGGCCGGTCTCATTGGCACGGGGTTTCGTGGCCTGTTGTCAGACCGGATCGACCGTGCGGCGGGTGGCAAAAATCTTTTGGGGGATTAGGCGATGACAGAACGGCAGAACCGCAAAGCGCGCCCGGTCCGTCCGGCCCGGAAGGTGGGGGCGGCGGCGAAGCGTGCGACGTCTGATCGGGGGCTTCCCGATGGAGCGCAGCGTGCTGCCGGTCGGAATGCGACCGGGCCGGGTGATGCCAATCCGGGTGATGCCAGGCCGGGTGATGCCAGGCCGTCGGGAGCAGACCAGACGGCGGCGACATTTGGCCGGATGGCGAAGGAGCCGGTCGGCCGTCTTGGAGCAGGTGCTGGTGCTGGTGCGGGGACAGGCAGCAATGCCGGGACCGGAACCAAAGCCGGCGGGATTGCGATTGCCGATTTGCGGGCCCGGTTCCGGGCGGCGGTCGGGCAGAAGCAGGGCTGGGTCCGGCATTGGCAGGAATGTTACGAATTTGCCCTGCCGCAACGCA